>Ga0302349_1000211_pt1 | contig 94602 bp, 79 predicted proteins | sample PhyAR1_FD_202176 | JGI IMG/M metagenome (GOLD analysis project Ga0302349, IMG submission 202176) | Leaf surface microbial communities from alfalfa plants in UC Gill Tract Community Farm, Albany, California, United States - DLSL A.R1... | ecosystem: Host-associated > Plants > Phyllosphere >... | reverse complement strand
GCTCGGGAACCCCACCGGACTTGATGGTGCCGACTACCGGAATCGAACTGGTGACCTACTGATTACAAGTCAGTTGCTCTACCTACTGAGCTAAGTCGGCATCAAGTAGCGCGCATTCTATGGAGACCTGAGCAGTCATGCAACTAAAAAATTGCATAAAACGTTCATTCGCTCACATTTTACGCTAAACCAGGCCTGAACGCTGTTAAAACAGCCGTTCACGGTCAAATATCCAGCATTAAAGCATCATTTACGCTGTATATAGGCTTGCGTGATGGCTCCCGCGTAAAGCATCGCTATCCCATATTTTTTCTTATTATTCCTGTCATCTGGTGTTAACCTCCTGCCCATTGTCCAAAATTAACTATGTGATGAGCCATAACCCGACATTCTGGCCGATGGTTCACTGAAGCATGCTTATGAGCAAAAAAGAGCAAACGTTAATGACGCCTTATCTTCAGTTTAACCGCAGCCAGTGGGCTGCTCTGCGTGACTCCGTTCCTATGACGCTGACGGAAGGGGAGATCGCACGGTTAAAAGGGATAAATGAAGATCTCTCGCTGGAAGAGGTGGCAGAAATTTATCTCCCCCTCTCCCGCTTGCTTAACTTCTATATTAGTTCCAACCTTCGCCGCCAGGCGGTACTGGAGCAGTTCCTCGGCACTAACGGCCAGCGTATTCCTTATATCATCAGTATTGCGGGCAGCGTGGCGGTCGGTAAAAGCACCACGGCGCGCGTACTGCAGGCGCTGCTTAGCCGCTGGCCAGAGCACCGTAGCGTAGAGTTGATCACCACCGACGGCTTCCTGCACCCGAATGAAGTATTGAAAGAACGCGGCCTGATGAAGAAGAAGGGCTTCCCGCTCTCTTATGATATGCATCGGCTGGTGAAATTCGTCTCCGACCTGAAATCGGGCGCGCCCAACGTTACCGCGCCGGTTTACTCGCATCTGATTTACGACCGCATCCCGGATGGAGACAAAACGGTTGTACAGCCAGACATCCTGATTCTGGAAGGGTTAAACGTGCTGCAAAGCGGCATGGACTATCCTCATGACCCGCACCACGTATTTGTTTCTGACTTCGTCGATTTCTCTATATATGTTGATGCGCCGGAAGAGTTGCTCCAGCGCTGGTATATCAACCGCTTCCTGAAATTCCGGGAAGGCGCGTTTACCGATCCTGACTCCTATTTCCATAACTATGCCCAGCTCTCTGAAGAAGAGGCCATTAACGTGGCGACAGGGTTGTGGAATGAGATCAACTACGTGAACCTGAAAGAGAATATTCTGCCGACGCGCGAACGCGCGAGCCTGATCCTCACCAAGAGTGAGAAACACGCCGTCGACCAGATTCGTTTGCGGAAGTAACTAAGCAGAGATAAAAAAACCGGCTCAGCGCCGGTTTTTTTGTTTATACCTGAGGCTTTTCGCCGTTTTCATCCTGATCGACGGCGAAGCAGGCGACCAGCTGGCCACCGTAATCTTTGAGCTGTGGCTGCAGCTGTGTGCAAGGGCCAAAGCGACGGCGACAGCGGGCGTTGAACGCGCATCCCGGAGGCGGATTCAGCGGGCTTGGCAGCTCGCCGGTCAGTTTAATGCGCTCACGACGGTCGTCCGGGTTCAGGCGAGGCGTCGCGGAGAGCAGCGCCTGGGTGTACGGGTGACGAGGGTTATTGAAAATCTGGTCTTTCGTCCCCTTCTCCACGCAGCGGCCTAGATACATCACCATCACTTCATCAGCAATGTGCTCCACCACCGACAGATCGTGGGAAATAAACACGTACGACAGCCCCAGCTCCTGCTGAAGATCCATCATCAGGTTTAGCACCTGCGCGCGCACGGAAACGTCGAGCGCGGAAACCGGCTCATCGGCAATCACCACGTCCGGGTCGAGCATCAGGCCGCGGGCGATAGCAATACGCTGGCGCTGGCCGCCGGAGAACATATGCGGGTAGCGATCGTAATGCTCGGTTTTAAGCCCCACTTTCGCCATCATCGCCAGCGCCTTCTCGCGGCGCTGCTCTTTGGTCAGGCTGGAGTTGATCATCAGCGGCTCTTCCAGAATCTGCCCCACTTTCTTACGCGGGTTCAGGGAACCGTAAGGGTTCTGGAACACAATCTGGATTTTCTGGCGGCGCAATTTCTGCGCCTGCGGATCGTGCTTGAGCAGATCCTGCCCCTGATAGTAAAGCTCACCACCGGTCGGCGTTTCAATCATGGTCAGCAGGCGGCCCAGCGTGGACTTGCCGCAGCCTGACTCTCCAACAACGGCAAGCGTTTTACCGCGCTCAAGCGTAAAGGAGACGCCATCCAGCGCTTTTACCAGGCGCTCTGGGGCAAACAGCCCCTTCTTCACCGGATAATGTTTTTTCAGGTCGATGGCCTGCAACAGCAGTTGTTGCGTACTCATAGTGTTGGCCTCCCGGCATCATCGAGTGGGTAGTGGCATTTGGACTGGCGGCCGTCTGCTAACAGGTTAAGCGCCGGCTCTTCTGCCCGGCATCTATCCGTCGCATACGGGCAGCGCGGGTTGAGCAGGCAGCCTTGCGGACGGTCATATTTACCCGGGACGACACCCGGCAGCGATGCCAGGCGCGCTTTGTCCTGCGCAAACTCAGGCAGCGCTCGCAGCAGTGCCTGCGTATACGGATGACGCGGCGCGCGGAAGATATCGTGCGAACTTCCGGTTTCCACTACCTGGCCCGCATACATCACGATGATTTTGTGTGCCGCTTCCGCCACCAGCGCCAGATCGTGCGTAATCAGCACCAGCGCCATGTTCTCTTTCTGCTGCAGCTCCAGCAGCAGTTCGATGATTTGCGCCTGGATAGTAACGTCCAGCGCGGTTGTCGGTTCATCCGCAATCAGCAGTTTTGGCCGACAGGCAATCGCCATCGCGATCATCACGCGCTGGCTCATCCCGCCTGAAAGCTGGTGAGGGTAAACGTCCAGACGCGATGCCGGATCGGGAATACCCACCTGCGTCAGCAGATCGATAGCGCGCTGAAGTCGGGTTTTCTTATTCCCACCCTGGTGTACCTTAATCGCTTCCATAATCTGGAAGCCGACGGTGTAGCACGGGTTCAGGCTGGTCATCGGGTCCTGGAAGATCATCGCCACTTCCGCACCCACCAGCTGGCGGCGCTGCTTTTCGGAAATGCGCTGCAGATCCTGACCGTTAAACGCGAGGCTTTCTGCCATCACGCGGCCGGGGTAATCAATCAGCCCCATAATCGCCAGTGAACTGACTGACTTACCGGAACCCGACTCCCCTACGATACCGACCACTTCGCCCTGATTTACGCTGTAGCTAATGCGGTCCACGGCGCGAAACGGTGAACCTTCGTCGCCGAAGTGCACCGATAATTTATCTACATTTAATAACGCCATCTCGTGCCTCTTACTGCTTCAGTTTGGGATCAAGTGCATCACGCAGACCATCACCCATCAGGTTAAATGCCAGCACCGTCAGCAGAATCGCCAAACCCGGGAAGGTGACGACCCACCAGGCGCTTTGTGCGAACTGCAACACGTCGGAGAGCATGGTGCCCCACTCCGGTGTTGGCGGCTGCGCACCCATGCCAAGGAAGCCAAGAGCGGCCATATCGAGAATGGCGTTAGAAAAACCGAGCGACGCCTGAACAATCAGCGGCGCAAGGCAGTTAGGCAGAATATTGACGAACATCTGACGCATTGCACCGGCACCCGCCACGCGGGACGCGGTGACGTAGTCGCGATTCACCTCGACCAGGACGGCCGCGCGGGTTAATCGGACATAGTGCGGCAGCGCAACGAACGTCAGCGCCAGGGCCGCATTGCCTATCGAAGGCCCGAAGACAGCCACCAGTACCAGCGCCAGCAGCAGGCTTGGCAGCGCCAGCATGATGTCAACGATACGCATGATGATGTTATCAACGATGCCGCCGAAGTAGCCCGCTACCAGACCGAGCACGACGCCCATGACCAGCGACAGCACCACCACGAGGCAGCCCACCAGCAGCGACAGGCGCGCGCCGTACATCAGGCGCGACAGCACGTCGCGGCCCACATCATCGGTACCCAGCAGGTGCGCAAAGCTCCCCCCTTCCTGCCAGAACGGTGGCGCCAGCAGTGAATCACGGAACTGGTCCGCCGGGTTATACGGCGAAAGGACGTTCGCGAACACCGCAATCAGGATCATGATGGTGACATAGACCAGCCCTACTACCGCGCCTTTGTTACGCTTGAAGTAGTGCCAGAACTCCTGCAGCGGCGTCATTGGCACCGGTGCAGCGACCACGTTATTTTGAGTGACTTGTGACATGACGGCCCCTTACTTCTTATGACGAATACGCGGGTTCACCACGCCGTACAGCAAATCGACCAGCAGGTTGACGAGAATAATCATCGTCGCAACCAGCAGCACTCCGCCCTGCACAACCGGATAATCACGGCGCTGCAGTGCATCAATCAGCCAGCGTCCAAGACCCGGCCAGGAGAAGATGGTCTCCGTCAGTATCGCTCCCGCCAGCAACGTCCCCACCTGCAGGCCGATAACGGTCACCACCGGCAGCATAGCGTTACGCAAAGCATGAACGATGATCACGCGCATACGCGTCAGGCCTTTGGCGCGCGCGGTGCGGATATAATCTTCGCCCAGCACTTCGAGCATAGAGGAGCGGGTCATACGCACGATAACCGCCAGAGGAATGGTGCCCAGCACCATAGCCGGCAGGATCATGTGCGCGACAGCATCAATGAAGTTACCCTCTTCCCCCCAGATAGCCGTATCGATCAGCATAAAGCCGGTTAACGGATTGGTGTCGTCGAGGAAGACCATATCGCTGACGCGTCCTGAGACCGGCGTCAGGTTCCATTGCACCGAGACCAGCATAATCAGCATCATGCCCCACCAGAAGATAGGCATGGAGTAGCCGGTCAGCGCCAGGCCAACAGCGGTATGATCGAAGATAGAACCGCGCTTAACGGCGGCCAGAACGCCAACGGGAATGCCCACCGCGGTGGCAAAGATCATGGCGCAGACGCCCAGTTCCAGCGTCGCTTTAAAACGCGGCACGAACTCGTCCCACACCGGAAGACGGCTTTTCAGTGAAATCCCTAAATCACCGTGCAACACACCCCAGATATAGTTGAGGTACTGCTGCCACAGCGGTTTATTCAAACCAAGCTCGGCCAGCAGCTGCGCATGACGTTCAGGGGAGATACCACGCTCGCCCGCCATAATCATTACCGGGTCGCCGGGGATCATATGGACGAAGGCAAAAGTGAGAAGAGTGATACCGATAAACGTCGGGATAACGAGTCCCAAACGTCGGAGGATGAACTGCAACATAACCCGGATTCTCTCTGATGACGCACGACAGTGGCGTAACGTCTGTATTGCTCACAAATGTAAATTCCCTCTCCCTTAGAGAGGGTTAGGGTGAGGGGATGCATGCACGCCCCTCACCCCTGCCCTCTCCCATAGGGAGAGGGAGAACACCCTACTTATTATTCAACCGATACGTTTTCGAAGTGGTGTTTGCCCAGTGGATCAACCACGTAGCCCTTCACTTCTTTACGCACTGGCTCGTACACGGTGGAGTGAGCAACAATCAGCGCCGGAGCCTGATCGTGCATTACAACCTGAGCCTGCTTGTACAGCTCAATACGTTTGTTGTGATCGTCGGTCGCACGCGCCGGCTGGATCAGGTCTTCAAACGGCTTGTAGCACCAGCGAGAGTAGTTGGAACCATCTTTTGCTGCCGCGCAGCTGAACAGGGTGGCGAAGAAGTTGTCCGGATCCCCATTGTCACCGGTCCAGCCCATCATCACAGCCTGGTGCTCGCCCGCTTTGGCGCGCTTCAGGTATTCGCCCCACTCGTAGGTCACAATCTTGGCCTGAACGCCGATCTTAGCCCAGTCAGCCTGAACCATTTCAGCCATGCGGCGGGCGTTCGGGTTGTATGGACGCTGAACAGGCATTGCCCACAGCTCAACGGTAAAGCCTTTATCCTGACCTGCTTCTTTCAGCAGCGCTTTCGCTTTCTCAGGATCGTAGGTGTAGTCCTTGATGTCGTCGTTATAGCCCCACATGGTTGGTGGGATCAGGTTCTTGGCAGCAACGCCAGCGCCCTGGTAAACGGCTTTGATAATCGCTTCTTTGTTCACCGCGTAAGTCAGCGCCTGACGCACTTTCACGTCATCAAACGGTTTCTTCTCGGTGTTGAAGGAGAGATAGCCCACGTTCAGGCCCGCCTGTTCCAGCAGGTTGATGTTCTTGTCCTGCTTCATGCGAGCGATGTCAGCCGGGTTTGGATACGGCATAACCTGGCATTCGTTTTTCTGCAGTTTTGCATAGCGCACGGACGCATCTGGCGTGATGGAGAAGACCAGACGGTCGATCTGCGGCTTGGTGCCCCAGTAGCCTTCAAACGCTTTGTACAGAATACGGGAGTCTTTCTGGTACTGCAGCAGCTGGAACGGGCCGGTACCGATTGGGTTCAGGTCCACTTTCTCTGGGGTGCCGGCTTTCAGCATGTTGTCCGCATATTCTTTAGAGAGAACAGAGGCGAAGTCCATTGCCAGGTCAGCCAGGAATGGGGCTTCCGGACGGGACAGCACGAACTGAACGGTGTTGTCGTCCACTTTCTTCACTTCGGTGATCAGGTCTGGCAGACCCATCCCTTCGAAGTATTCATAGCTGCCGCCGGAGACTTTATGGTACGGGTTCTGCGCATTTTTCTGACGGTCAAAAGAGAACACAACGTCATCGGCGTTAAAGTCGCGCGTTGGTTTGAATTCTTTGTTGTCCTGCCACTTCACACCCTGACGCAGGTGGAAAGTGTACGTTTTGCCGTCTTCGCTGATTTCCCATTTCTCAGCCAGACCCGGAATCACTTCCGTGGTACCGGTTTTGAATTCAACCAGACGGTTATAGATTGGTACTGAGCTAGCGTCGTACGTTGTACCAGAGGTAAAGAGCTGTGGGTTAAAGCCTTCCGGCGAGCCTTCAGAACAATAAACCAGGGTTTTTGCCTGTACGCTTGCTGCCACGGTCATAGCCACCAGGCTCAGACCAAGCTTCAGCATCCCTGACTTCTTCAAGGAAATACTCATTATTCTGCTCCAATGTGATGTTTTGCTTTGTTGTGTTACGCCGCCTGACCTTTATTTATTTTTTACCCGGTCTGGTCGGTGGTGCCCGAAGGCGTTAAAGGGATGGAGAATCCTTTCAGAAGAGCGTTTGAGTTGCAGCGCAGATCGTCCCTGAAATGCCCCTCATGCCCTACAATCTGTCAACAGAATGTGAAAACGTCAATACAGGTGACGGGGATTTACGCGGAGTGTGAGAAACCGCAAACAAAGATTAAAAAAACCTTCCGTCCCCATTTTCAGCAGGGAAATTTATGCTACTCGCCATGTTGCAGCACAATTATCTTCATATTTCGCAACATCCAGTGATTAACTTTTATTCAGATCGGGTAAATTTTCTTGCAGAATGGTGATTATCTGAGCACTAAATTCCGCGAACGTTAAAACGCACAGCGAAAAATGCTGAGGTTATCCATAAGCAACGCGAAAAAAGATCAATCCATATATAAAAAAATACAATGGATAATGTCACAAAATCGTTAACAGGCAGGGAGAAGCAGGTGTAAGGGGCATTTTGGTGAATCTGGCTGGCTAACGCCATAATGCAAAAAGGGCTAACCTTGCGGTTAGCCCTTTTTTAAATGTGGTCGGCGAGAGAGGATTCGAACCTCCGACCCACTGGTCCCAAACCAGTTGCGCTACCAAGCTGCGCTACTCGCCGAATGCGGAGCGCATCTTACTGCTGGGGTGCGCCCCCGTCAATCCCTTAATGTAAAAAAGCGATTCAACTGGCGATATTCTCGCCAGAGACCTTACTGGGCGGCTTTTGCAGCGTTATCCGGAAGCTGACACCAGTTGTTATTTTCGTTAATCCCACCGTTCGGGGAGGTATACCCCAGGCAGCCCATGATGGTGTCGTACAGCTCAACGTGACGACGTGGCACCTTCATCTCCGCCTCTTTCTTCAGGTGGTTAAACATCTTCGCTTTTTCCGGGTCTTGCAGATACGTGTCAGACATCCACACCATCATTGGCACGCGGAACTGCTCTGGTGGCGCCATCTTGCGCGGCGTACCGTGCAGGTGCTCAAACTCATTGATGGACTCGCCGTGATCCGCCGCATAAAACACGATCGCTTTCTTATCGCGTACCTGGTCAATAACAGACTTGATAAAGTGGTCGACATACATAACGGAGTTGTCGTAGGAGTTAATCAACTGCTCTTTGGTACAGTCTTTATCCACGCCAAGACACTCTGGCGTCCATTTAGCGAAGCTACGCGGGTAACGCTGGGTGTAGTTATAGTGCGACCCTTTGGTATGCAGGATAACCATGTGCTTACCGTCCGGGTTACCGTTTAACGAGTTTTTCATCTCGTCGATTAACAGCATGTCATCCACCGGTTTGCCACGGTTCCGCGGTTCCGCGCCAATCTGCTCACGGTAGGCGATATTCTTGGCCATGGTGTTGCTGTAGAACCACATCTCGCTTTGCATCGCATACAGGTCAGAGGTGAATCCGAGCTGATGCAGCACGGAGAAGACGTTCTGCTCTTTAAGCGTTCGCTGCGGGTTATCATCCGCCCCGCCTTCGCGCACGAACATGCAGCGCAGAGAGAGCTTGGTGGCGGTGTCACAGGAGTAGCCACGGTAGGCGACCAGGTTTTTCTCCTGCGCCAGCTCCGGGGTGGTATCACGGTCATAACCCAGGATACCCATGTGATCCCAGCGGGTCGTTTCGCCGATAATAAAAATGACGTAGGTGTCATCGATATCTTTCGGCGCCTCGTAGGTAAACTTCTTCGCCGGGTTCATCAACGATTTGTTATCAGAGGATTCATCCACCTGCGCCCAGGCATATAACCCCAACGCGGAAATCCAGTTGGACGGCAGATAGGAGTTCGCCACCACGCCGCCATAGCTTGGCATATCGACGCCTGAGGTGCGCTCATCGTTCCTCTGCTTCACTTCCAGCAGACGAATAGGCCCCCAGACCATCAGCCCGGCCAGCAGAACGACGGCAACGCTTCTGAAACGCTTGCCAGGGGTGCGGATCTGGTGCACCAGGGTATAGCGGCAGCGGTTGCTCCAGATGAGCAGCAGCGGCAGGGCGCTCACCGCCACCAGCCAGAGAATAAAGTGCAGGCCCACGACCTCTTTAGAGAGATCGATATCCGTGGTCATCACCGAGGCAATAATGCCGTAGCCAATCACCACGTTCATAAAGGTCATGTAATAGCTGGCCCCAGCCGAGCACAGCACGATAAACGTTGCCAGCACTCGCCAGACGCGGCGGCCAAACAGTGAGAGAAGACGAAATAAGAAGAAGGTGACCAGTACCGCAGCGACCAATTCGACAACCGCTGCAATTCCTTTCCAGACGGTAAAATCTTGCGCGTAACCGTCAAACCGACGGAAAAACACTGCGCCATTCATAAACAGGCCGATGTACAACGCCAGCAAAAAGCAGAGCTTTTGTTGCGCCATCGATTTAATGTATTTCATGCAAGCTACCCGGAAAAAGGGACAGTACCACCGCCCACCGCAATATATAAAGTGGACAGATTAGATATACGCTCAGGGGATCGTTATAAGAAACGTCTACAAGCGTGGTAAGTAGACCACAGGGAAAGGAAAAAGTGGCAGCAGAGAATGTGATCGGTACAGTTTTTTACAAAAAGAAGATCCGGAAGCAGACAATTTCGCCTAACACTCGGTTTTAAAGACAATAAAAAGGCCGGAAAACCGGCCTTTTTCAGTTCACATTACGCATGCGCTTCTTTATACACTTCGCGCTGCGGCTGGCGAATAGTGGTCGACAGCGCCAGCGAGACGATCAGCAGGGCAAATATCACGCAGAAGGTCACATAGAACCCACCGAACAGCGAGGCAATCAGGGAACCACAGATGCTGCCAATCCCGAAGCCAAGATAGATGACACCGTAATTCTTCGCCAGGTTGTTCAGCCCGAAGAACTCGCTCACCAGCGACGGGAAGACCGTAATGGTGCCGCCGAAGTTGAACGCCACGCAGGCGATTGCCGCAAAGAAGGTCGCTTCATTCAGCGGGGCAAACAGCAGGGCCGCCATGCCCACCAGGGAAACCACCTGACCAATCGTAATGACACGAATGCGGGCAATCTTGTCAGACAGGATCCCCAGCACCAGACGACCAGAGAGGTTGGCAATAGAGATGACCGTCACCGCATTCGCTGCCGTGGCCACATCCAGTTTCACCATCCCCTGAGCGATATCTTTCGCCACGCCAATCACATACAGGCCGCTCATGCAGGCCGTCAGGAACATAACCGCCAGCATCCAGTACTGCGGTTTACGCATGGACTGCGCGAGGGTGAAGTCATTCTCCACCACGCCGTTAACGGATTTCACGTCCTGCTGCGGGGCATCTTTCATCAGGGTTGCGCCGAACAGAATCATCACCAGAACGATAACGCCCCAGATCATGAACGTTTTCTCAAGGCCAACGGACGCCAGCAGATGGGAGTCGATAAATTTAAAACCGAGGCTGCCCAGGCCGTAAGAACCGATGGCGAACGCAGAGATTAAGCCTTTACGCTCCGGGAACCACTTCACGCAGTTCGACAGGGTCAGCAGGTAACCCGCGCCGTCCGCCAGCCCCACCAGCACCCCGGCACTCAGCCACAGCATCATCAGGTTGCTGGAATGCGCCGTCAGGAAAAAGCCCAGCCCCAGCAGTATGCCGGACGCCATGGTCACACGCTTCACGCCAAAACGCTCCTGCAGCTTGCCCGCAATGGAAGACGAAATCGCCAGCCCCAGGCTCAGCAGGCCAAAGGAGAACGCCACCTGGCTGACCGGTGCACCGAGCTTATCGGAAAGTGCACTGTTAAACAGGCTCCAGGTGTAGACCGAGCCCAGCGCAAACTGGGTAACGATGGTGCCGAAAAGTGTCAGCCAGCGCGTGCGGTTATAGGTTGAAGTATTCATGGCAGTTGTCCTGCAAGAGAAATTAAGGGAATTCGCTGAGGACAACGATAAACAAAACCTTAATTCCCCTGGGGGAAAACGGCATGAAATGCAGAAGGAACGGAATGAAATGCCTGGAATCGGGAATGAATGACCTTGCCGGAGAATGAAGCGACGTTTTGTTAGTGCTTACTATCGCTACATTCCCCGCCAGTAATGTATTCTAGATGTTAACGCATCGTTTAAAAAAGTCACAACTTTAAAATTTTGCACTGACCCCGAGGGTGTACATAAACTCCTCACCCATCGTGGTGTTATCCGCCTGAGCCAGCGAAGCATAGGCCGCCATATGCGAGGTAAAGGGCATATCGGTGCCCACCGTAACGTCCATCCAGCTGCCGTATTGTGCCGGCGCTGGCGTCTGCGCCATACCGAACTGAGATTTCCACTGATTTTCGCCAAACTGCTGGTTATAGCTTATCTGTGCCCAGGGACGGAGTGCGCCATACTGCGTATCAACGCGCCAGCCCAGAGAGCTGACGCTGGCATGCCAGAGCGGATCGGTAAGCGACTGTGTTGTCACCGTATCGCCATACTCGTTAATCATCGCCGGTGCGGTACCGTCATAGCGCCACCCCATCACCGGCCCGGTGGTGACATGCCCCGATACCGGAATATTCCAGCCGACGCTCAGCGTACCGGACGCATCCGCCGCCGCGCCTGACGGCAGGTTCAGCGAAAAGCCCGCGGCGTTCTGCGACGTGTTAATACGTTCCGCAAGAATATCTTCATAACGCGGTTGGTGATCGGCGTCCCATGTATAGCGTTCCGCCGTATTACTTTGTGCATCTGAAACGATATATTCCTGTTGCCAGGCATAAGCTGTGCTACAAAAAAACGAACACACTGAGATGCCCACCAGGCCTGAAAAAGCATGGCGACCACTGATTTTTTTTATCATCATCAAAGCGACTCCAGAAAGAGCCGAATTCGGCGATATTAGTCATTGTTTGAAAAGAGGTATGAGGGCGTATAGCCCTGTATTAACTATTGTCTCTTTAGCAGGCACGTCAAGCCAGACAGTTTGAAAATTTTGCGAATACCGCATCAATAAGGGAGAAAACCTATGCAACGTTGCGGCTGGGTAAGCCAGGATCAGCTTTATATCGACTATCATGACCATGAATGGGGCGTGCCGGAAACCGACGGTAAAAAACTCTTTGAGATGATCTGCCTGGAAGGTCAGCAGGCCGGGCTATCGTGGATTACCGTTCTGAAAAAGCGTGAAAATTATCGCCGCGCCTTCCTCCAGTTTGATCCCCATGCCGTCGCGGCAATGACCGAAGAGGATGTGGAAAGGCTGGTTCTGGATGCCGGAATTATCCGCCATCGCGGCAAAATTCAGGCCATCATCGGTAACGCGCGCGCGTGGCTGGCGATGGAGCAAAACGGCGAGCCGTTTGCCGAATTTGTCTGGTCCTTTGTGAATAACGATCCCAAAATCACCCAAGCCGCCACGCTGGCGGAAATCCCCACCTCAACTGCCGCCTCGGATGCACTCTCAAAAGCCCTCAAAAAGCGGGGATTTAAGTTTGTAGGCACGACGATCTGCTACTCCTTTATGCAGGCCTGTGGTCTGGTCAATGACCACATTACGGGATGCTTCTGCCACCCGGGGGGTCACCATGATCCGCAAATGGCAAAGTGAGAATACCGAGCCACTTCTGCGTTTATGGCTTGAAAGCACCACGGAAGCGCATCCGTTTATTAACGCGGATTACTGGAAAGAGAATGAAGCCATGGTGCGGGACGTGTACCTGCCCTCGGCGGAAACCTGGGTCTGGGAAGATGACGGTGAGCCGCGCGGGTTTGTTAGCGTGATGCAGTCCCAGTTCGTCGGCGCACTCTTTGTTGCCCCGGACTTTATCGGAAAAGGGATCGGGCGTGCGCTGCTGAACCACGTTCAGCAGCACTACTCGTATTTAACCCTTGAGGTGTATCAAAAGAATGAGCGGGCAGTGAATTTCTACCATGCGCAGGGCTTTCGCATCGAAGACAGCGCCTGGCAGGATGATACCCACCACCCAACGTGGATTATGAGCTGGCAGGCGGATCAAACGCCGTTAAGGTAAGCTCTGGCCCCTCATACTTCTCCACCCATGCCAGCGCCGTATTCCCCGCGCAGCCATTCCCCAGCTTCGAGCTGGGGAGATCTTTGGTCAACACGTTGACCGCGCCGTTCTTACAAATGCCGCCTTCGTCGAGCGCCAGATCCGGCCATGCGCCCTGGTGAATGCAGAGCACGCCCTGGCGAATGCCATCGTTCACGACTGCGCCTGCCAGCACCTGCCCGCGCGCGTTCCAGACGCGGACGACATCCCCGTTCGCAATCCCGCGCGCTTTTGCATCCGCGGTATTTAGCGTGATCGGCTCGCGACCGGCTACCGCATACTGCTCGCGCAGCGACGTATAGTTCAGCTGGCTGTGCAGGCGGTGCGCCGGATGGGCAGATAAGATCTGCAGCTGCCCCGGCTGTGCATTGCCGTGCCATTCGTCCGGCTCCAGCCATTTTGGATGTGGCGGGCAGTCGGCGTAGTTAAAGCTGGCGATGCGCTGGCTGTAAATCACCATCTTTCCGCTTTCGGTTTTCAACGGATGGTTCTCCGGGTCGCGGCGGAAATCTGCAAAACGGACAAACTGCGCATTCTGCTCGCTCTCCGGCATTTCAAAAATCGCGTTCGCTTCCCAGAACTCGGCAAACGGCGGCAGCGTCACCCCCTGCGCGGCACCGCGCTGGCCCGCAATCTGGTAGAAGGTTTCCAGCCATTGCAGGTCCGTTTTACCCTCGGTAAAGCGTTCTCGCCCGCCGGGTTCCCACATTTCGCTGAGCTCTGCAAACACGTCCAGGTCATCACGCGCTTCATCCCGCGGGGCCACGACGCGCTTCATCGGCACCATGTGCTGGTTGCTATAGTCGCCGGTCATCGTGAGATCGTTACGCTCATACGAGGTGGTGGCAGGCAGCACGATATCGGCATGCTTGGCCGACCCGGTCCAGAAGCACTCGGAAATGACCACCAGCTCCGGCTTCTGCCAGGCGCGGATCAGGCGGTTGGTATCCTGATGGTGCGTGAAGTTCGACCCGCCCGCCCACCAGACAAATTTAATGTCCGGGAAATGGCGGTCCAGCCCGTTGTGCTGATAAAACCCGCCCGGGTTTTCGAGCGCCTCAACAATGCGCGCCACCGGAATTTTATCGACAGCGTCCAAGCCACCCTGCACGGAACCTTGCATCGAAGCCAGTACCGCCGCTTTGCGCGTTGGGTTGCCGCCGTTTGCAAAATGATAAGAGAGACCAAAACCACCGCCGGGCGTACCAATCTGCCCGAGCATCGCGGCAAGCGTTACCAGCATCCAGTGCTTCTGCTCGCCAAACTGCTGGCGCTGCATCCCCCAGCCGGACATCAGCATAGTGGTGTTGCCGTGGAATAAATCTGCAAGTTCGCGAATTTTCGCTGCATTAACGCCGCAGATCGCCTCAGCCCACTCTGCCGTTTTCGCCGTGCCGTCCGTTTTGCCCGTCAGGTAATCGGCGAAGGCGTCGAATCCCGTGGTGCAGCGCGTGAGGAAATCGGTATCGTGCCAGCCGTTCTCAAGAAGCGTATGGGCGATCCCCAGCATCATCGCGACGTCGGTCCCCATATGCGGGGCGAGCCACTCTGCGCTGTCGCCGAGGAAATCCATGGTTTCGGAGCGCATCGGATCGATGCAGATAATGCGCTTGCCGCTTTTGCGCAGCGCGTCGAAGTAGGGAATGCCCTGCTCGTCGGAAGCATTCCACGCAATTTTCAGCGTATTCAGCGGGTTAGCGCTCCACAGCACAACAACGTCGGTATGCTTCAGCACCAGAGGCCAGCTGGTCTGCTGTTGATAAACTTCGTTACCGCCCACCACATAAGGCATGATCGCCTGCGCCGCGCCGGTCGAGTAATCCCCCAGATGGCCGGTGTAGCCTCCTGCCAGGCTCATATAGCGCTGAAGCAGGGTCGAGGCTTTATGCAGCACCCCGTTAGAACGCCAGCCATATGAACCGGCAAAAATAGACGATGGACCATAGCTGTCGCGGATGCGCTTATGCTGCGCATGGATCAACGCCAGCGCGTCATCCCAGCTGACGCGGACAAACTCGTCCTGCCCGCGGATGCCCTGTGGTTTATCCGGCGACGCCAGAAAACCCTTGCGCACCATTGGCCACCGCACGCGCGTCTTGCTGTGCACCTGGTCGCGAACCACGGTTTGCAGAGAGTTAGGGTGCTGCGAAGGCAATGCCCCGCGGGACGACAGCACATTCTCGCCGTCGGTTTCGACCAGCATCGGCCCCCAGTGGGCGGCGGTCAGAATGGTTTTTGTTGAGGTGCTCAAAGCGTGCGCTCCTGGTTGCGTGCAGGTTTTACGGCCTTCTTGTTGAGGCTGTTTATGGTTAGTCACAAATTTCAGAGTTATACACTGAATTTTCTCGGTATCCGGACGTCATAATCAACTGCCACGCGCGTCGTGGCAAAGAATAAAAAGGATTAAGGAAATAAGATGAAAAAACGCGTACTCGTTATTGCCGCTCTGGTGAGCGGCGCCCTGGCTGTTTCTGGCTGCACAACAAACCCTTACACCGGTGAACGCGAAGCGGGTAAATCCGGCATCGGCGCGGGCATTGGTTCACTGGTTGGCGCAGGCGTTGGCGCCCTCTCCTCCTCGAAGAAAGATCGCGGCAAAGGCGCGCTGATTGGCGCAGCGGCAGGGGCAGCGCTGGGCGGCGGCGTCGGTTATTACATGGACGTGCAGGAAGCGAAACTGCGCGACAAAATGAAAGGAACGGGCGTGAGCGTGACGCGTAGCGGTGACAACATCATCCTGAACATGCCAAACAACGTAACCTTTGACAGCAGCAGCGCAACGCTGAAACCGGCGGGTGCAAACACCCTGACCGGCGTGGCAACGGTGCTGAAAGAGTACAACAAGACCACCGTGAACGTGATTGGCTACACCGACAGCACCGGCAGCCAGGATCTGAACATGCGCTTGTCCCAGCAGCGTGCCGATTCCGTGGCCAGCTCGCTGATTACCCAGGGCGTTGAAGCGACCCGCATCCGCACCAGCGGCATGGGGCCTGCAAACCCAATCGCCAGCAACAGCACGGCGGAAGGCAAAGCGCAGAACCGTCGCGTTGAAATTACGTTGAGTCCTGTGCAGTAGTCGCATTTCCCCCCTCTCCCTGTGGGAGAGGGTCGGGGCGAGGGCATCAGACCGCACACCCCAACATGAACCACTTGCCATCGTTGATTTTCCCGCTAAGGTGTTCTCACTCAATACAGGGAAATCAGCGATGAGCAAATCAGCACGGGCCACCATCAGCGACGTGGCGAAAGCCGCTCAAACCGGTAAAACCAGCATTTCGCGCTACCTCAACGGCGAGAAACACCTGCTGTCCGACGCGCTGCTTGCCCGCATTGAACAGGCCATTGCCGACCTCGACTACCGTCCCAGCATCATGGCGCGGGGCCTGAAACGAGGGCGTACCCGTCTGATCGGCCTTATCATCGCCGATATCACCAACCCCTATTCCGTTAACGTGCTGAGCGGCATCGAAGCGGCCTGCCGGGAAAAAGGCTTTACGCCGCTGGTCTGTAACACCAACAACGAGGTAGACCAGGAACTGCACTATCTCGATCTGTTACGCAGTTACCAGGTGGAAGGGATTGTGGTTAACGCCGTAGGCATGCGCGAAGAGGGGCTAAACCGCCTGCAGCAATCTTCCCTGCCGATGGTGCTTATCGACCGTAAAATTCCCGAATTTGCCTGTGACGTCGTCGGCCTGGATAACATCCAGGCAGCCACGACCGCCACCGAGCACCTCATCGAACAGGGGTTTGAAGCGGTCCTGTTCCTGAGCGAACCGCTGGGGATGGTCAATACGCGTCGCGAACGTTTAGGTGCTTTTCACGCCACTTTGGCTCGCTATCCCGGCGTGATAGCCGAGAATGCCGAAACGCCACTGCACGAAGCTGACCAGATCGATAACACCCTGCGTCAGTTCCACACCCGTCATCGCGGGATGCGTAAAGCGGTGATCTCCGCCAACGGTGCATTAACGCTACAGGTGGCCCGCTCGTTAAAACGCATTGGCCTGCACTGGGGCAGCGATATCGGCCTGCTGGGGTTTGATGAACTCGAGTGGGCAGAGCTGGCTGGCGTGGGCATTACCACCCTCAAACAACCGACATGGCAAATCGGCTATGCTGCTGTAGAACAGGTGGTTCGCCGTATTGAAGGGGCCAGCGATGCCGTGCGCGAGCAGGTCTTTTCAGGTGAACTGATTATTCGGGGTTCAACCGCCCGTTAATTTTCCCTTCGTGATACCGATCATAAATTCAACATCCTGACCTTTTCTTTGGAACCGGTTCCATCTAGCGTAATACTATCGATTACGCGATGGAGTCTGGGAATGAGCAGGAAAATAATGGTGGTCACCGCCGCTTACGGCGCGGATCGGGTGCGACAGGCAGGAGGACAACGGGCGATGCTACCCGTCATTGCGGGCGCAGGCGCCGACGGCGTCGAAATCCGCCGCGAGCTGTTCAATAGCGAAGAGCTGCTGGCGCTGCCTGCGCTGGGTGAATCAATCGAACTGCTGGGCCTGCTGGCCTGCTATTCCGCGCCCGCTGCTCTGTTTATGCCTGATGGCACACTCAACCCAGACCTTCCGCGCTATCTGGCCGAAGCCAGCACGCTCAACGCGCTGTGGCTGAAACTCTCACTGGGCCATTTCTGCGACAAACAGCCGCTTGAAGCCCTGCGTACGCTGCTGAACGAAAGCGGCATGACGCTGGTGGTGGAAAATGACCAGACCGACTGCGGCCAGCTCGCCCCTATGCAGCGCTTCAAGGCCGCCTGCCGGGTGATGACGCTCCCCGTCACCCTGACGTTCGACATGGGCAACTGGCTGTGGGTAGGTGATTCCCCCGAAGAAGCCGCACGTCATCTGGCACCCGCCGTGAGTTATATCCACGTTAAAGCCGCCGTTGCGCACAAGGAGCAGTTCCGCGCCGTTGCGCCGGACCACACCGATACGCGCTGGATGGAGCTGCTGAATCAGCTGCCGGCCGACGCCCCGCGTGGAATCGAGTTCCCGCTGGAGGGGTCCGATTTAACGGCCGTTACCCGTCATTACGTCAACCTGCTGCGCGAGGAGTAAATCATGCACAAAACGCTGGATGTCATCACCATCGGCGAGGCCATGGCGATGTTTGTTGCCACCGAAACCGGTGAGCTGAGCGCCGTGGAACACTTTATGAAACGCGTGGCCGGTGCAGAGCTGAACGTCGCGACGGGGCTGGCACGTCTCGGCCTGAACGTCGGCTGGGTCAGCCGCGTGGGGGATGACAGCTTCGGTCATTTCATTCTCGATTCGCTGAAAAAAGAAGGGATTGATGCCGCTGGCGTCACGCTCGACGGACGCTTCGCAACCGGCTTTCAGTTGAAATCTAAGGTTGAAAATGGAACCGATCCCATCGTGGAATATTTCCGCAAAGGGTCGGCGGCCAGCCACCTCTCCGTTGATGACTATCACGCGCCGTATTTCTCCTCCGCGCGCCATCTTCACCTGAGCGGCGTGGCGGCTGCGCTGTCGGCCAGCTCGTACGCATTGCTGGATCACGCCGCCTGCACCATGAAGGCGCAGGGCAAAACGATCTCGTTCGATCCGAACCTGCGTCCGGTACTGTGGAGAAGCGAAGCCGAGATGGTTGAAAAGCTAAACCGCCTGGCGTTCCAGGCCGACTGGGTTCTACCTGGCGTTAAGGAAGGGATGATCCTAACCGGTGAAAGCACTCCGGAAGGGATTGCGGATTTTTACCTGAATAAAGGGGTAAAAGCCGTGGTGTTGAAAACCGGTGCCGACGGCGCATGGTTTAAAACCGTCGACGGAGAACAAGGTGCCGTCGCCGCCGTGAAGGTCGATAACGTGGTTGATACCGTTGGCGCAGGCGATGGTTTCGCCGTCGGGGTCATTAGCGCCCTGCTGGAAGGCAAAGCGCTTCAGCAGGCCATCGCGCGAGGCAACAAGATTGGCTCGCTGGCGATTCAGGTCCAGGGCGACAGCGAAGGATTACCAACCCGTGCGCAGCTCAACGAATAGCTCCCCTCACCCCGGCCCTCTCCCCAAAGGGGAGAGGGTGCAAATCATCCCCTCGCCCCTTTGGGGAGAGGGTTAGGGTGAGGGGGTTACAACCTCAACAACAGAGGCAAGCCTATGAACAGTTCGACCAATGCAGTAAAACGCTGGTGGTACATCATGCCAATCGTGTTTATCACGTACAGCCTGGCGTACCTCGATCGTGCCAACTTCAGCTTCGCATCCGCCGCGGGGATCACCGAGGACCTTGGGATCACCAAAGGCGTCTCGTCTCTACTGGGCGCCCTTTTCTTCCTCGGCTACTTCTTCTTCCAGATCCCCGGCGCGATCTACGCCGAACGCCGCAGCGTGCGCAAGCTGATCTTCGTCTGCCTGATTCTGTGGGGCGGCTGTGCGTCACTGACCGGCGTGGTGAATAACATCCCTGCGCTTGCCGCCATTCGCTTTATCCTCGGAGTGGTTGAGGCGGCGGTTATGCCGGCGATGCTTATCTACATCAGCAACTGGTTCACCAAATCCGAACGCTCACGCGCAAACACGTTCCTGATCCTCGGCAACCCGGTCACGGTACTGTGGATGTCGGTGGTTTCCGGCTACCTGATCCAGTCCTTTGGCTGGCGTGAAATGTTCATCATCGAAGGCGTGCCGGCGGTGATCTGGGCCTTCTGCTGGTGGGTGCTGGTAAAAGATAAGCCAGCGCAGGCGAAGTGGCTTTCTGAAGACGAAAAAGCCGCGCTGCAGGCGCAGCTGGACAAAGAGCAGCAAGGCCTGAAAGCGGTGCGTAACTACGGCGAAGCCTTCCGCTCCCGTAACGTTATTCTGCTGTGCGCGCAGTATTTCACCTGGAGCATCGGGGTGTATGGCTTTGTGCTGTGGCTGCCGTCCATTATCCGCAGCGGCGGCGAAAACCTCGGCATGGTCGAGGTGGGCTGGCTGTCGTCCGTGCCTTACCTGGCCGCAACCATCGCGATGATTGTCGCATCATGGGCCTCGGACAAACTGCAAAACCGTAAGCTTTTCGTCTGGCCACTGCTGCTGATCGCCGCCTTTGCCTTCATCGGCTCCTGGGCCGTAGGGGCTGACCACTTCTGGGCCTCTTACACGCTGCTGGTGATTGCCGGTGCCGCGATGTACGCCCCGTACGGTCCGTTCTTCGCCATCATCCCGGAAATGCTGCCGCGTAACGTGGCGGGTGGCGCAATGGCGCTGATCAACAGCATGGGTGCGCTGGGCTCGTTCTTTGGCTCCTGGTTTGTCGGCTACCTGAACGGTACAACCGGCAGCCCGTCAGCCTCGTACATATTTATGGGGGTAGCACTTTTCGCCTCGGTGTGGCTTACTCTGATTGTTAAGCCTGCTAATAATCAACAACACCCTGTCGGTGCACGACACGCCTGAACCCTTTAAAAATCAACGGAGATTAGCATGAAGCCGTCCGTCATTTTGTACAAAGCATTGCCTGAAGATCTGCAAAAACGCCTGGAAGAGCACTTCACCGTTACGCAGGTGAAAAACCTTAGCCCGGACACTGTGGCACAGCACGCTGAGGCGTTTGCCCGCGCTGAAGGTTTGTTGGGTTCAAGCGAAAAAGTGGATGTCGCCCTGCTGGAGAAAATGCCCAAGCTTCGTGCTACGTCCACCGTTTCAGTGGGCTACGACAACTTCGACGTGGATGCGCTTAACGAGCGCAAAATTCTGCTCATGCATACGCCACATGCCCTGACGGAAACCGTGGCCGACACGCTGATGGCGCTGGTGCTCAGCACCGCCCGCCGCGTGGTGGAAGTGGCCGAACGCGTTAAAGCCGGTGAATGGACGAAGAGCATTGGCCCGGACTGGTTCGGCGTGGACGTTCATGGCAAAACCCTGGGAATTGTGGGCATGGGCCGCATTGGCCTGGCGCTGGCGCAGCGCGCGCATTTTGGTTTTAACATGCCAATTCTGTACAACGCGCGTCGTCATCACGATGAGGCCGAAGAACGCTTTAACGCCCGCTACTGCGAGCTGGACACACTGCTGCAGGAAGCGGACTACGTCTGCCTGATCCTGCCGCTGACGGAGGAGACCCACCATCTCATCGGCAAATCTGCGTTTGAGAAGATGAAGAAATCAGCCATTTTCATTAATGCCGGTCGTGGCCCGGTCGTAGACGAAAACGCACTGATTGAAGCGCTGCAAAACGGTGAAATCCACGCCGCCGGTCTGGACGTGTTTGAGCAGGAGCCGCTGCCGGTTGATTCCCCGCTGCTAACACTGCCAAACGTTGTCGCCCTGCCCCATATCGGCTCGGCAACACACGAAACGCGTTACAACATGGCGGCTACCGCGGTGGACAATTTGATCGCCGCGCTGGGCGGAAGAGTTGAGAGAAACTGCGTGAACCCGCAGATTCAAAAGTAGATCGTCAGAAATGAAAAAACCCGCCAGAAGGCGGGTTTTTGAATTTTGTGCTACTGGGTTGGAAGCTTACAGGCTTACAACGTTACCAGCTGCTGGGCCTTTAGCGCCGCTTTCGATGGTGAAGGAAACTTTCTGACCTTCATCAAGAGATTTGTAGCCTTCGTTCTGGATAGCAGAGAAGTGTACGAACACGTCTTTTGAGCCATCGTCAGGAGTGATGAAGCCGAAACCTTTATCAGCGTTGAACCATTTTACCAGACCAGTCATTTTACCAGACATAGAAATTACCTTATTAAAAATTTGTTTTGCCTTCCGGCACGATGGTTGCGTTACAGATTTTTAAGCGATGAAGGAAGGGTCACTACGAAGGGTATCTATGGATAACAATCTGGACTGCTTGACTAAACTGCTTTAGGTCTGTGTAACAAACCGACAGAGATAGTTATACCGATGTGGTAGATGAATGACAAGCTTTATTTTAAATAAACATAAAAAACCCCGCTCGAGGCGGGGATTTTTGTCATTCCGTGGCGGCGACGGCCGCACTCCACGCCTGACTGAAGGCCTGATGCTGGGAAGCCAGCGGCCCAATCAAGGTATTGTACTGGCTCGCCTGCTGAGAGGTCGGGAACTGGATACCATTAGAGACGAAGCTCACCTGGGTTCCCTGCTCAGAGATAAAATCGCCCACCTGCACCAGCTGTTGGGTGAAAATCTGCGCGGCTGGGATCAGCGGCTGCAAGGCATCAGAAGGTTTGGTCACCACTTTCTCATACACCTTGTCGAACACCGGCTTGAGATCCTCGCCCTGCTTCAGCGCGGAGCGTGACGCATCAGCCTGCATTTTTGCATTTTGCAGCTGCTGGCTCAGAACGCCGAGCGCGCCGTTTGACTGGCGCAGCGGTTCACGCTGAGTCATATAATCCTGCGGCACGCGAATCGCATTCACGCTGTCCAGCACTGGACGCAGGCCGGAGTCCATCGCCTGGCTCACCTGCTGTGAATAACCATAAATGATGGCGTAATCAGACACGAAGGGACCAAACTGTTTTTTCTGATCCGCAGTCAGCGTTGGTAAACGCTCGCCGCTGCGCATCACTGTATTCTGCAGAAAATCGATAAACGCTTTGCGCTGATCGCCTTCTTTATCAAAACACCCACTCAGGCTAACTACCATTAGCAACGCCGCAATAGGCGCAAACCAGCGAGAGCAGGACTTTCCTGTCGCCATTTTAATACTCCTTTCACCCAAAAAAGCGCACACCGGCACACGCGTGCCCAACGCTCACAAGGATAGTCCAGGTCAGCCCTGCAAGATACTCTTTTCATGCAAAACGGTTATTGCCGTTTTATTTCTTAGCATTTACAAAAAAATACCTGGCGGAGCCGAAATATGGTTAATCAGGTAATTAGCATAATTATCCATAGTGCTGAAACGCGTAAAGCGATCGTTACCGCACGATTAATCACAGGGGTGACGATCCTGGGTGCGCATTAAAGACTATTCTTAACAGGCTCTCTGATGTTCTTGATCCGTGTGTGTGATTTAAGAGGAGTTCTCAATGGAATATAAAGATCCTGAGTTTGAGCTGCTGAGCAGCCTGGAACAGATTATTTTTAAAGATGTGCCGCAGGCGATTACCCTGCAACAGAAACCCAATCCCTTTACAGAATTTGAGCAATTGCGCAAAGGGTCAGGGCTGAAAAATGATGAATTCGCCCGAGCAATGGGTGTCAGCGTAGCGATGGTGCTTGAGTGGGAGTCAAAACGTGAAAAGCCCACGCCAACCGAGCTAAAGCTGATGCGCCTGATTCAGGCCAACCCGGCACTCAGCAAGCAGATAGCCTAGTAGAGTTTGTTACCGCCCCCGCCTTTGCGGGGGTTTGTGTTTTAAAGGCTTTCACAACGCCAGCGCCCCCTTTCCCACACCATCTCATGCGTCAGCTTTAACCCCTTCAAAAAAGCCTCATCGTGCGACACCACCAGCAGCGCGCCGGGAAACTCAGCCAGTGCCGCTTCAATCGCCTGTACGGATGCTAAATCGAGATGGTTGGTCGGTTCGTCGAGAAGCAAAAGTTGCGCGGCCTCTTCACGCCACAACACGCAGGCCAGCGCGGCTTTCAAACGCTCACCCCCGCTCAGGTCAGCGAGCGGCAGCATAACCTTATCTGCCCCAAGCTGAAGCTGGGCTAAACGAGTACGCAGTACGCCTTCATCCAGCGGCGTATTGCCCAGGTTGAGATGGGACATCACCGACTGCGTCAGGTCCAGCTGAGAAAGATGCTGATCGAGATACGCGCACGTGACCGAGACGTTACAGGTGCCGGAACGTGGTACGACTTCGCCGAGGATCGCTTTTAAGAGCGTCGACTTTCCACACCCGTTCGGCCCTTTAAGCGCCACGCGCATCGGCCCGTCCATACGCCAGCCGATGGGGACGTTATGCACATGCGGCATCACCAGGTCGTCCAGCACCAGCACCTGCTTCCCCGCGGCAATCTGGCTGCCGGGCAGGGTGAACATCACCGCGTTATCGTCTTCCACCCGCTCGCGTGCCGTATTTACGGCGGCATTCAGCGCATCGTTCCGATCGCTATGCAGTTTTTTCCACGAACCAATCCGCTCTTTCGCCGCGCCTTTGTATTTGACCCGCTCAAACGAGGCGATGTTGAGCGTATCGACCGTACGCAGCGTTTTTGCCGAACGCCGCTGGCTGTCGTCATGCTCTTTTTGCATGCGTGTGCGGGTGCGTTTTCGCTCTGTCGCCGCATGCTCCAGCGCCGAGCGGGCGGCCATCTGTTCAGCATCGCGCTGGGCTTTATAGTCTGAATAGTTTCCGCCATAGCTGCGCAGGCCACAGGCACTCAGCTCCAGAATGCGCGGCACCTGCGCCAGTAGCTCACGGTCATGGGAGGCGACCAGTACGCCGCCCTGATAACGGGCAAGCTGGTCGTAGAACCACCTGCGGCCTTGCCTGTCGAGATGGTTGGTGGGTTCGTCCAGCAGCAGATAATCGGCGTTCGCCGTAAACGCGCCACACAGCAGGGCGCGAATGCGTTCACCGCCGCTGAATTCGATGGCTGGCTTATCGGGATCAAACGGCGGGAGTTTTGCCTGCACAAACGCGTCGCCAAGCCGCTCTGCTAAATCCCAGAAGCCGTCGAGAATTTCCAGATCGTCAGAATGATAATCTCCGCTGTCGATGCGCTTTCGCGCGGCGAAGATAGCGTGATAGCCGAGCATTTCCGCCAGCGTAGTCTGCGTTGAAAGATCATGCTGCTGTGCCACGTAGACGCAGGTTCCGGAACGTTCGATATGACCGCTGTCGGGTTCATCAAGGCCTGCCAGCAGGCGCAGCAGACGTGTTTTTCCACAGCCGTTGCGGCCAACCAGTGCGCATAGCGCGGGCTCAAGCGATAAATTCAGCGGACCAAAAAGGGTATCGCCCGTCGCAAACCGACAGGTGACCTGATGCAAAATAAAAGAAGGGGACTGCGCAAAATGAGCCATAAGCACTCCTGAATGAAATCAAAACATCCCCTGCCGACGCGATAGCGTTTAGCAAGGATCGAAATTCATCAGTCGTGTTTGTTCATTTTTGGGGGGCGCTCCAGCGCGAGAAAGTTAACGAGATAAGGATAGCGGTAATGTGTTGACGATTTCAAGGTTAAATTTTAGGCGACTTATATTCCCTCTCCCTTGAGGGAGAGGGCTGGGGTGAGGGGGAACATATGACTCAGGTGGTCATTCCGTTCACTTTATGTTCCTTGCTACTCTGTAACAACAATACCAGTGAGCGTGCCAGGGTGGCACAATCGCGATCGGCTAAACCTGTCGGATGACGCTGCGCTTATCCGGCCTACAAAAGCCCCATAAAAAAACCCGCCGAAGCGGGTTTTTAGCATTTGTAACAGCGGGCACGTTACTGCAGGAGCGAAATATCCGCCACGCGCAGGAACAGCTCGCGCAGTTTTTCGAGCATGGAGAGGCGGTTAATACGCAGATCTTTATCTTCTACGTTCACCATCACTTTCTCGAAGAAGGCGTCGATCACGTCGCGCAGCTCGGCCAGCTCCACCAGCGCTTCCTGGTAACGGCCTTCCGCGAAGTACGGCTCAAGCTTATCGCGCAGAACAACAACCTGCATCGCCAGCGCGATCTCTTCCGGCTCTTTCAGTGTTGCCGCGTTCACGCGCTCGTTCAGCGTTTCGTCGGATTTCGCCAGGATGTTGGATACGCGCTTGTTGGCCGCAGCCAGAGCAGATGCCGCTTCCAGCGTACGGAAGTGGGAAACCGCCTTCATACGCGCATCGAAATCTGCCGGACGGGTTGGGCGACGCGCCAGAACCGCCTGAATGGTATCGACGGTGTAACCTTCGTCCTGATACCACGCGCGGAAACGACCGAGCATAAAGTCGATTACGTCATCCACGACCTTCGCGTTGGTCAGCTTGTCGCCGTACAGACGCACCGCTTCTTCGGTCAGGGTCTGCAGATCGAGGTTCAGGTTCTTCTCAACGATAATACGCAGCACGCCCAGCGCGGCACGACGCAGCGCAAACGGGTCTTTATCGCCCTTTGGATGCTGACCGATACCGAAGATACCCGCCAGGGTGTCCATCTTATCGGCAATCGCGACGGCACACGCAACCGGGTTGGACGGCAGATCGTCACCCGCAAAGCGCGGCTGATACTGCTCGTTCAGGGCAACGGCCACGTCTTCCGCTTCGCCATCGTGACGCGCGTAGTGCATGCCCATAACGCCCTGAGTGTCGGTAAATTCGAACACCATGTTGGTCATCAGGTCGCACTTGGACAGCAGGCCAGCGCGGGTCGCGTGGTTTACGTCGGCACCGATTTCGCGGGCGATCCAGCCGGACAGCTCCGCAATGCGGTCGGTCTTATCGCGCAGCGTACCCAGCTGCTGTTGGAACAGCACGGTCTGCAGGCGCGGCAGGTTATCTTCCAGACGCTTTTTACGGTCGGTGTTGAAGAAGAACTCGGCATCCGCCAGACGCGGACGAACGACTTTCTCGTTGCCGGAGATAATCTGGATCGGATCTTTCGATTCGATGTTCGCCACGAAGATGAAGTTTGGCAGCAGCTTGCCGTCGTTGGCGTATACCGGGAAGTACTTCTGGTCACCCTTCATGGTGTACACCAGCGCCTCTGCCGGAACGGCCAGGAATTTCTCTTCGAACTTCGCGGTCAGCACAACTGGCCATTCGACCAGAGAGGTCACTTCTTCCAGCAGGCTTTCGCTCAGGTCTGCGTTGCCGCCAATCTGGCGCGCCGCTTCTTCGGCATCCGCTTTGATTTTGGCTTTACGCAATTCGTAGTCAGCAATGACCTTACCGCGCTCCAGCAGGATCTGCGGATACTGGTCGGCATTGTCGATGGTGAACTCCGGCTCGCCCATAAAGCGGTGGCCGCGGATCACGCGATCGGATGCCACGCCCAGAATGGTGGCAGGGATCACGGCATCGCCCAGCAGCAGGGTCACGGTGTGAACCGGACGCACGAAGTGTACGTCGCTTGCGCCCCAGCGCATCAGCTTAGGAATAGGCAGTTTAGCCAGTGAGGTCGCGATCATGTTTGGCAGCAGCGCTTCAGCACTTTCGCCTTTAACATGGGCACGGTACAGCAGCCACTCGCCTTTGTCGGTGGTCAGACGCTCGGCCTGATCGACGGTAATACCGCAGCCGCGCGCCCAACCTTCTGCAGCCTTACTCGGCTTGCCTTCCGCGTCAAACGCCTGGGCAATGGCCGGGCCACGCTTTTCGACTTCGCGATCCGGCTGAGACGCCGCCAGATTTGCCACTTTCAGCGCCAGACGGCGCGGCGCGGCAAACCACTCAATTTTTCCGTGCGCCAGGCCAGCGTTATCCAGCTCGGCGGTCACGTTCGCAGCAAAAGATTCAGCCAGGCTGCGCAGGGCTTTTGGTGGCAGCTCTTCGGTGCCGATTTCCACCAGGAAAGTTTTATCAGACATGGCCGCCTCTTATTTGTTTCGGTTGCACATCGGGAAGCCAAGGGCTTCACGGGACGCATAATACGCTTCTGCAACGGCTTTGGTCAGGGTACGAATACGCAGAATGTAGCGCTGACGTTCAGTCACGGAGATCGCTTTGCGGGCGTCCAGCAGGTTGAAGCTGTGGGCGGCCTTCAGAATACGCTCGTAGGCTGGCAGCGGCAGCGGAGTTTCCAGCGCCAGCAGCTGCTGCGCCTCTTTCTCGTACTGCTCGAAGCAGGTGAACAGGAAGTCCACGTCCGCGTATTCGAAGTTATAGGTGGATTGCTCCACTTCGTTCTGATGGAACACGTCGCCGTAGGTGGTTTTACCCAGCGGGCCGTCGCTCCAGACCAGGTCGTAAACGCTGTCTACGCCCTGAATGTACATTGCCAGACGTTCCAGACCGTAGGTGATTTCACCGGTGATCGGTTTACATTCCAGACCGCCAACCTGCTGGAAGTAAGTGAACTGGGTCACTTCCATGCCGTTCAGCCACACTTCCCAGCCCAGACCCCAGGCACCCAGCGTTGGGTTTTCCCAGTTATCTTCCACGAAACGAATGTCGTGGATGGTCGGGTCCATACCCAGCTCTTTCAGTGACCCGAGGTACAGCTCCTGAATGTTCTCTGGTGATGGCTTAATGACCACCTGGAACTGATAATAGTGCTGCAGACGGTTCGGGTTTTCGCCGTAACGGCCATCGGTCGGACGACGGGATGGCTGCACGTAAGCGGTCGCCATTGGCTCCGGCCCCAACGCGCGTAAGCTGGTCATTGGGTGCGAGGTGCCTGCGCCAACTTCCATGTCCAAAGGTTGAACAATGGTGCAGCCCTGACGAGCCCAGTAATCCTGTAAGGTCAGGATCAGGCCCTGGAAGGTCTTGGTATCAAACTTTTGCATAGTATTTCGTGCTGGATACGTGTGGTTTTAAATGGAAGGGATCAGTATACCCGCTGGCTGCAAGATATACAGTACGAAACGGGGTTGTTTAGGGAAAATTGGGGAAATAAGCCTTTACGCCAGAGCACCTGAGCGCTCTGGTTGCTGATTATACGAGCAGGCTAGCGCATCGAGAGATGCAAAAACTGACCGTCCGCGTCAAAAGAACAGACAAAGCCTTCTTTACGCGCGGTATACCCTTTTAGCTCATAGCTGCCCTGAAAACGCTCGAACCCGGTGACGCTGATTTTCTGCACCTCGGAATTATAGCGGTGAGCCGCCCGATCTTTGCAGAGCTGCTCCATGTTCAGTGAACGTTCCGGGCTGATTTTACCCTGCTGCGCTTTTTGCTCAGGGGCTTCCTGCGATGCACTGCATCCTGCAAGGAGTACGAGCAGAAAGAGTGACGCCATACGCTTCATCATCATTTTTATTACCGGCCTGGTCAGTGGCTGTTATTTTTAGTATCAACGCTTTTATAGATTACGGTTGGGCATTCTGCGAATCTCGCGGCTTCCCGACAAGCCTGTCGAATAAAACTCAGATTTTTCCAAGGGAAGACTTTTAAACAATGGGAGTCACACTCTTTTTATCAGGAGCAAGAGGAACTGATGTCGTCAAAAATTAGCTGGATTGATAATCTGCGGGGAATAGCCTGTCTGATGGTGGTGATGATCCACACGACCACCTGGTACGTCACGAACGCACACAGTATCAGCCACGTAAACTGGGATATCGCCAATATCCTTAACTCCGCTTCCCGCGTGAGCGTCCCGCTGTTCTTTATGATTTCCGGCTTTCTCTTTTTTGGCGAGCGTAGCGCACAGCCGAGGCATTTTATCCGCATTGCGTCATGTTTGCTGTTTTACAGCGCCATTGCGCTGGTTTATATCACACTGTTCACCTCCATTAACGCGGGACTTTCTCTGACCAATCTGCTGCAAAAACCCGTGTTCTATCATCTGTGGTTTTTCTTCGCGATAATCGTCATTTATCTCGTTTCACCGTTACTACAGGTAAAAAACGTCAGCGCTAAAATGCTGCTGGCGCTGATGGTGGTCATTGGGATTGTGGCAAACCCGAATACCGTCTCGCAGAAAATTGATGGATTTGAGTGGCTGCCCGTTAATCTCTATATCAACGGCGATACGTTTTACTACGTATTGTACGGCATGCTGGGTCGCGCAATTGGCATGATGGACACCCGAAGAAAGGGGATGAACTGGCTGTGCGCGGCGGCGTTTATCGTTGGCGTATTTATTATCTCTCGCGGGACGCTGCACGAGCTGCAGTGGCGCGGCAACTTTGCCGACACCTGGTACCTGTACTGTGGTCCGATGGTCTTCATCTGCGCGGTTGCCCTGCTGACGCTCGTCAAAAATACCCTGAATAATCGCCCGCTTCCGGTACTGGGATTTATCTCGCGCCACTCGCTGGGGATTTATGGTTTTCACGCGCTGGTGATCCACGCCCTGCGCACCCGTGGCGTCGAGCTAAAAAGCTGGCCGGTGCTGGATATCGTCTGGATATTTACCGCTACGCTGGTTGTCAGCCTGCTGCTGTCGATGTTGTTGCAAAAAATCGATACGCGCAGGTTTGTAAGCTAACCCGATATACAGGGAATTGTTCGCCGGGTAAGCGCAGCACCACCCGGCGAGGTTTTAGGACATAAGCGGCACGAGCTGCTGATAGATTTTGCGGAAAACATCGCGCTGCTCTGCATAGCGCGCATGTTTTTTCGCATCAGGAAGATGCTGCTGCTCAAGCGGCAGCTGTGGCAAAAGCGGGTTTAAGGGCTTATCAGGGTTCACGGCAATTTGAGCCAGCCGTGCCGCACCGAGCGCCGGGCCGACATCTCCCCCGGTGCGATAGTCCAGCTGTAGCCCACTGATATCAGAAAGCATTTGTCGCCAGTAGCTGCTGCGCGCGCCGCCGCCAATGAGCGTAATGCTCGCGGGCTTCAGGCCGCAGTCATGTACCACGTCCATACCGTCTGCAAGCGCATACCCCACGCCTTCCAGTACCGCCCGCGCCAGTTCAGCCGGGCCGTGTTGATGCGTTAACCCAAAGAACACCCCTTTCGCTTGCGGATTATTGTGCGGCGTACGTTCACCGGAAAGGTAGGGTAAAAACCAGACCGCACCGGCACTTTCATCTGCCCGCTGCGCGGCGTCGATAAGGGCAGGAACATCCGCCATGCCGGTCAATTTTGCTGCCCAGTCAAGACAGGAGGCCGCACTCAGCATCACCGACATCAGATGCCATTTACCCGGCAGTGCGTGGCAGAAGCTGTGAACCGCGCTTTCTGGGTTGCTGCGATACCCGTCGCTAACGGCAAAATAGACCCCTGAGGTCCCCAGCGAAAGCATGGCCTGCCCTGCTTCGACCATCCCGACACCGATGGCTCCTGCCGCGTTATCCCCGCCTCCGGCAACGACCGGCACGGCAGGCATGTTCCAGCGTTCAGCAAGGGATGGCTGCAACGTCCCCGTAATCTCGCTGCCTTCGAACAGTGCAGGCATGTGGTCGCGGGTCAGGTGGCAAGCACTGAGCATTGCCTCACTCCAGTCGCGTTTCGCCACATCAAGCCACAGGGTGCCCGCAGCGTCGGACATGTCGCTGGCGAAGTCGCCCGTCATGCGAAAGCGCAGATAATCTTTTGGCAGTAAGACTTTCGCCACCTGGCGGAAAATATCCGGCTCATGACGTTGTACCCACAAAAGTTTTGGTGCGGTGAAGCCCGGCATCATCAGGTTGCCGGTGATCTGGCGCGATGTGGATACACGCTCCTCCAGGATCGCACACTCTTGCGCACAGCGGCCGTCGTTCCAGAGAATGGCGGGTCTTAGCACACGGTGCTGGCTATCCAGCAGCGTTGCTCCGTGCATTTGCCCGGCGATGCCCAGCGCTTTCACTTCCCGCAGGCTGTGCTGCTCGCCCAATGCGCTAACTGCGCGATCCGTCGCCTGCCACCACTGCTCCGGGTCCTGCTCCGACCATAGCGGATGCGGACGTGAGACCTGCAGTTTTTCCGTCTGCGTGGCTAAGACGTCGCCCTGCTCGCTTAACAGGATGGCTTTCACGCCCGATGTGCCAAGATCGATCCCGATATACATTACGGTGACTCCTTTAACAGAAATGCCCGGTGGCGCTAACGCTTACCGGGCCTGGGTGCATCTTCAGCTAAATCACTTATCAAACAGATAGTGGTTTACGAGGTTTTCCAACAGCTCCTGATGCCCGCTCTGATGCTGCGGCGCCAGATGATGTTGTTCAGCGTACTTCGCGATTTCAGCCAGCGATAACTGCCCTTTCAAAATTTGCTGGCCCAGCTCACTGTTCCAGCCGCTGTAACGCTTCGCAACGCGTTTATCCAGTTCGCCGTCTTCAATCATGCGAGCCGCAATTTTCAAGGCCAGCGCCGTGGTGTCCATCGCACCAATGTGACCGTAGAACAGGTCGTATTTATCGGTGCTTTGACGGCGCACCTTGGCGTCGAAGTTCAGGCCGCCGGTCGTAAAGCCACCCGCTTTGATGATTTCGTACATCACCAGCGCATTCTCTTCCACGCTGTTCGGGAACTGATCGGTATCCCAGCCCAGCTGAGGATCGCCACGATTTGCGTCCACAGAACCAAAGATGCCCAGCGCGATGGCGGAGGCAATTTCGTGGTGGAAAGAGTGGCCCGCCAGCGTCGCGTGGTTGGCCTCAATGTTCACTTTGATCTCTTTTTCCAGACCGAACTGTTTCAGGAAGCCGTACACGGTCGCAACGTCATAATCATACTGGTGCTTCGTTGGCTCTTGCGGTTTCGGTTCAATCAGCAGCGTACCGCGGAAACCGATTTTGTGCTTATGGTCGACCACCATCTGCATAAAGCGGCCAATCTGTTCACGCTCCTGACGCAGATCGGTGTTCAGCAGGGTTTCATAGCCCTCGCGGCCGCCCCACAGAACATAGTTCTCACCGCCCAGCTGATGCGTAGCGTTCATGGCGGTCACGACCTGAGTGGCTGCCCAACTAAACACCTCCGGATCCGGGTTAGTTGCCGCACCTGCACCGTAGCGTGGGTTGGTGAAGCAGTTTGCCGTGCCCCACAGCAGCTTAACGCCGCTTTGCTGCTGTTTTGCAGCCAGTACGTCGACCATCTGGGCGAAATTGTTCAGATACTCTTTCAGTGATGCCCCTTCCGGCGACACGTCCACGTCGTGGAAGCAGTAATACGGTACGTTCAGCTTGTGGAAGAATTCAAACGCGACATCCGCCTTACGTTTCGCCAGTTCAATGGCCTCACCCGGCTGTTGCCACGGACGGTCAAATGCGCCAACACCGAACATATCGGCACCGTTCCAGCAGAAGGTATGCCAGTAACAGGCGGCAAAGCGCAGGTGATCTTCCATACGCTTACCCAGCACCAGCTCATCCGGGTTGTAGTGACGAAATGCTAAAGGATTAGCCGTTTTCGGGCCTTCGTAACGAACGCGATCGAGTTGGTCGAAATAAGCTTGCATATTGAGCTCCATAATCAGGGTATGCGGCGAAGTAGTGCGTCTTGCGTTAATAGTGAATAGACATTCGACGTTGCTCAATTACGTTATTTCACACTGCTATTGAGAGAATGCACAACTGTGCGCTGGCTCGCAAAATAATGCGCAAGCAAACTATTTTTCGGCGCATATTCCAGAATCAAATGTAATTAATAAGTTACGCATTTTAAAATCCGATCGCGGTCATAAATTCAGAAATAAACCAAATATCGTAATGAGAAGGTAAAAAACTGTAATTGCCAGCAGGCCTTTCCACGTTAAAAATTTGCTGCGTCTCAGCAGTGAATGTTTCTTTTATCTCAGCGACACATACCCCTACAAAAAGGCCTAATAATTATGAAGATAAAGAACCTGTCCCTTACTCTCTGCACTACTCTCCTGCTCGCCAGCTTCGCCGGGCACGCCAAAGAGGTCAAAATCGGTATGGCGATTGACGACCTGCGCCTGGAGCGCTGGCAAAAAGATCGCGATATTTTTGTAAAAAAAGCAGAATCACTTGGCGCAGAGGTGTTCGTTCAGTCGGCTAACGGCAACGAAGAAACACAAATGTCGCAAATTGAGAATATGATCAACCGCGGCGTCGACGTACTGGTTATTATCCCGTACAACGGCCAGGTACTCAGTAACGTGGTGAAAGAGGCCAAACAAGAAGGCATAAAAGTGTTGGCCTACGATCGCATGATTAATAATGCGGACATCGATTATTATATTTCTTTCGACAATGAAAAAGTCGGCGAATTACAGGCCAAAAGCCTGATTGATAAAGTGCCACAGGGCAATTATTTCCTGATGGGCGGCTCGCCGGTGGATAACAACGCCAAACTGTTCCGCGAAGGACAAATGAAAGTCCTCAAGCCTTATATTGATGAGGGTAAAATTAAAGTGGTCGGCGATCAGTGGGCCGATGGCTGGCTCCCCGAAAACGCGCTGAAAATTATGGAAAATGCGTTAACGGCGAACAACAACAAAATCGATGCGGTTGTGGCCTCCAACGATGCCACTGCAGGCGGTGCTATTCAGGCCCTTAGTGCACAGGGTCTTGCCGGGAAAGTCGCGATATCCGGCCAGGATGCCGACCTGGCCGGCGTGAAGCGCATTATCGCCGGAACCCAGACCATGACGGTCTATAAGCCCATCACCGAGCTTGCAAATACCGCCGCGGAAATTGCCGTGGAGTTGGGTAACGGTCAGCAACCGAAAGCCGATGCCTCTCTGAACAACGGGCTCAAAGACGTTCCTGCCCGCCTGCTCACCCCTATTGAAGTCAATAAAGAGAACATTGACGCCACCGTGGTGAAAGACGGCTTCCACAAAAAGAGTGAACTGTAATCCCGCGCTGCCCCTGCTCGGCGGGGGCGCATTGCCTTGTCCTGTTCTTCCCTCGGGTCATGTGGAGCAGTTATGCCTTATTTACTGGAAATGAAAAGCATCACTAAAGCCTTTGGCACGGTGAAAGCGGTCGATAACGTAAGCCTGCGGCTGAACCCTGGTGAAGTGGTTTCGCTGTGCGGCGAAAACGGTTCGGGCAAATCAACGCTGATGAAAGTGCTGTGCGGCATCTATCCGCACGGCAGCTACGAGGGTGAAATACTCTTTGCCGGCGAGGTAATCCAGGCCACGCATATTCGCGATACCGAGCGTAAAGGCATCGCCATTATTCACCAGGAGCTGGCGCTGGTGAAGCACCTCACGGTGCTGGAAAACATCTTCCTCGGCGCCGAAATTTCGCGCCGCGGCGTGCTGGATTACGACACCATGACGCTACGCTGCGAAAAGCTGCTGGCTCAGGTGAGCCTCGCCATCTCGCCCGATACCCGCGTGGGCGACTTAGGCCTGGGTCAGCAACAGCTGGTGGAGATCGCCAAAGCGCTGAACAAACAGGTGAGGCTGCTCATCCTTGATGAACCCACGGCCTCGCTCACCGAACAGGAAACCGCTGTTCTGCTTAACATCATCCGGGACCTGCAAAACCACGGGATCGCCTGTATTTATATTTCGCACAAGCTTAATGAGGTGAAGGCCATCTCGGACACCATCTGCGTGATCCGCGACGGGCAGCACATCGGCACGCGCGAAGCCACAGGCATGAGTGAAGATGACATCATCACCATGATGGTCGGACGCGAACTCACCGCACTTTATCCGAACGAACCCCATACCGTCGGAGAGGAGATCCTACGCGTTGAAAACCTCACCGCCTGGCACCCCGTCAACCGCCACATCAAGCGGGTGAACAATATCGCCTTCTCACTGCATCGCGGTGAGATCCTCGGCATTGCGGGGTTGGTCGGTGCAGGGCGAACCGAGGCCGTGCAGTGCCTTTTCGGCGTGTGGCCGGGGCGCTGGGAAGGGAGCATTTATATCGATGGCCAGCCGGTGAAAATCGATAACTGCCAGCAGGCGATTGCGCAGGGGATCGCCATGGTGCCAGAAGATCGCAAAAAAGACGGCATCGTGCCGGTGATGGCGGTGGGGAAAAACATTACGCTCGCCGCGCTTAATCAGTTTTCCGGCACGCTCACCAGCCTGGACGATGCCGCAGAGCAGCAGTGTATTCTTCAGTCGCTCGCCAGGCTCAAGGTGAAAACCTCCTCACCGGAACTGGCGATTGGACGACTAAGCGGCGGCAACCAGCAGAAGGCCATTCTGGCGCGCTGCCTGCTCCTCAACCCACGCATTTTGATCCTTGATGAACCGACGCGCGGGATCGACATCGGCGCGAAGTATGAAATATACAAACTGATTAATCAGCTTGTGCAGCAAGGGATTGCCGTCATTGTCATCTCGTCTGAACTGCCCGAAGTGCTGGGCCTGAGCGACCGCGTGCTGGTCATGCACGAAGGGAAACTGAAAGCCAACCTGATTAACCAGAACCTGACGCAGGAGCAGGTGATGGAAGCCGCTTTAAGGAGCGAACGCCATGTCGAAAAGCAACCTGTCTGAAAGTAAAGTCACTGTACCGGTGCCCGGTGCGTTCGCGGGGCTAAAAGCGCTGAACCTGCAGGTTTTCGTGATGATCGCGGCCATTATCGCCATCATGCTGTTCTTTACCTGGATGACCGACGGCTCTTATTTAAGCGCGCGTAACGTCTCTAACCTGCTGCGCCAGACCGCCATCACCGGCATTCTGGCCGTGGGGATGGTATTTGTGATTATCTCCGCGGAAATTGACCTGTCGGTAGGCTCGATGATGGGCCTGCTTGGCGGCGTGGCGGCGATCTTTGACGTCTGGCTCGGCTGGCCGCTGCCGCTGACGATTGCCGTCACGCTGGTGCTGGGCCTGGTGCTCGGTGCGTGGAACGGCTGGTGGGTAGCCTATCGTAAGGTCCCGTCATTCATCGTCACCCTGGCGGGTATGCTGGCTTTTCGCGGCATTTTGATTGGTATTACTAACGGCACCACCGTCTCCCCTACCAGCGCGTCGATGTCGCAGATTGGGCAGAGTTACCTCTCCGATGGCGTGGGCTTTACGATTGGCGTGCTGGGGCTGATGGCGTTCGTCGCATGGCAGTGGCGTGGACGTATGCGCCGTCAGGCGCTGGGTCTGGCATCACCCGCTTCAACCGCCGTTGTGGGCCGCCAGGCGCTGACGGCCGTGATTGTGCTCGGGGCTATCTGGCTGCTGAACGACTACCGCGGCGTCCCAACGCCCGTCCTGCTGCTGGCCCTCTTGCTGTTGGGCGGGATGTTTATGGCCACGCGCACCGCGTTTGGCCGCCGAATTTATGCCATCGGCGGCAACCTTGAGGCGGCACGTCTGTCGGGCATCAACGTGGAGCGTACCAAGCTCGCCGTCTTTGCCATCAACGGCCTGATGGTCGCGATTGCGGGCCTGATCCTCAGCTCACGCCTGGGGGCAGGCTCACCGTCCGCCGGGAACATTGCAGAGCTGGATGCCATTGCGGCCTGCGTTATCGGCGGTACCAGCCTCGCGGGCGGCGTCGGCAGCGTGGCGGGGGCGGTGATGGGCGCATTTATTATGGCTTCGCTGGATAACGGGATGAGTATGATGGACGTCCCGACGTTTTGGCAGTATATCGTCAAGGGTGCCATTCTGTTGCTGGCAGTCTGGATGGACTCTGCCACCAAGCGACGTGCCTGAGAACAGTATCGTTACCTATTTGGGAAAGTGAGCCATGTTTGAGAAGCGTCACCGCATTACGTTGTTATTCAATGCCAACAAGGCCTACGACCGCCAGGTGGTTGAAGGGGTTGGTGAATATTTGCAGGCGTCGCAATCCGAGTGGGATATCTTCATTGAAGAAGATTTCCGCACCCGTCTGGAAAACATCAAAGACTGGCTGGGTGATGGCGTCATCGCAGATTATGACGATCCGGTCATTGAGCAGCTGCTCACTGACGTCGACGTCCCCATCGTGGGCGTCGGCGGCTCTTATCATGCGCCCGAGAACTATCCGCCGGTTCACTACATCGCCACCGATAACCATGCGCTGGTCGAAGCGGCGTTCCTCCATTTAAAAGAGAAAGGCGTGCATCGCTTTGCCTTTTACGGGCTTCCCGCGTCCAGCGGCAAGCGCTGGGCGGTAGAGCGGGAGCACGCGTTCTGCCAGCTGGTCGCGCAGGAGAAGTACCGTGGGGTGGTCTATCAGGGGCTGGAAACGGCGCCGGAAAACTGGCAGCACGCGCAAAACCGCCTTGCAGACTGGCTGCAAACGCTGCCGCCGCAAACCGGGATTATTGCCGTGACGGATGCACGCGCGCGCCACGTGCTGCAGGTCTGCGAACATTTACATATTCCGGTGCCTGAAAAGCTGTGCGTGATTGGCATCGATAACGAAGAGCTCACGCGCTACCTGTCGCGCGTGGCGCTCTCCTCCGTGGCGCAGGGAACCCGCCAGATGGGATACCAGGCCGCAAAGCTACTTCATCGGTTGCTTGATAACGAATCCCTGGTGCTGCAGCGTTTGCTCGTCCCCCCCGTTCGCGTGGTAGAGCGTCGCTCCACTGACTACCGCTCCTTAAATGACCCGGCCGTCATTCAGGCCATGCACTACATTCGCAACCACGCCTGTAAAGGCATCAAGGTTGATCAGGTCCTGGATTCCGTGGGCATCTCTCGCTCGAACCTGGAAAAACGCTTTAAAGAGGAAGTGGGAGAAACCATTCACGCGGTGATCCATGCGGAAAAACTGGAGAAAGCGCGCAGTTTGCTGATCTCCACGTCGCTGTCCATCAATGAAATTTCACAGATGTGCGGCTACCCGTCGCTGCAGTATTTTTATTCGGTATTCAGAAAGGAGTATGAGACCACGCCGAAGGAGTATCGGGAGCGCTACAGCGAAGTGCTGATTTAAAAAAACAAAACGCCTTCTGAAGGAAGGCGTTTGGGTGAATTACATATGTGCGGCAATCAAGCGCTGGTTATCCTGGTACATCGCAAACAGATAGTTGTTATAGCGCTGTCCCTGAGTGGAATACCCTTTCAGCTTGTGGATCATCGTGCTGGCAGTCACTTCCTGATCCGCTTTACGCAGCTGGGCACGTGACTTACGGAACGAAGAGTAAGCCGGATGCGTATTCAGGTTTACCACGTAAGCATTCACGGAATCTTTGACCGACTCGAACTGAGAGTAGCCCTTCACCTTGCCCGGCGCGTTAGAACAGCGGCCTTTGGCACATTTCATGCCAAACAGGTTGTTGTTGTTACGGGCCAGCTTAGAGGTGCCCCAGCCGCTTTCGGCTGCAGCCATCGTTGCCACCATGCTGCCGGGAATAATGTCCACGCGTTCTAACAGCGTGTTCCACGGTACGCGACGCGTGTTGCCGTTCCAGCTCACTTTATAGCGTTTAGAAATGTCTTTGAGACGCGTGCGCTCAGACGGCGACCAGCGGCTATCGTACTGTTTTGAGATCAGCCAGTTACGATCCGCGGTAATCGCAGAGTTTTGACTTGTAATATAAGGCATTACCGTCCGGAGAAACGCTTTTTTCCTTGGTGTCCCGGAAGGGTATTTTCGCAAATCAGGAAGTGAACTACTCTTTGCACTATTGCGAGAATACTCTTGTTTACTGCTAACCTTACTACTACTTGTCGTCTTTATGACGTGGGCTTTCTTACTCGTTGTATCCGTGTGCGTCTTAGCAAGCACCTCACCCGAAAATGCCGTGGTGAGTAACATGAGTATCGCAGCCCCATATCGTCGAATGGGAGTCGATATCATTAGGTCTCCTGGTCGGATATAAGCATTCCAACACCTTATTTTTTTCACAAATTTGAGAGCGGAATCTCAAATCATAGCAAAAATAGTCTTCCAGAGCACGTATAGAAATAGTCCAATTCCGAAACTATGTCACTCAAAAGCTGCTCATTAAAACAACATTTGCCATAAATTGTGTGCGATATCGCAGTTAACTGGCTAATTTTGCGCGAGATCACTCACCCCTTCGTATCCTCCTGGCAGAACGCGCCGGGGGAGGAGTTTTTCATCATCGCCCGATGGCACACTGGTCAAAAATGCCGCGACAGGAAAATGGAATGAAACGCACCGCATTAGCTTTTCTGATGTTACCCGCACTGGCACACGCAGACTGGACTTCGCCGGAGTTTGGCGCATTCAGCGCTGAAGGAACCGGGGTCTTCACCAGCCAGGCAAAGCTTGCGAAGGGTACCCGTCCTCTTACGCTGAGTTTTGACAAGACGTGCTGGCAGCCAACCGATGCGATAAAACTCAATGAGATGCTGTCGCTAAAACGCTGCGAGGGTACACCGCCGCAGTGGCGTCTGTTCCGGGACGGCGAATACCAGATGCGCATCGATACCCGCTCCGGCACCCCCACCCTGATGTTGACCATTCAGAGCGCAGCGGAACGTCCTGTCGCGGACGTCACGCGACAGTGTCCGAAGTGGGACGGTAAGCCCTTAACGCTGGACGTGAGCAGCACCTTCCCTGAAGGCACGGTGGTGCGAGATTTCTACAGTAAGCAAACGGCAACGGTGCAGAGCGGAAAAATCACCCTGCAGCCCGCCGCTAACGGTAACGGCCTGCTGCTGCTCGAGCGCGCGGAAACCGATAAGCCTGCGCCGTTTAGCTGGCAAAACGCCACCGTCTATTTTGTGCTGACCGATCGCTTTGTGAATGGTGACCCGACAAACGACAGCAGCTACGGCCGTCATAAAGACGGTATGCAGGAGATAGGGACGTTCCACGGCGGCGATCTCAAAGGACTTGCCGGCAAACTCGATTATCTTCAGCAGCTGGGCGTTAATGCGCTCTGGATAAGTTCCCCGCTGGAGCAGATCCACGGCTGGGTGGGCGGTGGAACCAAAGGTGATTTCCCGCATTACGCCTATCACGGCTACTACACGCAGGACTGGACGAAGCTCGATGCCAACATGGGCAGCGAGGATGATTTACGCCATCTTGTCGACGAAGCGCACAAGCGCGGGATCCGCATTCTGTTCGATATCGTCATGAACCACGTTGGTTACGCCACGCTGGCGGATATGCAGGAGTACCAGTTTGGTGCCTTGTACCTGCAGGGCGATGAAGTGAAAAAGACGCTGGGTGAGCGCTGGACGGACTGGAAGCCGGGGGCAGGCCAAAGCTGGCATAGCTTTAACGACTACATCAACTTCAGCGACAAAGCGGCGTGGGAAAAATGGTGGGGAAAGAAATGGATCCGCACCGATATCGGGGATTACGACAACCCCGGCTTCGATGATTTAACCCTGTCCCTGGCCTTCCTGCCGGACCTGAAAACGGAATCCACGACGCCTTCCGGATTGCCAAACTTCTACCAACACAAGCCCGACACGAACGCTAAAGCGATAGCCAGTTTCACGCCCCGAGATTATCTCACCCACTGGCTCAGCCAGTGGGTGCGTGACTACGGTATCGACGGCTTCCGGGTCGATACTGCAAAACACGTTGAACTCGACGCCTGGCAGCAGCTGAAAGATCGGGCAAGCCAGGCGCTGGCCGCGTGGAAAGCCGCCAACCCGGATAAAAAGCTCGACAACGCACCGTTCTGGATGACCGGGGAATCCTGGGGCCACGGCGTGATGCAGAGCGATTACTACCGCCACGGTTTCGATGCGATGATCAACTTTGATTACCAGGAGCAGGCGGCGAAAGCGGTAGATTGCCTGGCCGATATCGACCTGACCTGGCAGCAAATGGCAGAAAAACTGCAAAGCTACAACGTCCTGAGCTATCTCTCGTCGCACGATACACGTCTTTTCCGGGAGGGGGGTCAGCGCGCCGCCGAGCTGCTCCTGCTGGCACCGGGCAGCGTACAGATTTATTACGGTGATGAATCCGAGCGTCCGTTCGGCCCGACAGGTTCTGATCCATTACAGGGCACCCGCTCGGACATGAACTGGCAGGACGTGACGGGCAAACAGGCCTTAACCGTCGCACACTGGCAAACTCTGGGTCAGTTCCGCGCCCGTCACCCGGCGGTGGGTGAAGGCAAGCAAACTACGCTGTCGCTGAAGGAAGGCTACGGCTTTGTGCGTGAGCACAAGGGCGATAAGGTGATGGTGGTATGGGCGGGTAATCAATAAACGGCCCCTCACCCCGTCCCTCTCCCCGATGGGGCGAGGGGGTTAAAACCGCACCGTGCTATCCCCTCTCCCCTCCGGGGAGAGGGTTAGGGTGAGGGGAAACAAACCAGAATTATTCACTACACAAATCAAAATCCACCACATAAAACAACAAATCCGACCACACCCGTCGATTTGCACCCGCACGGTGCTAGCGTTATGGTTACCCCCTTTCATAATAAGCCCGACAGATCACCTGCTATGACCTTTTCACTTTTCGGCGACAAATTTACCCGCCATTCAGGCATTACCCGCCTGATGGAGGACCTCAACGACGGGCTGCGCACACCGGGCGCAATCATGCTCGGCGGCGGTAATCCGGCTCAAATTCCGGAGATGAATACCTATTTCCAGACGCTGCTGGCGCAGATGCTGGAAAGCGGCAAAGCGACCAACGCGCTTTGCAACTACGACGGCCCTCAGGGAAAAACTGAGCTCCTGTCGCTCCTTGCCGAAATGCTGCGTGAAGAGCTGGGTTGGGATATCGAGCCACAGAATATTGCACTGACAAACGGCAGCCAGAGCGCATTTTTCTACTTGTTTAACCTCTTCGCAGGGCGTAGAGCCGACGGCACCACCAAAAAAGTGCTGTTCCCGCTGGCACCGGAGTATATCGGCTACGCTGATTCCGGCCTCGAAGAAGACCTGTTCGTCTCCGCACGCCCGAATATTGAGCTGCTACCGGAAGGCCAGTTCAAATACCACGTTGATTTTGAACATCTGCACATTGGCGAAGAGACGGGCATGATCTGCGTATCGCGTCCCACCAACCCAACGGGCAACGTGATTACCGATGACGAGTTGATGAAGCTGGATGCGCTGGCCAATCAGCACGGTATCCCTCTGGTTATCGATAACGCCTACGGCGTACCGTTCCCGGGGATTATTTTTAGTGAAGCCCGCCCGCTGTGGAACCCGAACATCGTTCTGTGCATGAGCCTGTCGAAGCTGGGCCTGCCGGGCAGTCGCTGCGGCATCATCATTGCCAATGAAAAAATCATCACCGCCATCACCAATATGAACGGCATTATCAGCCTTTCTCCAGGCGGTATCGGCCCGGCGATGATGTGCGAAATGATCAAGCGCAACGACCTGCTGCGCCTGTCGAATGAGGTGATAAAGCCGTTCTATTATCAGCGCGTTCAGGAGACGATCGCGATACTTCGCCGCTATTTGCCGAAAGAACGCTGCCTAATCCACAAGCCGGAAGGTGCCATTTTCCTGTGGCTGTGGTTTAAGGATCTGCCGATTACAACGGAACTGCTTTACCAGCGCCTGAAAAAACGCGGTGTGCTGATGGTGCCGGGTGATTACTTCTTCCCGGGGCTGGATAAACCGTGGCCGCATACGCATCAGTGCATGCGCATGAACTATGTGCCGGACCCGGAAAAAATCGAAGCGGGCGTGAAGATTCTGGCCGAAGAGATTGAAAACGCCTGGCGCGAAGGCGGCCAGTAGCGCGTTATGCCAGGTTACGCAGCCTTTCCGCGCGTAATCTGGCGGGATCGACACAGCTCAGCGCGCGGGTTGGGCAGGCTTCCACGCAGGCTGGCCCACCCTCGCGATGCGCGCACAAATCACATTTCAACGCCTGGGCGCGGTTACCCACCGCTCTGACCTGCATCGCCCCGAACGGGCACGCCACCATGCAGCTTTTGCACCCGATACAGCGCGCCTGCTCCACCTGCCAGACGCCCGCGTAACGGCGGATTGCCTGCGTCGGGCAAACGTTAGCACAGGGCGCATCTTCGCACTGATGACAGCCAACGGCCGTGGTATACGAACCGCCTTTAACCACCCGAATGCGGGGTGTAAAGGTGTTTGCGGAGACCGCGCCCTGATGCGACACCACGCAGGCCACCTCGCAGGTACGGCACCCAATGCATTTTTCCGAATCCGCCGTGATAAATCGGTTCATGTGTTACGCCTCGCGCACGTTAAAACCCAGTTCTTTTGAGATGGCTTCCGCGGTTTCACGCAGCGGTTTGAGCAGGTTTTTCTCGCCCACCTGCTTCATGCGCGACGTCGACAGCGAAATGGAGATCGCATACGGCACGCGCCCGTGAATATCAAAGACCGGCACGGCGATACAGGATACACCCAGCTCGTTCTCTTCTTTGTCCATCGCCATGCTGCCCTCGCGGATTTCCGCCAGCTCATCATACATCGCGCTCAGTTCGGTAATGGTGTTGCGGGTCAAAGGTTGGATCTGTTCCTGGTGGCTTTCCCAGTAGCTTGCCACGTAATCCTGATGGCCAAACGCCATGTAGATTTTGCCCATCGCGGAGCAGTAGAGCGGCATATGCTGGCCGATATAGGCGCGCGTGCGCAGCATGCCGGTTGTCGGCTCAAGCTTATATATCAGGATCGCGTGGTCGTCTTCGCGGCTGGAAAAGTTAACCGTCTCGCCGGTCGCAATGTTCAGCGCCTCGAGGTGCGGAGCCGCCACGTGGATGATGTTCAGCGACGACAGCGCCTTTTGCCCAACGGCGATAAATTTGGTGGTCAGGCGATAGCTGCCCGCCGCAGGCGCCGGGGTCACGTACCCGCACGACTGTAGCCCCTGCAGCAACCGGTGCACGGTGCTCTTATTCAGCCCCGCCAGTTCCGATAAATGCGCAAGCGGGCACCCGTTCGGATAGTTGCTGAGGATCTCAATCAGCATCAGGCCGCGAAACAAGCTCTGGCTACCTGCTGGCCTCTCTTTTTCTTGCGTCATTTCGCTCTCTTTCGTGCTCATCAAATGGCTCCTTTTTTGTCGCGCCCTGATGGTAGCGCAAAGTGTGGTTCAGTTCACGATCTCAACAGAAAAAACACAACCAGTTGATTTTAATCGATTTTGAAAAACATGAATGTCGTTGATCTGACAAAAATTGATCGCTATATTTGAAATCAGATTTCGCATAGTGAAATTTAGCGATAAAAAAGCACTCGCACTTGCCCCTAAAAAAACAGGAGAACAGGGATGAAAGTGACCTTCGAAGAGTTAAAAGCGGCGTTCAATCGGGTTCTGCTCGATCGCGGCGTGAAGGCGGACACCGCAGACGCCTGCGCCGAAATGTTTGCCCGCACCACGGAATCTGGCGTCTATTCACACGGCGTCAACCGCTTCCCGCGCTTTATTCAGCAGCTTGATGCTGGCGACATCATCCCTGACGCCCAGCCAAAACGGGTGACAACATTAGGGGCGATCGAACAGTGGGATGCCCAGCGTTCCATCGGCAACCTGACGGCGAAGAAGATGATGGATCGCGCCACCGAGCTGGCCTCCGATCACGGCATTGGCCTGGTGGCACTGCGTAACGCGAACCACTGGATGCGCGGCGGCAGCTACGGCTGGCAGGCGGCGGAGAAAGGCTACATCGGTATTTGCTGGACCAACTCCATTGCCGTGATGCCCGCATGGGGATCAAAAGAGTGCTGCATCGGCACCAACCCGCTGATCGTTGCTATTCCCTCCAGCCCGATCACCATGGTCGATATGTCGATGTCGATGTTCTCCTACGGCATGCTGGAGGTGAACCGTCTGGCCGGGCGCGAGCTGCCGGTTGACGGCGGTTTTGACGATGAGGGTACTCTCACCCGAGAGCCGGGCGTGATTGAGAAAAACCGCCGCATTCTGCCGATGGGCTACTGGAAAGGATCCGGGTTATCGATTGTGCTCGACATGATCGCCACCCTGCTCTCCAACGGATCCTCCGTCGCGGAAGTGACCCAGGACAACAGCGACGAGTACGGCGTGTCGCAGATCTTCATCGCTATCGAGGTTGATCGCCTGATCGACGGCCCAACCCGCGATGCAAAACTGCAGCGCATCATGGACTTCATCACCACCGCAGAACGCGCTGATGAAAACGTCGCCGTCCGTCTGCCTGGCCATGAATTCACGCGCCTGCTGGAAGAAAACCGCCGGGACGGCATCACCATCGACGACAGCGTGTGGGCGAAAATCCAGTCTCTGTAAGGAGCCGACGATGATATTCGGACATATTTCACAGCCAAACCCGTGCCGCCTGCCGCAGGCGATTGAAAAAGCGCTTCATTTTCTGCGCACCACGGATTTCGCCTTGCTGGAGCCTGGCGTGGTGGAAATTGAAGGTCGCACTATTTTTGCCCAGGTTCTCGACCTGACGACAAAGGAACCACACGAGAACCGCCCGGAAGTGCACCGCCGCTATCTGGATATTCAGTTTCTGGCGTGGGGCGAAGAAAAAATCGGTATCGCCATTGATACCGGTAATAACGAAATCAGCGAATCATTACTGGAGCAGCGGGATATTATTTTTTATCACGACAGCGAACATGAATCGTTTATTGAAATGATACCCGGCAGCTATGCCATATTTTTCCCGCAGGATGTACACCGTCCTGCCTGTATTAAAAACAAGGGATCCGCAATTCGTAAAATTGTGGTGAAAGTGGCAATCAGCGAATTAGATTAATTTTCTGATATATACAGGAACGCGAAATGACCAACACCGGTTTTATTATTGGTGCGTACCCCTGCGCACCCTCGTTTCACCAGAAAGGGGAACAAGAAGAACAATCCTTCTGGCGGGAACTTTCCGACACACCGTATATCCGCGGGCTGGAACAGCCTTGCCTCGAAAACCTTCATCCGTTTGGTGATGAATGGCTGTTCCGCCATACGCCGGGCGACTGGCAAATCGTCGTCACCGCGGTGATGGAAACCATGCGTCGACGCGGCGCTAACGGGGCCTTTGGGCTGGCGTCAGCCGAGGAAGAACAGCGTAAAGCGTGCGTTGATTTCTACCGTCATCTGCAACAGAGAATTACTGCCGTGAACGCCCGCTTCCCGGGCAAAGTGATTGCCCTGGAGATGCAGGCAGCCCCGCAGGCGGGCAATGCTTCCGTCGAACAGGCTACCGAGGCGTTTTCACGCTCGATCCGGGAAATCGCGGGCTGGGACTGGGGCTGCGATCTGGTGCTGGAACACTGCGATGCCATGACCGGCCCCGCGCCGCGCAAGGGCTTCCTGCCCCTGGAGCAGGTGCTGGAGGTGGTGAAAGACACCGATATCAGCGTCTGTATCAACTGGGCACGCTCGGCTATCGAAGGCCGTAATACGACGCTCCCGCTGGAACATGTTCAGGCCGCACTCCGTGCCGGAAAGCTGGGTGCAGCGATGTTTTCGGGCACGACTACCCGCGGGGAGTACGGCGAATGGCAGGATCTGCACGCGCCGTTTTCTTCATTCTGCGCCGACAGTTTGATGTCCACTGAACACGCAAAATCACTCTTTACTGCGGCGAGCGCCGCAACGTTGAAATTCTCCGGTATTAAATTACTGGAAATAAATGCTAATGCTGACGTCAGCCATCGCATCGCTATTTTGCGCGACGGCATTAGCGAAATGAATAAAGCAACGCAATAACAATAAAAATATCCCTATTCCGGTTACATTGACTGAGACAGTAAATATGAACACTTACTCGAATGCTCTACAAGCGGATATTCCGCGTCAGCGCTGGCTAAGAATCATTCCTCCTATTCTTATCGCGTGCATCATTTCTTATATGGACCGCGTAAACATCGCCTTTGCGATGCCAGGCGGCATGGATGAAGAACTGGGCATCACCGCTACCATGGCGGGCCTGGCGGGTGGGATCTTCTTTATTGGCTATCTGTTCCTGCAGGTTCCCGGCGGCAAGATTGCCGTTCACGGCAGCGGCAAGAAGTTTATCGGCTGGTCGCTGGTCGCCTGGGCGGTAATTTCGGTGCTGACCGGTCTTGTCACCAACCAGTATCAGCTGCTGGTGCTGCGCTTCTTACTCGGCGTGGCGGAAGGCGGGATGCTGCCCGTCGTGCTCACGATGATCAGCAACTGGTTCCCGGACGCCGAGCGCGGTCGCGCCAATGCCATTGTGATTATGTTCGTTCCCATCGCCGGGATTATCACCGCCCCGCTGTCGGGCTGGATCATCACCGCCCTCGACTGGCGCTGGCTGTTCATCATTGAAGGTTTGATGTCCGTCGTTGTGCTGGTGCTGTGGGCCTTTACCGTTTACGACCGACCGCAGGAAGCGCGCTGGATTTCAGACGCCGAGAAGAATTACCTGGTGCAAACGCTGGCGGCTGAGCAGCGGGCCATTGCCGGTAAAGAGGTGAAAAATGCGTCCCTGGGCGCCGTGCTTTCCGACAAAACCATGTGGCAGCTGATCGCGCTGAACTTCTTTTACCAGACCGGGATTTACGGTTACACGCTCTGGCTACCGACCATCCTGAAGGAGCTGACGCATACCAGCATCGGCCAGGTGGGCATGCTGGCCGTGCTGCCTTACGTCGGCGCGATTGCGGGTATGTTCCTGTTCTCGACCCTCTCCGACCGCACCGGCAAGCGCAAGCTGTTCGTCTCCCTGCCGCTGATTGGCTTTGCGCTCTGCATGTTCCTCTCCGTGGCGCTGAAAGAGAGTACCTGGCTGGCGTATTCCGCACTGGTGGGCTGCGGGTTCTTCCTGCAATCCGCCGCGGGTGTGTTCTGGACGATCCCGGCGCGTCTGTTTAGCGCAGAGATGGCGGGCGGCGCGCGCGGCGTGATTAACGCCCTCGGCAACCTCGGCGGCTTCTGCGGCCCGTATGCGGTTGGCGTGCTGATCACCCTGTACAGCAAAGACGCGGGCGTTTATTGCCTGGCGGTGTCTCTGGCGCTGGCCTCTCTGCTGGCCCTGCTGCTGCCGGCGAAATGCGATGCCGGTGCAGAGCCTAACCCCACGGTGAACCCGTACAAGCGTGCGGCCTGATGCCCTCACCCCAGCCCTCTCCCACGGGGAGAGGGAGAAAACCGAACCGTAGGCCGGGTAAGCAACGCGCCACCCGGCAAGTAAGCGCACCGAACCGTAGGCCGGGTAAGCGAAGCGCCACCCGGCGAATAAGTGAGATGAAGATGAGTGAAAAAGAGCCCTTCTGGCTGGGTATCGATTGTGGCGGTACTTATCTGAAAGCCGGTTTATACAATCGCCAGGGCAAGGAAGTCTGTATCGAACGCCGCTCGGTTGCCACGCTCAGCCCGCGCGCAGGCTACGCCGAGCGGGATATGACCCAGCTCTGGCAGCACTGCCACGCTACCGTCACTACGCTGCTCAAACATTCAGGCATAGACGGCGATCGGATCAAAGGCGTCGGCATTTCTGCTCAGGGCAAAGGTCTGTTTCTACTCGATAAACAGGATCGCCCCCTGGGCAACGCCATGCTCTCCTCTGACCGCCGGGCGCTGGAGATCGTGCAGCGCTGGCAGCAGGACGGCATTCCCGAAAAGCTCTATCCGCACACGCGCCAGACGCTGTGGACCGGGCACCCGGCCTCGCTTCTGCGCTGGGTCAAAGAGAATGAACCGCAGCGGTATCAGCAGATCGGCTGCGTGATGATGGCGCACGACTATCTGCGCTGGTGTCTGACCGGCGTGAAGGGCTGCGAGGAGAGCAATATCTCCGAGTCCAACCTCTATAACATGAATACCGGGAAATACGACCCCCAGCTCACGCGCTGGCTCGGTATCAGCGAAATTGACGGCGCCCTGCCGCCGATTGTCGGTTCAGCAGAAATTTGCGGGGAAATCACCGCTCAGGCAGCCGCACTGACCGGTCTCGCGGCGGGTACGCCCGTCGTTGGTGGACTGTTTGATGTGGTTTCCACCGCGATCTGCGCCGGGCTTCACGACGAACACACGCTGAATGCCGTCATGGGCACCTGGGCCGTCACCAGCGGGATTGCCACTGCGCTTCGCGACAGCGAACCCTTCCCGTACGTCTATGGCCGTTACGTTCACCCGCAGCAGTACATCGTTCACGAAGCCAGCCCGACGTCATCCGGCAATCTTGAGTGGCTCACTGCCCAATGGGGCGACATCTCATTCGATGAGGTCAACCACGCCGTGGCCAGCCTGCCGAAAGCGGAAAGCGATCTGTTCTTCCTGCCGTTTTTGTACGGCAGCAACGCCGGGCTGGAGATGACCAGCGGCTTCTACGGCATGCAGGCGCTGCATACCCGCGCGCATCTGCTGCAGGCCGTTTACGAGGGCGTGGTGTTCAGCCATATGACCCACCTCAAACGCATGCTTGAGCGCTTTACCCAGGTGCAGGCGCTGCGCGTCACCGGTGGCCCGACGCATTCGGACGTGTGGATGCAAATGCTCGCCGACGTCAGCGGCCTGGCGATTGAGCTGCCGCAGGTGGAAGAGACCGGCTGCTCCGGCGCGGCACTGGCGGCGCTGGTAGGCACCGGCATTTACCCGGACTTCCACACCGCGCAGCGCGCCCTCAAGCACGACATTCGGGTGATTGAACCCGACATGCACGCCCATGCGGCCTACCAGCGCAAATATCACCGTTACCAGCTACTGATTTCAGCACTACAGGGCTACCACGCCCGCGTTAAGGAGTACGACCTATGAGCCGACCATTACTGCAGCTTGCGCTCGACCACACCTCGCTTCAGGCCGCCCGGCGCGACGTCGCAACGCTTTCAGATCACGTTGATATCGTCGAAGCAGGCACCATTTTGTGCCTGACCGAAGGGCTGAACGCCGTGCGCGCCCTGCGAGAGCAGTGCCCGGATAAAATCATCGTGGCGGACTGGAAGGTCGCCGACGCCGGGGAAACCCTCGCTGAGCAGGCATTTGGCGCGGGCGCGAACTGGATGACCATCATCTGCGCCGCGCCGCTGGCAACCGTTGAACGAGGCCATGAGGTCGCACAACGCTGCGGCGGCGAAATCCAGATGGAGCTGTTTGGCAACTGGACGCTGGACGACGCGCGCGCCTGGCATCGCATTGGCGTGAAGCAGGCAATCTACCATCGCGGGCGCGACGCGCAGGCCAGCGGTCAGCAGTGGGGCGACGCGGATCTCGCGAAAATGAAGGCCCTGTCCGATATCGGCCTGCAGCTCTCGATCACCGGCGGTATCACCCCTGCCGACCTGCCGCTGTTTAAGCAAATCAACGTCAAAGCCTTTATTGCCGGGCGCGCGCTGGCAGGCGCCGCTAATCCGCCGCAGGTGGCACAGGCATTCCATTCGCAAATCCGCGACATCTGGGGAGCGTAAACATGCGTCAGCATCCGTTAGGTATTTACGAAAAAGCGCTGTCGAAAGATCTCTCCTGGCCAGAGCGCCTGGTGCTGGCAAAAAGCTGCGGGTTCGATTTTGTTGAGATGTCCGTCGATGAAACCGACGAGCGGCTATCGCGCCTTGAGTGGAGCACCACGCAGCGCGCTTCGCTGGTTGAAGCGATGCTGGAAACCGGCGTGGCGATCCCGTCGATGTGTCTTTCCGCCCACCGCCGCTTTCCGTTTGGCAGCCGGGATGAAACCGTGCGCCAACGCGCCCGTGAGATCATGACCAAAGCCATCAGGCTGGCGCGTGACTTAGGCATTCGCACCATCCAGCTCGCGGGCTATGACGTTTACTACGAAGAGCATGATGAAGGCACGCAGCAGCGTTTTGCCGAAGGGCTGGCGTGGGCCGTCGAGCAGGCAGCCGCCGCACAGGTGATGCTGGCCGTGGAGATCATGGACACCGCGTTTATGAACTCCATCAGCAAATGGAAAAAGTGGGACGAGATGCTCGCCTCGCCGTGGTTCAGCGTTTACCCGGACGTTGGCAACCTGAGCGCGTGGGGCAACGACGTCACCGCCGAGCTGACGCTGGGCATTGACCGCATCGCCGCGATCCACCTGAAGGACACCCAGCCCGTTACCGCACAAAGCCCCGGGCAGTTTCGCGACGTGCCGTTTGGCGAGGGCTGCGTCGATTTCGTTGGCGTATTTAACACGCTGAATAAGCTCAACTATCGCGGCGCGTTTCTGATTGAAATGTGGACCGAAAAAGCAAAAGAGCCGGTGCTGGAAATTATCCAGGCGCGCCGCTGGATTGAAGCCCGCATGCAGGAAGGAGGCATGACATGTTAGAACAACTCAAAGCCGAGGTGCTGGCGGCAAACCTGGCGCTGCCCGCCCACCAGCTGGTGACTTTTACCTGGGGCAACGTCAGCGCGGTAGATCGCGAAAGCGGCCTGATGGTGATCAAACCGTCCGGCGTGGAGTACGACGTGATGACGGCGGAAGATATGGTGGTGGTGGATATCGCCACCGGCCAGGTGGTTGAGGGCAGCAAAAAGCCCTCTTCAGACACGCCGACCCACCTCGCGCTGTACCGCCGTTACCCGGAGATTGGCGGCATCGTGCATACCCACTCCCGCCACGCCACCATCTGGTCGCAGGCGGGTCAGGATTTACCCGCGTGGGGCACGACGCACGCGGACTATTTTTACGGGGCAATCCCCTGCACGCGGCTAATGACCCGGGCTGAAATCGCGGGCGAGTATGAATACCAGACGGGGGAGGTCATCATCAAAACCTTCGAAGAACGCGACTTAAGCCCGATGCAGATCCCGGCGGTGCTGGTGCACTCTCACGGCCCGTTTACCTGGGGCAAAGATGCCGCCGACGCGGTCCACAATGCCGTGGTGCTGGAAGAGTGCGCCTATATGGGCCTGTTCTCGCGCCAGCTTGCGCCGCAGCTTCCGGTGATGCAGCAGGAGCTGCTGGATAAACATTATCTGCGCAAGCACGGGGCCAACGCGTACTACGGGCAGTGATTAACCCGAGTTGATATGTTCCTTACAGTACCGCCGTTTCCAGACGGCGGGCGTTAAGCCGGTATGCTTTGAAAATATCTGCCGAAAATAGCCCACGTCGTTAAACCCACAGCGGGCCGCGACTTCGGTTAATGAGGCAGCGTCGTTGAGTAAAAGTTTTTCTGCCGCCCGAACGCGCTGGCGGTGAATGGCCTCCGTCAGGGTTAACTGGAACGTGCGGCGAAATACGCGCCCGAGGTAGTCCGCATTGCAGTGCAGCTCTTTTGCCAGCTGCGACGTGGAGAGCGGCAGATGAAACTGCGTGCGAATAAGCTGTTTTGCCTTCCAGGCTATTGCCGCGCCGGCCTCATCGGCCCGGTCCTCGTATCGAGAAGAATGGGAGATTTGCTGTAAAATCAGCAATAAAATCATCTCCAGCGCCATGCTTCGCTGTAATTTCTCCTGCTCGCTTAAGAACTGGCGAAAAAGAGAAATCACATACTGGGCATCCCTCACGCGGCAATGCTGCTCTATGGCCAGGTTTGGTAATTGGGGCCGATAATCCTCAACCTCAAAATGCAGCCAGTAAAATTTGAGATCGGCCGGAAAATCTTCCACACCCACATGTCGCCTGTCCGGCCACAACACTAAACTCTCTCCCGCTTTCACCTCAAAAACCGTGCTTTCTTCCTGGATCGTTAATGTCCCTTTTTCGACAAATATTATCTCCCATGAGGTTAATTTACGCGCGGGATGGCGACCAACTCCCCGGGAAATAAACAGCCCGCCGTTTTGCACCTTAATCGGAAGTGCTATGGATAATTCAAGCATGGATATTCACCATTGCGCTTTTAATGTATTGGCTAATGCAGTTATCCCTTGATTATTAATAAAAACCGCTACAACTGCCCGATCGGAATCACATTTTTACCATCAGGTCGGAATCGTCACCTTTTTATACTTTTCCCTTCTCTTGTTGGTCTCTCCGTCGAGTGCAGAATAAAAGGGTACCTTGCACAAATACGATAATAAATTCGATTACCGAGGAGTTACCCGATGACTTCCACACCGATTACAGAGTCTGACGTTGCACAACGGGCGATAGATGACCGTTTATCCGTTCGCGAAAAAATTGGCTACGGCCTGGGCGATGCGGGCGGCACGGTGATTACCTGCCTGATCATGAACTTTCTGACCTTTTTCTATACCGATGTTTTTGGTCTGACCCCCGCACTCGTGGGCACGCTGTTTATTGCGCTGCGCGTGTTTGACGCCATTTCCGATCCGGTGATGGGCATCATTGCCGACCGTACGCAAAGCCGCTGGGGACGCTTTCGCCCTTGGCAGCTGTGGGTGGCGTTCCCGATTGGGATTATCGGCGTGCTGACGTTCACCGTACCGGAAGCCAGCATGGGGGTGAAAATCGCCTGGGCGTTCGGCACCTATCTGCTGCTGTCCGTGGGCTATACGGCCATCAACGTGCCCTACTGCGCGCTGATTAACACCATGACCACCCGCCACGGCGAGGTCATCTCCTGCCAGTCCTGGCGCTTTGTGCTCTGCGGCGTGGCGGGCTTTTTGGTTTCCGTGGGCCTGCCGTGGCTGGTCGCGGAGCTGGGTCAGGGCAATACCGCGAAAGGGTATCAGCTTGGCGTTGGCGTGCTGTGCGCCATCGCCGTGGTGATGTTCCTGTGCTGTTTCTTCTGGGTGCGCGAGCGCGTGCCGCTGGCGCTGATGGGCAAATTCACGCTGCGCGAACATCTGGCCGGCCTGCGTAAAAACGACCAGCTGCTGCTGATGCTGGTGATGTCATTCCTGCTCATCAACGTCTTCAATATTCGCGGCGGCGGTTACATGTACTTCATCACCTACGTGCTTCAGGGCAGCACTGCGTATACCTCGCTGTTTTTCACCATGGTGACCTTTGCGGCCATCCTGGGCGCGGTGATCGTAAGCCCGCTCACACGCCGTATCGATACCGTCAAACTTTACTACTACACCAACCTGGTGCTGGCGGTGCTCGCCGCCGGAATGTGGTTCCTGCCGAGTGGCCCGGCATATCAGACGCTGTGGCTGGTCATCATTCTGAGCAACGGTGTGATCCTGGGCTTTACCCTGCCGCTGCACTTCTCGCTGATGGCCTTTGCCGACGACTACGGCGAATGGAAAACCGGCGTGCGCTCATCAGGCATGAACTTCGCCTTCAACCTGTTTTTCATCAAGCTCGCGTGGGCGTCCAGCGCGGGGATCATTAGCCTGGTGTTTATCGCCGTGGCCTACCAGCCGGGCGCGGGTAACCAGACGCCGGCATCCTTGCAGGGCATCACCGCTATGGAGACGCTGCTCCCTGCCCTTTTCCATCTGCTGCTGGCCGTTTCTATCCGCTGGTGCAGGCTTAACAATCCTATGATGTCGCGCATTGCCACCGATTTGCGCCAGCGTCACGTACAGTCCTGAGGAGAACGATATGTCCATAATGGAAGCCGACCTGCATAAACTGAAAATTAACGATCCGTTTCTTGGCCAGTATCAACAGCTGGTGCGTGATGTGGTGATCCCCTACCAGTGGGATGCGCTCAACGATCGCGTGGCGGAAGCCGAACCGAGCCACGCCATCACTAACTTCCGCATTGCGGCAGGGCTGGAACAGGGTGAGTTCTACGGCATGGTGTTTCAGGACAGCGACGTGGCGAAATGGCTGGAGGCCGTAGCGTGGTCGCTGTGCCAGAAGCCTGATGCAGAACTGGAAAAAACCGCCGACGAGGTGATTGAGCTGGTCGCAGCGGCGCAGTGTGAAGACGGTTATCTCAACACCTACTTCACGGTGAAGGCGCCGGGCGAGCGCTGGACGAATCTGGCCGAGTGCCACGAGCTGTACTGCGCCGGGCATATGATTGAAGCGGGCGTGGCGTATTTCCAGGGCACCGGAAAACGCCGCCTGCTGGAAGTGGTGTGCAGGCTTGCTGACCATATCGACAGCGTATTTGGCCCCGGCGAGAACCAGCTGCACGGCTACCCCGGCCACCCGGAGATCGAGCTGGCGCTGATGCGGCTTTACGACGTCACTCAGGAACCGCGCTATCAAAACCTGGTGAAGTATTTTATCGAGGAGCGCGGCGTGCAGCCTCACTTCTACGATAGCGAATACGAGAAGCGCGGTAAAACCTCTCACTGGAACACCTATGGCCCGGCGTGGATGGTCAAGGACAAAGCCTACAGCCAGGCGCATCAGCCCCTTGCCGAACAGCAAACGGCCATCGGCCACGCCGTTCGCTTTGTCTACCTGATGGCGGGCATGGCGCATCTGGCGCGCTTGAGCAGTGACGAAGGCAAACGCCAGGACTGCTTACGCCTGTGGAATAACATGGCGCAGCGCCAGCTCTACATCACCGGCGGGATCGGCTCCCAGAGCAGCGGCGAAGCGTTCAGCAGCGATTACGATCTGCCCAACGATACGGTCTATGCCGAAAGCTGTGCCTCCATCGGTTTGATGATGTTTGCCCGCCGAATGCTGGAAATGGAGGCGGACGGTCAGTATGCCGACGTCATGGAGCGCGCGTTGTACAACACGGTGCTGGGCGGTATGGCGCTGGACGGCAAGCATTTCTTCTACGTGAACCCGCTCGAAGTGCACCCGAAAACGCTGGCGTTTAACCATATCTATGACCACGTGAAGCCCGTCCGACAGCGCTGGTTTGGCTGCGCCTGCTGCCCGCCGAACATTGCCCGCGTGCTGACGTCGCTGGGGCACTACATTTATACCGTTCGCCCGGATGCGCTGTTTATCAATCTGTACGTGGGGAACGACGTCGCCGTACCGGTAGGCGATCGGGATTTACAGCTGCGTATCAGCGGGAATTATCCATGGCATGAACAGGTGAAAATCGACATCACGTCTCCTGTTCCCGTCACGCATACGCTGGCGCTGCGGCTGCCGGACTGGTGTGCGGAACCAGACGTTTCGTTGAACGGGGAAAAAGTCACTGGCGACATCTCCCGGGGGTATCTCTACCTCACCCGCTGCTGGCAGGAAGGTGATGTCATTACGTTGACCTTACCCATGCCGGTACGCCGCGTATATGGCAACCCGCTGGTCCGTCAGCAGGCGGGTAAAGTTGCGCTGCAGCGCGGCCCGCTTGTTTACTGCCTGGAAGAGGCCGACAACGGTACGAATCTGCATAATCTGTCCCTGCCCGCTGACAGCACGTTCAGGGTCTTTGAAGGACAGGGAATTTTTGCGCACAAGATGCTGATTCAGGCGGAAGGTATCGGCCGTCATACACAGGGATCCGAAGCGCTGTGGCAATACGATCGCGCACCGGTGCAGCCTCAGCCCCAGACATTGACCTTTATTCCCTGGTTTAGCTGGGCGAACCGGGGCGAAGGGGAAATGCGGATATGGGTGGATGAAGCATAATTAACTGCGGCCAGCTGCCCGGTGGCGCTGCGCTTACCGGGCCTACGAAGTGCCCTATGCCCTTGTAGGCCGGGTAAGGCGGAGCCGCCACCCGGCTTTAGGCTATCAAAAACGCCAGGTAATGCCGGTCATCAGCGCGAAGCTGTCGTCACGGTCAATCATCGGGCTGTTCTTCACGTCATCAGGCAGCACGGTGTACACCGCGCTCGCATTCAGGAACAGGTTTTGCGTCAGCTGATATTTCGCGGCCAGGCCAACGTATGGCGTCCAGCTGTCGCCTGCGGTGTATTCATCCAGGCCCGAGCGACGTGATTCGCTGCCCGATACGCCGTAGTAGTAGTCGTTGTAGCTTTCGTCGCTGTAGAAAACGCCCAGGGAAGGGATCAGCGTCAGGCGATCCATGCGGATGGGACGGAAGTAAGAAATCTCACCGACCACGCCCCCGCTTTCGTCCATTGCGTCACCGGAGACGGCAAATTTAAGGCTACCCCAGCTTTCATGGCGATAGTATGCGCCGCCCAGGAAGGCCGAGGCTTTACGCTCATCCAGGTGTTTCATCTGATGGTCGTCGTTATCATCCGGATCAAAATGCAGCGGCATCCAGGATGCGGTCAGGCTAATTTCATTCTTGCTGTCTTTCCACAGGATCCATCCCCCGGTGGTTTGACGAACATAGAAATTGTCACCCTCGTAGCTGATTAACGGCACTGCGGTGGTATTTTCATTGTACCCTTTGTAAGGTGACTCATTAAATACCGCCCCCGCCCCAACTGAAAAGTCACCGGCCATTGCAGATGACGTTGTAAATAACGTAGCAGCGATAAGTAAATTCTTTTTAATAGTCATTCCATGCAATCCATTTAAACGCCAACAGGCGGGGCGAATAATAATGGTTACAAATTTGCCAATGCAACGCTGCAGTTTATATAATATTATATAAAGAATCATATAGATGAGCGTGCATGATGAATAAACTGCAATTAAAGCCGCGTGAGTTAAAAATTATCTCAGTCATCGCCGCAACGCGCAGCATTGGTGATGCCGCGGCGCTGTTAGGGATAGCGCAGGCCAATGTGAGTAAATATTTATCTGATTTTGAAATGCGTGTTGGACTCAAAGTCTTTGAACGCACGACTCGTCAGTTAGCGCTTACTCAGTTCGGTGAGGCGTTAATCCCCTACATCAATGAAACGCTTGATAAAAATTGCCAACTCATTAATTTTATTGCGGATTACAAGCATGAGAAACGCGGAAAAGTCACGATTTACGCCCCTACCGGCATCGTGACCTATCTGGCACGGCATGTGATCCACAGGATTGAGGAGATCGGCGATATTCGCCTGTCGTTGAAAACCTACAACCTCGATCGCAACGAGTTTTCTGAGGGGGTTTCCTTTCCGGATGACTGCGATATTTTAATCACCTACGCCCAACCTAAAGATGAAAACTTAGTTGCCAGCATCCTCACTAAATATTCTGTCACCGCATTTGCAAGCAGAGAATATTTAAATAAACATCCCATCACAGGGCCGGAAGATTTGATCAACCACTCCTGTATATTAATAGACTCGATGTTGGTTGACGATGCAAATATCTGGCGCTTCCGCGTTCACGGAAGCGAAGAGGCTCATGATTATAAAGTGACGGGAAACTATATTTGCGACAATACCCAGACCGCTCTCGAACTCGCCAGAAATAATCTGGGTATTGTTTTCGCGCCAAAAGAAAGCCTGAAAAAAGAGTTAACGCACGGGATGCTGGTGCCCTGCTTCCCGCACCAGGAAGAGTGGTGGCTCGATCTGACCGCCATCTTCCGCAAGCGTGAATATCAGCCCTGGCGCGTGCAGTACGTGCTGGACGGCGTGCTGAACTGCCTGCGTCAGCAGGTTACTCAGGCCATCCACGGACGGCCTGAGATGGGGGACTAGAACAGCCCGAGCGGTTTATCAGAATAGCTCACCAGCAGGCATTTCGTTTGCTGGTAATGTTCCAGCATCATCTTGTGCGTTTCGCGCCCTATACCCGACTGTTTGTAGCCGCCGAACGCGGCATGCGCCGGATAAGCGTGATAGCAGTTTGTCCACACGCGCCCGGCCTGAATGCCCCGGCCCATTTTATAAGCCAGATTACCGTTACGGCTCCAGACGCCCGCCCCCAGGCCATACTGCGTGTCGTTGGCAATCTCCAGCGCGTCGTCCATCGTTTTGAAGGTCGTCACGGCCAGTACCGGGCCGAAAATTTCCTCCTGGAAGACGCGCATATCGTTCTTGCCGAACAGGATTGTCGGTTCAAGGTAATACCCTTCCTGCAGATCGCCGCCCAGCATCTTACGTCGACCGCCGGTCAGCACGTCCGCGCCCTCTTTCTTGCCGATATCAATGTAGTTGAGGATGGTTTCCAGCTGCCCGTGCGACACCTGCGCCCCCATCTGCGTAACGTTATCGAGCGGGTTACCGCTGCGAATTGACTCCACGCGGCGGATCGCCCGCTCCATAAAGCGCTCATAGATAGACTCCTGCACCAGCGCGCGGCTTGGGCAGGTGCAGACTTCGCCCTGGTTGAACGCAAAGAGCGCAAACCCTTCCAGGGCTTTATCAAAGAAGGCGTCTTCTTCATCCATCACGTCGGCAAAGAAAATGTTTGGCGATTTACCGCCCAGCTCCAGCGTGACGGGAATGATGTTCTGGGTCGCGTACTGCATGATCTGCTGGCCCACTTCCGTCGATCCGGTAAACGCCACTTTGGCGATGCGTTTTGAGGTCGCCAGATATTCACCGATCTCGCCGCCGGCACCGTTAACCACGTTGATGACGCCCGGTGGCAGCAGATCGCCAATCACCTCCATCAGCAGCAGCACGGAAAGCGGCGTTAAGCGTGCAGGCTTGAGCACCACGCAGTTGCCCGCCGCCAGCGCGGGCGCCATCTTCCAGCTCGCCATCAGCAGCGGGAAGTTCCACGGAATAATTTGCCCCACCACGCCCAGCGGCTCGTGGAAATGATACGCCACGGTATCTTTATCTACTTCGCTGATCCCCCCCTCCTGGGCGCGAATGCAGGAGGCAAAATAGCGGAAGTGGTCAATCGCTAACGGGACATCCGCCGCCATGGTTTCACGGATCGGCTTGCCGTTGTCCCAGGTCTCTGCCGTTGCCAGCAGCTCAAGATTCTGCTCCATCCGATCGGCAATTTTGAACAAGATGGCGGCCCTGTCCTGCACGGAGGTCTGCCCCCATTTGTCTTTGGCTTTATGCGCCGCATCCAGCGCCAGATCGATATCGCGCTTGCCCGAACTGGCTATTTCACACAGCGGCTGCCCGGTGACGGGCGTCAGGTTGGAATAGTATTCGCCGTCGACGGGCGCCACCCAGTCGCCGCCGATAAAGTTGTCATAACGGGGTTTAAGCTTGAGCGGAAAACCATACTCGCCGGGCTGGATACGCGATGAGGGAGGATTGTTTGTCATGACCATCTCCTTGCTGTTGATGTACAACAAGGGTAGTTCCGGCTGGCGATTTTCTCGCCAGCCGGTGACGGGTTTACGAGCCGTATCACGGATTACCCTACTTTACGTTTCGTTTCTGCCGCTGAGCCATACTTAACAGCTAAAGGGCTCAGGAGGAACGATGCGATGCAGCTATTTATCGGCTTTGACGTGGGTGGAACGCACATTAAACACGGCGTGATTGATGAGAACGGCAAGGAGCTTACTGCCGACGAGTACGATACCCCCGACGATGAAAACGCCTTCAAAGAGAAGTGGGAAGCGGTCGTCGCTGCGTATCAAAAGGAACATGATATCGTCGGCATCGGCGTCAGCTTTCCCGGCCATATCAATCACCATACTGGCGAAGCGGCGAAGGCCGGCGCGCTCGCCTACCTTGACGGCGAAAACCTCTGCGAGCTGTTTAGCGGGCTGACCGATCTTCCCGTCACCATCGAGAACGATGCCAACTGCGCGGCGCTGGGTGAACGCTGGCAGGGCGCGGGTAAGGACTACGCGCATTTCGTTTGCATCACGATTGGAACCGGCATCGGCGGGGGGATTGTGATGGAAGGCGATCTCTATCGTGGCTCACACTATCGGGCGGGAGAGTTTGGCGTGCTGCCCGTTGGCAATAATGGCGAATGCATGCACGAGGTGGCGTCCGCCAGCGGCCTGATGAAAGCCTGCAGCCGGGCGTTGCGGCTTTCTGAGGATGAAATGCCACACGGCGAAGAACTCTTCAAACGGATGGAGAGCGACGTACACCTGCGTGAAGCCATTGAAGAGTGGGCGCATTTTTTATCACGCGGCGTCTACAGCGTCATTTCCATGTTCGACCCACAGGTCGTGCTGATTGGCGGCGGCATTAGCGAGCAGGAGAAGATTTATCTCCTGCTGGATAAGTACTTGCAGCGGTTCGAGGAGTGGGAGGCGCTCAAGGTGCCGATTCTGCCCTGCGAACTGGGTAACCAGGCGGGACGGCTGGGCGCGGTCTGGCTGGCGAAACAGAAGCTGAGCCGCAGCGCTTAAGGGAACAGCTGCCCGTCGCGAAGCAGATGATCGTTGCCGCGGCGGCGCGTAAAGCCTATTCGGTTGAAGTATTCCAGGATCTGAATTGCCAGCTTGCGCCCCACGTTCAGCCGATCGCGGAAATCCGCGGCGCAGGTGGATCCTCGCGCCCGATCCATCTCGCGGATCAGGTTTGCAAACGCCACGATACGATCGTTCCGGTAATAACGATCTTTCACGATCGCGACAATCAGCCCCTGCTGCGCAGCGTGCCGCAGAACCTGCCGCATGAGCGGCTCATCAGCATTCGTTTCGCGCGCAAGGTCGCGTACCCACCAGGGATCGTCGCCAAACAACGGTTCTACCTTTTGCCAGACCGCCTCCTGCTCAGCCGTAAAACCGGCCTTGTGATCGGGCAGATGCAGCCAGCCATGATGGCTTTTGACCGCCCCGCTCTCACGCATCTTTTCAATCAGCAGCAGCACCAGGCCGTCGTCTTCCATCGGTAGCGCCATGCGACGCAGACGTTCGCGCCCCGGGCCGGGTTCATCCTGATGCTGCTCATGATAGGTGGCGAGCGTACTCAGCACTTTGCGCTGCCAGCGCGCCGCAACCGGCGCATCCAGCAGGCTGTATCCGGCCTGGATATACCCCGGCTCCTGAGTCAGCAGGCGCATCCCTTCACCGCTCAGCTGGCGCGCCCACGCAAAATCGGCAAGATTCACCGCGCCACGCTCAAGGTGTACCCGCAGTGCGGCTTTATCATCGCTGGCCTGCGCCAGCGTCGCCAGCCACTGCAGATACTCGGGCTTGCGTTTACCGCGACGCGGCGGGTTGAGAGCCACCACGCGCGCCCCGGCAAGCGTTTCCCGCGCCGAGATATCGCGCAGGACCAGACGATCGTTATCCGCAAGCCAGAGCGGGGAATCGAACACCAGCTCCGCGAGGTCATTCTCAAGCAGCGAAACGCGCCCGGTGATATGGCTGGCCGCATGGTGAATATGCAGCGGCTGCCACTGCGTGAGCGGAGTATGGGCCTGCAGGGAGACAATCACCCGCTCGAACGGCTCAGGCGGCGCGTCGGTCAACAGCCAGTCGCCGCGGTTGAGCTGCTCTTTCTCGGCATCGCCCGCAATATTGAGTGCGATACGCTGCCCGGCGGTGGCTTTTTCCGTCGGCTGATTCTGGGCGTGCAATCCGCGCACGCGCATAGGTTTGTTAACGCCGGTCAGCCACAGCGTGTCGCCCACCTTCACTTCGCCGCTGAGGGCCGTACCCGTCACCACCAGGCCAGCACCTTTTACGGTAAACGCGCGGTCGATAGCCAGGCGGAAAAGATGGTGATCGGCGTGCTCGCGAGAGGCCAGCTGCTGTAAATGGCCGCGAAGTTCGTCAATACCGCGCCCTTCTGTCGCCACGGTGACAAACAGTGAAGCATCGGTAAAACCGAACTCGTGCAGGGTCGCCTGTACCCCAGCGCGAACCTCTTCTATGCGTGCGTCATCTACGCGGTCGGCTTTAGTGAGCGCAACGGTCAGCTGCGGATTACCCGTGAGCTGGAGGATCGCCAGATGCTCGCGCGTTTGCGCCATCACGCCGTCATCGCACGCCACCACCAGCAGGGCATGGTCAATACCGCCCACGCCCGCCAGCATATTAGAGAGAAATTTTTCGTGGCCAGGCACGTCAATAAAGCCCAGCACCCGCCCATCAGGCTGAGGCCAGTAGGCATAACCCAGGTCGATGGTCATGCCGCGCTTTTTCTCTTCCGGCAGGCGATCGGCATTTACGCCGGTAATAGCCTGCAGCAAGGTGGTTTTTCCGTGGTCGACGTGACCGGCGGTGGCAATAATCATTTCAACAACATCTCCAGAAACCGCTCTTCATCTTCAAGACAGCGTAGATCTAACCACATTCGGCCGTCGTATATACGCCCGATAACCGGCGTTGGCAATGCTCGCCAGCGCACCGACAGCGCCTCAAGCTGGCTGCCGCGCCCGTCCCGCGGGGTAAACGTGAGCGCTTCACTTGGCAGCCTGTCTACCGGCAGCGAGCCGCTGCCAATCTGCGACTGGCAGGGTTCAACGCGCACGTCAAAATCGGGATAACGCGGCGCGACCTTCGCAAGCAGTAATTCACCTTGCGCGCGTATCGAGGCGGCATTGCGCGTCAGCAGGCGCAGCGTCGGCAGGCGCTCGGCCAGCTTCTCCGGGTGGAGATAGAGCTGCAGCGTCGCCTCCAGCGCGGCCAGCGTCATTTTATCGGCGCGCAGGGCGCGCTTCAGCGGGTGCTGCTGCAGCCGGGCAATCAGCTCGCGCTTGCCGACGATAATCCCCGCCTGCGGGCCGCCCAGCAGCTTGTCGCCAGAGAAGCTGACCAGGCTTACGCCTGCGGCAATCATCTCCTGCACCATTGGCTCCTTCGGCAGGCCATACTGGCTCAGATCCACCAGCGAACCGCTGCCGAGATCGGCAATCACCGGCACGTTTAGCTCGCGCCCGATGGCGGCAAGCTCCGCCTCTTCAACGGCTTTCGTAAAGCCTTCAATATGGTAATTGCTGGTGTGAACCTTCATCAGCAGCGCCGTGTGCTCATTCACCGCAGCGCGATAATCTTTGGCATGGGTACGGTTGGTGGTGCCCACTTCATGCAGCGTGCAGCCCGCCTGACGCATCACATCCGGAATGCGAAACGCCCCGCCTATCTCAACCAGCTCGCCGCGTGACACGACCACTTCTTTACCACTCGCCGTAGCGGCCAGCATCAAAAACACCGCCGCCGCGTTGTTATTCACGATGCAGGCGTCTTCTGCACCGGTGATCCTGCAGAGAATATCCGCCAGCGCGCGATCGCGGTGCCCGCGCCCGGCGCCATCCAGATCGTACTCAAGCGTGACCGGGGAGCGCATAGCCTGCGCCACCGCCGCCACCGCCTCTTCGGCCTGCTGCGCGCGGCCAAGGTTGGTATGCAGTACGGTCCCCGTCAGGTTGAGGACCGGGCGCAGCGCGCTTTGCGCTGTCTCTGCCAGCCTGTGCTCAACTTCCTGGTCCCACGCCGTGCACCAGGCGGGTAACGCGTTTTCAGCCTGAATATGGCTGCGGGCTTCATCCTGAAGCTGGCGCAGCGTCTCGACCGTCGCGGTATGGCCGAAATGTTCCAGAGCAGCACGAATACGAGGCTCACGGAGCAGACGGTCGGTAGCAGGGATCTGGCTGTACAGAGAGTGATGAGTAGTCATGAATGCGCCTGGCGAGTAAATATCTTCCCCCCTCCCGACGGGAGAGGGAGTTAACATGTTGGGGGATTGTACCGCCTCCCGCCGCGAAGTGTTATAACCCGCATCAAGCCTTTGGCGGTTCAGTCCGGGCAAAGCTTTCGCGCTGGAAGAGGGTTTCTGCCAGCTTCACCAGCAGCGGCCGCTCCACGCACCAGCCCGGGGAAACGCGGCGGAAGTTGAGGTAGCCAATGGCGCAGGCGATGGCAATTGTCGCCAGGTTAACATCGTCATTCTGAATTTTGCCGTCCCGGATTAACTGTTCACACATGTCCAGGCTGCGGCTGATTTTTTCGCGCTGGCGCAGCAGCTCGGTTTCGGACTGCTGGGCAGCGGGTCTTGCCTGTTCGCGAACGGAGGCCAGCGCCGCGTCCATAATGCCGTCGGCCAGCGCTTCAAATTGTTTCACCACCAGCGCGGCGTTAGGGTCGGCTGGCAGCATCTGGGGCGCCACGCCGAGCAGTTCGATGTATTGCGCAATAATTGGGGAATCAAACCAGCATTCGCCCTCGTCCGTCACCAGCGCCGGGACTTTTCCCAGCGGGTTGTACTGCGCCACGCCGTTTTCCGCGTTGTAAGGCTGTTCATTCACGAATTCGAATTCAATCCCTTTCTCCAGCAGGAGAATCGAAATTTTACGCACGAAGGGACTGGTGTAGCTGCCGATAAGTTTCATTGCCTGATCCTGACTGTCCATAAAGAGGTCAGTATGGATCAAGGCGAAAAAAAAGGCAGGTATGCGTATCGCATTCCTGCCTCAGGGGAGATTAGTGATCGAGGTAGAGGTAGTGCATCCAGCTGGTCATACGTAACAGCACTTTACGCATCACCGAGACGTGGGCGAAGTGGTCGGAATAGACCGCCACCTGGGCATAGATACCGTCCGGCAGCGCATCGACGTCCGCGTTTGGCTCCAGTTCGATCAGGGCCTGCACGCCGTCGGTACCCGGCACGACCGTCAGCGCCTGCAGTGCGCCCTGCGCCTGATAAGACCCTCCCGGCACCACCGGCAGGACGCTGGTGAGTTTGCCGGTGAACACCTGGCCCGGCAGGGCATTAAACACCACTTCCGCTTCATCACCCGGCTTCAGACGCAGCAGCGAGTTCTGGCGGAACTGCGCCACAATCTGGCGCTTCTGTTCCGGAATAAAGACCATCACCGGGCGCAGCGGCAGCGCAGCCGCATAGGTGCCCGGACGGATCAGCACCTGGGTGATATACCCGTTGCTTGGCGCACGCACCACGGTCTGATCGAGGTTATAGGTTGCTTCGGCTAACTGCGCGCGCAGAGACGCAATCTGTGACTGTTCGCCATTCACCATGCTGTCTAGCTGACTCTGAATCTGCGTCTGCTCGGCAACGGAGCCTTTCACCATCGCATCCTGTGCCAGGTAGTTCTGACGCGCGTTATCGATATCGCTTTCAGAGAACGGGTTAACCTTCGCCTGGCTGCCCTTCAGGTAACGCTGATAATCCTTAAACAGACGGTCACGTTCTGCGGACACGCGGGTAGTATTGGCGACGGCTTCTGAAAGCTGCGCTTTCAGGTTGTCGATATTGTGCGTGGCGGTGACCAGATCGGCCTTCAGCCTGTCGACGCGCGCCTGGTAGCGGCCGGGATCGAGTTTAAATAACACTTCGCCTTTTTTAATAAGCTGGTTATTTTTATCGGTGACTTCTGTAACTATCCCCGTCACCTGCGGCGTAATCGGAATAGAAATAACCGCTTTTTGCGCCGTAAAGGTATAAGGATGGTTATAGTTCATTAATAAGATGAGGCCCGCAACAATAAATACCCCACCTAACGTGGCGGTGGCGAGCGTCCACTGGTTTACCGGAATACGGAATATTTTAAAGATAGCCCACGCGAAGGCCACATAGGTCAGAATAATTAACAGATCCATGATCAGTGCTCCAGCGTGTTCTTATCAACAGCGGGTTGTGCCGCGGCCAGCTTTTGTTCTAATTCTGCCACGCGTTTGGTCAGCGCATCCATGCCGGGAACCTCGTCAGGCGTGGCGACATGGTTCTGCATCCCCCAACCGCGATCTTCACGGTACAGGGTCGCCCAGATCCACAGGAACGGCCATATGGCATGAAGCGTAAAGAGGCTAATCCAGCCCGCCGTATGAATGGCGTCGGCATGCGGATGGTTACGCTTTTTGGCCATATTATACGGAATGTCGTGAATAGCGATGATTCCATAAAACAGAACCAGGAACACAAAAATCAGCACGCCCAGCGCGAAATAGTTGAGAAACATAATCTCCTCACTTAAATATCGTCAACTCATTAAATTAATAAAAAAGTATGCAGCCTAATTAATTTATTTTTAAACACAGGTGTTGTGTTTATTATTTCAGAGCCGGGGAGTATGGGTTTTTATAATATCTCCGCGCAAGTTTATAAGCGTGTCAAAATATATCCTGAATAATAATAGACTTATCCTTACATTATCAGCGTAATTCAGGTTTAAATTTTTCGCCATAACACATCCTAAAAGTCTTTTTTTAGGTTTGCGTGTTGATTTCTGACATCCTGGCAATGAACGTCAAAACAGAGTTTGCTGTCGATCGCATCCGGACAAATCTGCATAAAAATATTTTGTGAATACAGTCACATTTCAGAAACAAACCGACAAGAGACAAACGTGATGCCAGTCACAAAACAGGGGGCGATCTGCTTCATTTATGTCCGCTGTATTTTTTTTACCCGTCAGTTTTGTGACGCAGATCACTTCAATAATCTCCCCACCCCCTACATTTACGTGATTGAGATCACACAAATTTTCGCTGTCTGGACAGTTGAACGATTCAGTGCCAGATTTCACAGCATCAGAACAGGGCTCGGCTACCTCTGCCGCCGCGCATTAACAATAAACCTCGGGCCGCAAGCCTAAGCGTAAACAGAAGAAGGGGTGTTTTATGTCATCCGATTTCAAGATCAAAGTACAAAGCTTTGGTCGTTTCCTCAGCAACATGGTGATGCCAAATATCGGCGCGTTTATCGCGTGGGGTATTATCACCGCATTGTTCATTCCAACAGGGTGGTTGCCTAACGAAACGCTGGCGAAGCTTGTTGGCCCAATGATTACCTATCTGCTGCCGCTGCTCATCGGTTATACCGGTGGTCGTCTGGTCGGCGGTGACCGCGGTGGCGTAGTGGGTGCCATCACGACCATGGGTGTGATCGTCGGGGCGGACATGCCGATGTTCCTTGGCGCGATGATTGCCGGTCCTCTGGGCGGCTGGGCGATTAAGAAATTCGACGTCTGGGTTGATGGCAAGATCAAATCCGGCTTCGAAATGCTGGTGAACAACTTCTCTGCGGGCATCATCGGGATGATCCTCGCGATTCTGGCGTTCATGGGCATTGGCCCTGCGGTTGAAGTCCTGTCCAAAATTCTGGCGGCGGGCGTTAACTTCATGGTGGCGCACGACATGCTGCCGCTGGCGTCTATCTTTGTTGAACCGGCGAAAATCCTGTTCCTCAACAACGCCATCAACCACGGTATCTTCTCACCGCTGGGTATTCAGCAGTCTCACGACCTCGGCAAGTCCATCTTCTTCCTGATTGAAGCTAACCCGGGTCCGGGTATGGGCGTTCTGCTGGCGTACATGTTCTTCGGTCGCGGCAGCGCGAAGCAGTCTGCTGGCGGCGCGGCTATCATCCACTTCCTGGGCGGTATCCACGAAATTTATTTCCCGTATGTTCTGATGAACCCGCGTCTGATCCTGGCCGTTATCCTCGGCGGTATGACCGGCGTGTTCACCCTGAGCGTGCTGGGCGGTGGTCTGGTTTCTCCGGCGTCTCCGGGTTCTATCCTGGCGGTACTGGCGATGACCCCGAAAGGTGCTTACTTCGCTAACATCGCGGCTATCTGCGCGGCAATGGCGGTCTCCTTCGTTGTCTCTGCCATCCTGCTGAAAACCAGCAAAGTGAAAGAAGAAGACGATATCGAAGCGGCAACCCGCCGTATGCACGACATGAAAGCCGAATCCAAAGGGGCAACCCCGCTGGCCGCTGGCGATGTCTCTAACGACCTGAGCCACGTGCGTAAAATCATCGTTGCCTGCGATGCCGGCATGGGCTCCAGCGCGATGGGTGCAGGCGTGCTGCGTAAGAAAGTACAGGATGCGGGCCTGACCAACATCTCCGTGACCAACAGCGCCATTAACAGCCTGCCGCCGGACGTTGACCTGGTCATCACGCACCGCGATCTGACCGAGCGCGCCATGCGCCAGGTTCCGCAGGCACAGCACATTTCGCTGACTAACTTCCTCGACAGCGGCCTGTACACCAGCCTGACAGAGCGTCTGGTTGCGGCACAGCGTCACGAAGATAATGAAGTGAAAGTGCGCGACAGCCTTAAAGACAGCTTCGACGCCAACGACAGCCACCTGTTCCGTCTGGGTGCGGAAAACATCTTCCTGGGCCGCACCGCGACCCACAAAGAAGAGGCGATTCGCTTTGCCGGCGAGCAGCTGGTGAAAGGCGGCTACGTTCAGCCTGAATACGTTGATGCGATGCTGGAGCGTGAAAAGCTGACCCCAACCTATCTGGGTGAATCCATCGCGGTTCCGCACGGTACGGTTGAAGCAAAAGACCGCGTGCTGAAAACCGGCGTGGTGTTCTGCCAGTATCCGCAGGGCGTTCGCTTCGGCGAAGAGGAAGACGATATTGCCCGTCTGGTGATCGGTATCGCCGCTCGCAACAACGAGCACATCCAGGTGATTACCAGCCTGACCAACGCGCTGGATGACGACACCGTCATTGAGCGTCTGGCCAACACCACCAGCGTGGAAGAAGTTCTGGCACTGCTGAACAAGTAAGTTCCGGTCTATCCCCTCTCCCCTTTGGGGAGAGGGCTAGGGTGAGGGGAAAGTTATGCGGTTCCTCACCCCAGCCCTCTCGGGTAAAAACATTGATAAAGGTTAACACTATGAAAGCATTACATTTTGGCGCAGGTAATATCGGTCGTGGCTTTATCGGCAAACTGCTGGCAGACGCGGGCATTACGCTGACATTCGCCGATGTGAATCAGGTAGTCCTTGATGCCCTGAATGCCCGTCATAGCTATCAGGTACACGTGGTGGGCGAAAACGAGCAGGTTGAAACGGTTTCGGGCGTCAATGCGGTGAGCAGCATTGGCGACGATGTTATCGATCTTATTGCCAGCGTTGATCTGGTCACCACGGCGGTAGGCCCGGTGGTGCTTGAGCGTATCGCCCCTGCGGTCGCGAAAGGCCTGGCAAAGCGTAAAGCGCAGGGCAACGATACCCCGCTGAACATCATCGCCTGCGAAAACATGGTGCGCGGCACCACGCAGCTGAAAGGCCACGTTCTGGCCGCAGTGGCGGACGAAGACAAGGCCTGGGTTGAAGCCCACGTCGGTTTTGTCGATTCCGCCGTAGACCGCATCGTTCCGCCGTCAGAATCTGCCACCAACGACCCGCTGGAAGTGACCGTGGAAACCTTCAGCGAGTGGATCGTCGATAAAACCCAGTTTAAGGGCGCGCTGCCGACCATCCCAGGGATGGAATTAACCGATAACCTGATGGCATTTGTCGAACGTAAACTCTTCACGCTGAACACCGGGCATGCTATAACCGCGTACCTCGGAAAATTGGCCGGTCATCAGACCATTCGCGACGCGATCCTCGATGAGAAGATCCGCGCGGTGGTGAAAGGGGCAATGGAAGAGAGCGGCGCGGTGCTGATCAAACGCTACGGTTTTGATGCTGACAAACACGCAGCATACATCCAGAAAATCCTCGGTCGCTTTGAAAACCCGTACCTGAAAGATGACGTTGAGCGCGTTGGCCGTCAGCCGCTGCGCAAGCTGAGCGCGGGCGACCGTCTAATTAAGCCGCTGCTGGGCACGCTGGAGTACGGCCTGCCGCACGCTAACCTGGTAAAAGGGATTGCCGCCGCGATGCACTACCGCAGCGAGCAGGACCCGCAGGCGCAAGAGCTGGCACAGCTGATTGAGAGCAACGGCGCGCAGGCTGCGCTGGCGCAAATTTCCGGTCTGGATGCCAACAGCGACGTGGTTGTGGAGGCGGTTGACGCTTATAACGCAACCAAATGATGCAGAATGCGGCGCAGGTCATCCTGCGCCCAAATTACAGATTGTCAGATATGCAGGCAATAATGGAACAAACCCAGGCCTTTGAAAATCGTGTGCTTGAGCGTCTGAATGCTGGCAAAACCGTCCGAAGCTTCCTGATTGCCGCCGTCGAGTTACTGACCGAGGCGGTGAACATTCTGGTGCTTCAGGTGTTTCGCAAAGACGACTACGCGGTAAAATATGCTGTAGAACCGTTACTGGACGGAGACGGACCGCTGGGCGATTTATCGGTACGTCTGAAGCTGATTTACGGTCTTGGCGTGATCAGCAGGCCAGAGTATGAAGATGCCGAGCTGCTGATGGCGCTGCGCGAAGAGTTAAATCACGACGGTAATGAATACACTTTTACCGATGATGAAATTCTGGGCCCCTTCGGCGAACTGCACTGCGTAACCGCTCTGCCACCCGCCCCCCATTTTGATAACAGCGATCCCGAGCTGTACGCGATGCAAAAGCAGCGCTATCAACAGGTTGTACGTTCCACTATGGTGCTTTCCCTGACTGAGCTGATTTCCCGAATCAGCTTAAAAAAAGCGTTTCAGAAGTAAGCCTGCGCACATTGGTGTATCCTTCCCTGTAAATCCTCCGTTTTTAGAGTCATTTGTTATGAAAGAAGTCGAAAAGAACGAAATTAAACGCCTGAGCGACCGCCTCGATCTGATCCGCCACCAGATGGCAAGCCTGTCACTGGTCGATTCCGCCGAGAAGTACGCTGAACTCGAGAAAGAGACGGCCACGCTGGAAGCTGAGATCGAGCGCCTGCGCGAAGTGAAAGGCCAGAAGCTGAGCAAAGAAGCGCAAAAGCTGATGGACATGCCGCACCGCCGCGCGATCACCAAAAAAGAGCAGGCCGACATGGGCAAGCTGAAGAAAAGCGCCCGTGGTCTGGTCGTGGTTCACCCGATGACCGAGCTTGGCCGCGAAATGGGCCTGAAAGAGATGACGGGCTTTTGTAAGACGGCGTTCTGATCGCTTCCCCTGCCTGCCAGGCAGGGGAAAACTCAGTTGTAAATCAGGTTAAACGTCGCCATCGCATCGGCTTTTCCCGCCGACACCTTCTCTTCCGTCTGAATGTAATGTGCATCAAACCAGAAGGTTTGCGTCTGGTTATCCCCCACCTGCCCAAGGGACGACACCTGCGGAGTGTTCCACTGCACCACCTGCCCCTGAACCGAACCGGTATTGTCTCCGTAAAGCAGTTCGATCCCGACGCCGCCGGCGCTATCCGCCTGCTTAGTCAGCGCCAGCGCACGGTCATTGGCGGGTGTGGTATCGCCGAAGAAGCCCATCTTGACCATCGTGTTATTTTCGCAGGTCACCGGAATGCTGAAGCGTCCTCCCCCGGCGCGGGAGCCTGTGCCGTGAAACTCACGCTGGCTCACGGTCCCCATGGGAACAAGTATGCTGCGAGATCCAACCGAGCAGCTGGTACGCCTGACGGTGAAGCTGGCGAGATGGATCTGCACCGGTGTCGCGACGCGGGTGGCGCTGGCTTTATTTTCTCCCGCCTGCAGCACCAGCGTTCCGACATTTTGCTCCTGAGAATTGGCGTTATCGTCAGGCATGGCGCTGGTCGTCGGGATTTTGTAGAACACAATCCAGAACTGCACCTTGTACGTTGAGGCGCTGGCAAAGGCGGGATTTTGTGATGCGTCACAAATGCGCCTGGACTCATTGCCGTCTACCGGGCTAGTGCCGTCAATGTACCGTACGGCATCCGCACCACAGTACTGCTGCTCGCGGAATCCCAGCGCATAGCCAATGCCGTCGATTTGGGTTTTGTAGACATGACGCGACGCGCCGTCTTCACCCACCACGGTGCCAACGGGGTTATCCATTTCGACAAAGCCGATGCTACGCCAGGCGTCGTTCCCGCCATCACAGCTGTAGAAGTCCGCCCCGGTCGACTGTATCGGCGCGGAGACGGGCGTCCAGTCCGCCGTGCCGGGCGCATACCCAATAGCGTAGGGAACCTGAACGACCCACTGATCGCGCGTGGTGCGACAGGTTGAAGCCTGAGCATGGGCATGAAAACTCAACATGCCAAAAAGCGAAAGAAGGCTCAGATAGAACAGCCATTGAATAAAGTGACGCATGATATTCCTCTAATGGCACTCAAGAGAGAGCGTGGCGATACCGGGGGCCATGTGAGCCGCCCCCAGCCTGAAAGGCGTCTGGCATTGGCGCTGCTCTCCGTCTTCATACCAGGTCACGCGCAGGTTGCCGCGCTCTGGAACCCCGCTCAGGTAGGCCTGCCCGCCGTCAGCAACCATGCTCCGGTTCGCTGAACTGCGGTTTTGCTCCACCACCTCGGCCTGTGCGCCAAACGGCAGGGGTTCGCCGCGATAACGCAGTGAGAACAGCACGCGATAACCAATGTGCGTTGCGTAATTTGCCAGCACCACCGCGCCGCTGGTGGGAATGAGCGTCAGCCCGCTCTGCTCAACGTCGACGTTCTCGCCGAGCGTCGCTGTATCAAGATTGACGGTGTTTTTACGATAGGCCGAAAGCGTCGGCATAACCGCATAGCCGCGGCTGTCCGTATGGATCCCGCTGTAGCCCTCCGGCTCGACGTTCGCCGCACCGGGCACGCGTAGCAGCGCAACGGTATCGCCCAGCGGCTGGCTGAGCGTGACGCCATACTGCGTGGCGATAACGCCCCCGGCTAATCCGAGGCTGGCGTTACTGCCGCCACGGCTATGGTCATAACCGAGGCTGACGTTGCCGTAGCCGCCGCTGTATTGCACCGCCAGGCTGGTGCTGTCGGCTTGTCCCTCGCTGGACTTGCTCTGCTGAACGCTGTAGTTGAGGTTGCGGTTCGCCAGCGCGCTGCCGTTGAGTGACGCCTGCTGCGTGGTGATGCCGCGATTGTTGTGGTTGATGAAGTAACTGACCGAACTGCCCGGCAGCCAGTTACCGAGAGGGACGTTGACGTTAAGCGATACGGTGCGGTCGGGATGTTGCTCCAGCGCAGAGTCGGTGTAGTCATACCCCGCCCCCCAGGATATTCCCCGCCAGCTGGTGTACCACCCAATGTGTATGGTTTTATCCTGCCCGGAGGTATGCCAGTAATCCTGCATCCACGCCGAAACGTTGAGACTGCCGAACGGGCCCAGCGTCTGCGAAAAGGTCACCTGTGAGCGACTACGGCGGTTGTTGAGCTGCAGCTGTTGGCTGTCAGACTGATTCAGCTCGCTAAATTCATAGTAGTTGCGCGAGGCATAGCGATAGCTCGCCAGATTAAAGGCGGTGCCTGTGGCGCTAAAATCTTTCTGGTACTGGATGCGCCACGCCTGCCCCATCGCAGTGTTGCCGTTGGGTAAACGGCTTTTTGCCAGCGTATCGTCAATGCCCAACGAGCCGAACGCGCCAAACCCTCTGCCGATGCCAATCGCACCGGCCTGATAGTTATTCGCCGTACGAAATCCGCCATACACCGTCATTCGGGAGAACAGACCGTAAAAAAACGCCCCCTCAACAAAATCGGGCGACCGGGTATCGCTGGAGCCGGAGTGAAAGCGTCCGGCATTAAGACTGTATTTCAGGCTGCCCTGGCGTCGCATAAACGGCACCGCGGAATAAGGCTGGGTAAAGACGCGCGTCGAGCCGTCACTTTCCGTCACGGTTACCTGCAAATCGCCGCTCTGCGCGCCGGGGAACAGATCGTTAATAACAAACGGCCCGGCGGCCACCCAGGTCTCATAAATGACGTAGCCATTTTGCGAAACGGACACTTTGGCATAGCTGTGCGCCACGCCGCGGATGGTCGGCGCAAAGCCGCGCTGGCTGTCGGGTAACATATTTTCGCTGGATGAGAGCTGAACCCCGCGAAACGCCACGCTATCGAACACGTCGCCAGCGGTCCAGGCATCACCGATCCGCAGCTGGCTGTTCTGGCTGCGGATATCCCGGGTCAGCCAGCTGCTTTGTGACTGAAAACGATCGCCGCCCGCCTCGCTGTGGCTCCAGGCCGAAGTATTGCGCAACCGCCACGGCCCCAGATTTACGCCGTTGCGCAGGCTGAGGTAGCTGGACGTCGTGACGCTGCTCTGACGATGGGCCTGCCCGCCCGACAGGCTGTAATCCACAAATGCCGCCGGAATACCGTCATCCCACTGCGACTGCGGCACGTAGCCACGGCTGCGATGTTTCATTGCCGCTTGCGGCAGGCTGAGAGAGAGACGCTGCTGGTTAAAATCATAGGATGTCCGCGCCGCCGGAATAAAATCGGCGAGGCGCGTGAAGGTCTCGCCCTGCTGCAATCGGGAAAACGCCGGGACTGCCTTCACATTCACCCCCAGCGCTTCCAGCAGCGGCACGCTCAAAACGGGCTGCAGGCTGCCTTTCACATTAACAAAGGCGATCTCCTGATGGCGTTCCTCACGTCCGTTAACCTCAATCGTCACAAGCCACGAGCCGGGCATCTGCCCGCCCTTTTCAGAGAAATAGTGCAGATCCGCCGTCTTCTGTTCGCCAGAGGAGAGCTCCAGCGCGGCGGGATCAAAGTAGTCCTCGGCCATCCCCACGCGGCTGAAACTGAGCAGCAGCGCCGCAAGCGGCGCGTAACGAAACAGGCGAAAAGGCATGATATTAAAGAGGGTGTGACTGGGTGGCGGTGATGGCACCAAAATCATTAATCGCCGACCAGCTGACGCTGCCGGATGCAGCCACAGGCCATTCGCGGGTTTCACCTGGGCCAATCATGCCCGGCTGCTCAATTTTATGCCCCGCGACGCTCAGGCGATAAAACGAGACGTAGTACGGCGTCGGATTGGTGGCCTTAAGCCCTTTCGCCGTGCGCGAAAACGTTACCTTCTGCCAGGCAGTGGCGGCATCGCCCTTCAGGTTTTCAGGACGGTAGAAAATTTTAAATTTCGATTTGACGTTAACTTGTAATTCGTTGCCGCTCTCTTTTGGCTTTGGCGCAATAGCTTTAATATCGAGCCAAAATACAGATTCACGATCGGCGGGCAGCGGCGCGCCGGTATATTGAATACGCAGCGTATTGGTCTGATCCGGATCGAGCCTGAACAGGGGGGGAGTAACGATAAATGGCGCGGCGTTTTTTTGCCCTTCTTCACTGCCTTCAACCCACGACTGAATAAGATAGGGAACCGCACTTTCCATATTAGAAACAGAAAATGCCACCTCCTTGCTGTTTTGCGGGTATACGATCCGGGTACCCCCCATGACAACGCCAGCGTTAGCTGACGCAGAGCTAATCATTAATGCAGTGAGCATAATATACGATAAACGTTTCATCATTATTCTCTCTGGAGGTGGCTGGAAAATGAAATCAGTTATAAACCATCAGGAAATTGGAAACGGCATTGACGTCGCCCGCGTTGATTTCCGATCCGTCTTTGTCGAGAGAGGCATAGAATGTTAATTCCGCATTGCCTTCAGCATCCGGTGCGGTTGTTTCTGATACCGTACCCGGTGTAATAGCGGTGCTGCGATCGCTGTTATAAAGCTTCACGCCAACGCCCGTCGCCATGCCCTCGCCTGGCGTAACCTGCAAAAGCGTGTCATTTACCGTATCTTTAGTCCCGTCAAACAGCACCGCCACAGATTCAACCGTTTCCGGGCAGTTCTCGACGTTGATTTTGAACTCACGCGGCGTCGTTTCGCTGTGATCGTCGAAATAGCTTTTCGCCCACGCGCCGAGGTCTACCGTTTTGCTTTTTGACGCAGGGGTAATATCACAGGAAATGAGGGTAATTTTCCCGGTAAAGTTGATCACGCCGCCTGTGCTCTGTGAGCCAGCGCCTGTATCCAGGGAAGCGTTAACGCCAGAATCACTGCTTGCCAGCACCGACTGAGAAGATAAAAACAGCCCCGCTGCGGCAATCGCCAGCGCTACATTTTTGATTTTCATTAGGAACAATTTCCCCTCTGTAAATTAAACAGATATAGATTTGTTGTACCAGGTACAATAACCGCTATGAGGATTTTAAAAACGCCGCCCAAAGGGTACTAATAGAATTGGTGACGCGACCTCATAGTATAAATTGGGGTCCATCCCAGTGTGATAATCCGTATATTTTCACTAAGCCGTCATCGGATATTGTTCAAATGAAGAATATCTTCCGACTGAAAATAACAATCAATATTGTGTGGTTTAAATAAATCCAGGAATCTTCTGTAACGTTGCGTCTGAATAAATAGTAAATCAAATGCCTGTTAGCGTCTATACGCTAAAAAGAGAGAAGTAAGCCATATAAACATTATGGAAATAACAAACCAATAACAAATTTAACCTTTTTTCATCGCACGAAAAATTATTAACAGACTCCTAATACCGCCGCTAAATTAAAAAGCGACGCAGTTGATCATTGTTTGATCAATTTATTTAAGAATATTATTAGAAGAAAATAGGGAAAATTGCGCCGCATGCTTAGTTTTTATCCCAGAAAGACGCACCTCTACAGAACATTTCATTATTGATCAGCAATTGATCGTTTGTAATACACTGTTAAAACCTATACGTGAAATTTACCTTAATTAAAATTTTTTGCTACATCTTAGATTTCGCATTTTTAACCAAAAAAAATTTTAATTTCCCTGAAATAGCGCCTGTCGTTTACACGCATGATATTTATCGCAAACCTTCGTAAAACATAAATTACCGCATAAATTCACACAACAGAAGCAATCACCTTTTTCTTTCAACTTTTGATACACGCTGCGCCTGCTCACTGATGCTGCCGCGCGCGGGCAGCCACAACGGTGGATTTGGTCCTACCAATCGCCGAAAAATCTTTCCACCGCTCACAGTTTCGATGCTTTAATTCACAAAGCCGTTGCCGCACAGCAACACTTGGTTAACCATTCATTGTCATTAACCCTACATCACACTATTGGCAGGACCACTTTTACGCAGACTGTGACGCAGAGATGAGCGCAGACTCACCCGACGCGCAGGCTGTAAGGTCCTCAGGAGACCTGCATGAGCCTCTGGCAACAAAACTACGATCCGGCTGGGAATATCTGGCTGTCGAGCCTGATCGCATCGCTTCCGATCCTGTTCTTCTTCTTTGCGCTGATTAAGCTCAAGCTGAAGGGCTACCTTGCCGCAACGTATACCGTTGCCATTGCGCTGATGGTGGCGCTGTTCTTCTACAAAATGCCGGTCGATCGCGCGCTGGCCTCCGTCGTGTATGGCTTCTTCTACGGACTGTGGCCAATTGCGTGGATCATCATCGCCGCCGTTTTTGTCTATAAAATCTCGGTGAAAACCGGGCAGTTCGACATTATTCGCTCGTCGATTCTCTCCATCACGCCGGACCAGCGCCTGCAGATGCTGATCGTCGGCTTCTCCTTCGGAGCTTTTCTGGAAGGGGCGGCAGGATTTGGCGCACCGGTGGCGATCACCGCGGCGCTGCTGGTCGGGCTGGGCTTTAACCCGCTGTATGCCGCTGGCCTGTGCCTGATTGTGAATACTGCGCCGGTCGCCTTCGGCGCGATGGGGATCCCGATTCTGGTGGCGGGACAGGTGACCGGGCTGGACAGCTTTGAGATCGGCCAGATGGTTGGCCGTCAGCTGCCGTTCCTGACCATCATCGTGCTGTTCTGGATCATGGCGATTATGGACGGCTGGCGCGGCGTGAAGGAGACCTGGCCCGCGGTGATGGTGGCGGGCGGTTCGTTCGCGATTGCCCAGTATCTCAGCTCCAACTTTCTCGGCCCGGAACTGCCGGACATTATCTCTTCCCTGGTATCGCTGGTGTGCCTGACGCTGTTCCTGAAACGCTGGCAGCCGGTGCGCATCTTCCGCTTTGCCGATATGGGTGCCTCACATGTGGATCAGACTCTGGCACGCACGGGCTATACGGCCGGGCAGATCGTTCGCGCCTGGTCACCGTTCCTGTTCCTGACCGCCACCGTGACGCTGTGGAGCGTACCGCCTTTTAAAGCGCTTTTCGCCCCGGGCGGCGCGCTGTACGACATGGTGATCAACATCTCCGTGCCGTTCCTCGACAAGATGGTTGCCCGTATGCCGCCGGTGGTTCACGACGCCACCCCGTATGCGGCGGTGTTCAAGTTTGACTGGTTCTCCGCCACCGGTACGGCCATCCTGTTTGCCGCTATCCTTTCCGTGGTGTGGCTGCGCATGAAGCCAGCCGCCGCGGTGCAGACCTTTGCGGCGACGATTAAAGAGCTGTTGCTGCCGATCTACTCCATCGGCATGGTGCTGGCGTTCGCGTTTATCTCGAACTACTCCGGCCTGTCGTCGACGCTGGCGTTAGCGCTGGCCCATACCGGCCACGCGTTTACCTTCTTCTCGCCGTTCCTCGGCTGGCTGGGGGTATTCCTGACCGGCTCAGATACCTCATCAAATGCCCTGTTTGCCGCCCTGCAGGCAACGGCAGCCCAGCAGATTGGCGTTTCTGACGTCCTGCTTGTCGCGGCGAATACCACCGGCGGCGTGACCGGGAAGATGATCTCACCGCAGTCCATCGCCATTGCCTGTGCCGCGGTGGGGCTGGTGGGCAAAGAGTCGGATCTGTTCCGCTTTACCGTTAAACACAGCCTGATATTTACCTGCATGGTGGGCGTTATTACCACGCTGCAGGCCTATGTCTTAACCTGGATGATTCCATGATAGTGATGCCCAGACGCCTGTCCGACGAGATTGCCACTCGCGTGCGGGCGCTGATTGAAGAACAACATCTGGAGGCGGGCATGAAATTGCCCGCCGAACGCCAGCTTGCCGCCCAGCTTGGCGTGTCGCGCAATTCACTGCGCGAGGCGCTGGCGACGCTGGTTAATGAAGGGGTGCTGCTGAGCCGTCGCGGCGGCGGCACTTTCGTGCGCTGGCAGCATGATAACTGGTCCGAGCAAAACATCGTTCAGCCGCTGAAAACGCTGATGGAGAACGACCCGGACTACAGCTTCGATATCCTCGAAGCGCGCCATGCCATCGAAACCAGCACCGCGTGGCACGCGGCGATGCGGGCGACCGAGGCCGACAAAGAGAAGCTCAAAGCCTGTTTTGAAGCCACGCAAAGCAGCGACCCGGACATTGCCTCGCAGGCAGACGTGCGGTTTCATCTGGCGATTGCCGAGGCGTCGCACAACGTGGTTCTGCTGCAAACCATGCGCGGCTTCTTCGACCTGCTGCAATCCTCCGTGAAGCAGAGCCGCCAGCGCATGTACCTGGTCCCGCCGGTTTTTGCTCAGCTAACCGAACAGCACGAGGCGGTGCTCAACGCCATTCTTGCGGGTGATGCCGAGGCCGCGCGTAAAGCGATGATGGCGCATCTTGGCTTCGTGCACACCACCATTAAACAATTCGATGAAGATCAGGCCCGACAGGCGCGTATTACCCGTCTGCCTGGCGACAACGATATTACCAGGGAGAACAAAGCATGATTATTTCCGCAGCCAGTGACTATCGCGCCGCGGCGCAGCGCATTTTGCCGCCGTTCCTGTTCCACTATGTCGACGGCGGGGCGTATGCCGAATATACCCTGCGCCGCAACGTGGAAGATCTGTCTGAGGTGGCCCTGCGCCAGCGCGTGCTGAAGAATATGTCTGACCTGAGCCTTGAAACAAAGCTATTTAACGAGACGCTCTCCATGCCGGTAGCCCTCGCGCCTGTGGGCCTGTGCGGCATGTACGCCCGTCGAGGCGAAGTGCAGGCCGCCGCCGCCGCGGACGCCAAGGGCATTCCGTTTACCCTTTCCACCGTGTCCGTCTGCCCGATTGAAGAGGTCGCCCCGACCATCAAGCGCCCGATGTGGTTCCAGCTGTACGTCCTGCGCGATCGCGGCTTTATGCGTAACGCGCTGGAACGGGCTAAAGCAGCGGGCTGCTCTACGCTGGTCTTTACCGTCGATATGCCAACGCCGGGCGCGCGCTACCGTGATGCCCACTCCGGCATGAGCGGCCAGAATGCCGCCCTGCGCCGCTACTGGCAGGCCGTCACCCATCCGCAGTGGGCGTGGGATGTGGGGCTGAACGGTCGTCCGCACGATCTGGGGAATATCTCGACCTATCTCGGCAAACCAACCGGGCTGGAAGATTACATCGGCTGGCTGGCGAACAACTTCGATCCGTCCATCTCGTGGAAAGACCTGGAGTGGATCCGCGAATTCTGGGACGGCCCGATGGTGATCAAAGGGATCCTCGACCCGGAAGATGCCCGCGACGCGGTGCGCTTCGGCGCGGACGGGATCGTCGTCTCTAACCACGGCGGACGCCAGCTCGACGGCGTGCTCTCTTCCGCACGCGCCCTGCCGGCCATCGCCGATGCGGTGAAAGGCGATATTGCCATTCTGGCCGACAGCGGCATTCGCAACGGGCTGGACGTGGTGCGCATGATTGCCCTGGGCGCGGACAGCGTGCTGCTGGGTCGTGCGTACCTGTACGCGCTGGCCACCAGCGGTCAGGCGGGCGTGGCAAACCTGCTGAACCTGATCGAGAAAGAGATGAAGGTGGCGATGACGCTGACCGGGGCGAAGACGATTAGCGAAATCAGCAAGGATTCGCTGGTGCAGGAGCTGAGTAAACTGCCTGCGGCGCTGGCACCGCTGTCGCAGGGCGACGCGGCGTAGTGAAAATGCTATTCTGCCCCCGCAATTAAGGGGGCAGCATGCTTAACATCGTTTTATTCGAACCAGAAATTCCACCCAATACCGGCAATATTATTCGCCTGTGCGCCAACACCGGGTTTCGTCTGCACATCATCGAGCCAATGGGCTTTGCGTGGGACGACAAACGCCTGCGCCGCGCGGGCCTGGATTACCATGAATTTACCGCCGTTGTTCGCCATCACGATTACGCCGCGTTTCTGGACGCCGAAAAGCCGCAGCGCATGTTTGCCCTGACCACGAAAGGTACGCCGGCGCACAGCGCCGTAAGCTATCAGGACGGGGATTATCTGATGTTTGGCCCGGAAACGCGCGGCCTGCCGGCCACCATTCTTGATGCCCTGCCAGCCGAACAAAAAATTCGTATTCCGATGATGCCGGACAGCCGCAGCATGAACCTGTCGAATGCGGTGTCGGTGGTGGTGTATGAGGCGTGGCGCCAGCTGGGATATCCCGGCGCGATACTGCGTAGCTGAAACAGTTCGGGTGGCTTTCGCCACCCGATTCGTCGGTTTAGCCTGCTACCGCGATACGCTTCATGTCGGTCATGTAGCCGCGCAGTTTCTGGCCCACTTTCTCGATCTCGTGGCTGCGAATCGCTTCGTTTACGTCACGCAGCTGCGCGTTGTCTACCGCACCTTCTGCAATCGCTTTGCCCAGATCGCCCGCCTGCAGGGTGGTCATGAACTCTTTCAGCAGCGGTACGCAGGCGTAAGAGAACAGGTAGTTACCGTACTCGGCGGTATCAGAGATAACCACGTTCATTTCATACAGGCGCTTACGGGCGATGGTGTTCGCGATCAGCGGCAGCTCGTGCAGTGATTCGTAGTAAGCAGACTCTTCGATGATGCCGGAATCCACCATGGTTTCGAATGCCAGCTCTACGCCCGCTTTCACCATGGCGATCATCAGTACGCCCTTATCGAAGTACTCCTGCTCGCTGATTTTGCCGTCGAACTGGGCTGCGGTTTCGAACGCGGTTTTACCGGTCTCTTCGCGCCAGGTCAGCAGGTTTTTATCGTCGTTTGCCCAGTCCGCCATCATGCCGGAGGAGAACTCACCGGAGATGATGTCGTCCATGTGTTTCTGGAACAGCGGCGCCATGATGGTTTTCAGCTGTTCGGACAGCGCGAACGCACGCAGTTTTGCCGGGTTGGACAGACGGTCCATCATCAGCGTGATGCCGCCCTGCTTCAGCGCTTCGGTGATGGTTTCCCAGCCGAACTGAATCAGTTTTTCAGCATATGCCGGGTCAGTACCTTCCTCCACCAGCTTGTCGAAGCACAGCAGAGAACCGGCCTGCAGCATGCCGCAGAGGATAGTCTGCTCACCCATCAGGTCAGATTTCACTTCGGCAACGAAGGAAGATTCCAGAACGCCCGCGCGGTGGCCGCCGGTCGCTGCTGCCCAGGCTTTGGCAATCGCCATGCCTTCGCCTTTCGGATCGTTTTCCGGGTGAACCGCGATAAGCGTCGGCACGCCGAAACCGCGTTTGTACTCTTCACGCACTTCCGTACCCGGGCACTTCGGCGCCACCATCACAACGGTGATGTCTTTACGGATCTGCTCGCCCACTTCAACGATGTTGAAGCCGTGGGAGTAACCCAGCGCCGCGCCGTCTTTCATCATTGGCTGAACCGCACGCACCACGTCGGTGTGCTGCTTGTCTGGCGTCAGGTTAACCACCAGATCCGCCTGCGGGATCAGTTCTTCATAGGTGCCGACTTTGAAGCCGTTTTCTGTCGCTTTACGCCAGGAAGCACGCTTCTCAGCGATCGCTTCTTTACGCAGGGCGTAGGAGATATCCAGACCGGAGTCACGCATGTTCAGGCCCTGGTTCAGACCCTGTGCGCCACAGCCGACGATGACCACTTTTTTACCCTGAAGGTAGCTCGCGCCATCGGCAAATTCATCGCGGCCCATAAAGCGGCATTTGCCCAGCTGCGCCAGCTGCTGGCGCAAGTTCAGTGTATTAAAGTAGTTAGCCATGGGTGATACCTCGTGATGTTGTGCGTCTTATTGTTCGGTTCGCTTATGCGAGAATGAACTTACTATATGACAGGAAATTTATTGCGGAAATTGATATATTCACAACGTCACGTTGCAATTTATGCAATGTAAAAAAAGGGAGTGGACTCCGTGGATTTACGCGATCTGAAAATGTTCCTGCACCTGGCGGAAAGCCGTCACTTTGGCCGCAGCGCCCGGGCGATGCACGTCAGCCCCTCCACGCTTTCGCGCCAGATCCAGCGCCTTGAGGAAGACCTCGGCCAGCCCCTTTTTGTGCGCGATAACCGCACCGTCACCCTCACCGAAGCCGGAGAAGAACTGCGCGTCTTTGCCCAGCAGACCTTGTTACAGTACCAGCAGCTGCGGCACACCATTGACCAGCAGGGGCCGTCGCTTTCCGGCGAGCTTCATATTTTTTGCTCCGTGACCGCGGCCTATAGCCATCTGCCGCCCATCCTCGATCGCTTTCGCGCGGAGCATCCGTCGGTTGAAATTAAGCTCACCACCGGCGATGCCGCCGACGCGATGGAAAAAGTCGTTACGGGCGAAGCGGATCTCGCCATTGCCGGAAAGCCCGAAACCCTGCCGGGGGCCGTGGCGTTCTCAATGCTGGAAAATCTGGCGGTGGTGCTGATTGCCCCGGCGCTGCCCTGCCCGGTGCGTAATCAGGTGTCGGTGGAAAAACCGGACTGGTCTACGGTGCCGTTTATCATGGCCGATCAGGGGCCGGTTCGCCGCCGCATTGAGCTATGGTTCCGCCGTCAGAAGATCAGCAACCCGTCGATTTATGCAACGGTCGGCGGCCATGAGGCGATGGTGTCGATGGTGGCGCTGGGCTGCGGCGTGGCGCTCCTGCCGGAAGTGGTGCTGGAGAACAGCCCGGAGCCGGTGCGCAACCGCGTGATGATTTTAGAGCGCAGCGACGAGAAAACGCCGTTTGAGCTTGGCGTTTGTGCACAAAAAAAGCGGCTGCATGAGCCGCTTATTGATGCGTTCTGGACGATATTGCCGAACCACTAAAGCCGGGTGGCGCTGCGCTTACCCGGCCTACATGCAGCTCAGCCCTTAGCCCGCGAGGAAGAACCTGAACGCCGGGTTGTGGGTTTCGTCGTGACACTCATAGCCCAGCTCGTTCAGCCGCGTTTCGAAATCCGGCTCGTGCTCGCCCAGTTCAAACGCCGCCAGCACGCGGCCGTAGTCGGTGCCGTGGCTGCGGTAGTGGAACAGGGAAATGTTCCAGTGCGTTCCAAGAGTATGCAGGAACTTGAGCAGCGCGCCCGGCGATTCCGGGAACTCAAAGCTGAACAGGCGCTCCTGCAGCGGCTTCGACGGACGCCCGCCGACCATGTAGCGCACGTGCAGCTTCGCCATTTCATCGTCAGAGAGATCGACCACGCTGTAGCCACCTTCATGGAGCAGGTGGAGGATCTCTTTACGTTCTTCTACGCCGCGGCTCAGGCGCACACCAACAAAAATGCAGGCATCTTTGGCATCGGCAAAGCGGTAGTTGAACTCCGTTACCGAACGTCCGCCCAGCAGCTGGCAGAACTTCAGGAAGCTGCCCTTCTCTTCCGGGATAGTCACCGCCAGCAGCGCTTCACGCTGTTCGCCCAGCTCGCAGCGCTCCGAAACGTAGCGCAGGCCATGGAAGTTCACGTTCGCACCAGACAGCACGTGCGCCAGACGCTCGCCGCGAATGTTGTGCTGCGCGATGTATTTTTTCATCCCCGCCAGCGCCAGCGCGCCGGACGGCTCCGCCACCGCGCGCACATCCTCGAACAGATCTTTCATCGCCGCGCAGATGGCGTCGCTGTCGACGGTGATGATGTCGTCGAGATACTCCTGGCAAAGACGGAAGGTTTCATCCCCGATGCGCTTCACCGCCACGCCTTCGGCAAACAGCCCGACGCGCGGCAGATCCACCGGATGACCGGCATCCAGCGCCGCCTTCAGGCAGGCAGAGTCTTCCGCTTCAACGGCAATCACTTTAATCTGCGGCATCAGCTGTTTGATCAGCACCGCCACGCCCGCAGCCAGGCCGCCGCCGCCGACCGGCACAAACACGCGGTCCAGGTGGGCATCCTGCTGCAGCAGCTCAAGCGCCAGCGTGCCCTGCCCGGCAATCACCATCGGGTGATCGAACGGCGGCACCCAGGTGAACCCCTGCTGCTGCGCCAGCTCGATCGCTTTGGCTTTGGCTTCGTCAAAGTTAGCGCCGTGGAGCAGTACTTCACCGCCAAAACCGCGCACCGCGTCGACTTTGATATCTGCCGTGGCGACGGGCATTACGATCAGCGCCTTCAGCCCTAAGCGGGCAGACGAGAACGCAACGCCCTGCGCGTGGTTGCCCGCCGAGGCGGTAATGACGCCGCGCGCTTTCTGCTCGTCGTTCAGCCCGGCCATCATCGCGTAGGCGCCGCGCAGCTTGAAGCTGTGCACCGGCTGGCGGTCCTCGCGCTTCACCAGAATGACGTTGTCGAGGCGCGACGAGAGTTTTTCCATTTTCTGCAGGGGGGTAACCTGCACGGCTTCATAGACCGGCGCGCGCAGCACCGCTCTGAGATATTCCGCCCCCTCGGGGGCGGCGGATAAGGGTTGTGACTCGGCCATCATTAGCCCCCAAGTTGAGATTTATCGCGCACCGCGCCTTTATCCGCACTGGTGGCAAGGGTCGCGTACGCGCGCAGGGCGAAGGAGACTTCACGCTGGCGATCTTTCGGCGTCCAGGCTTTGTCACCGCGCGCATCCTGCGCTTCGCGACGGGCCGCAATTTCCTGGTCGCTCAGCTTCAGCTGGATGCCGCGATTCGGAATATCGATTTCGATCAGGTCGCCATCTTCGATGATTGCGATGTTGCCGCCGCTTGCCGCTTCCGGCGACACGTGGCCGATAGAGAGGCCCGAGGTCCCGCCGGAGAAACGCCCGTCGGTGATCAGCGCACAGGCTTTACCGAGGCCCATGGATTTCAGGAAGGTGGTTGGGTAGAGCATCTCCTGCATGCCCGGACCGCCTTTCGGCCCTTCGTAGCGAATGACAACCACGTCGCCTGCCACCACTTTGCCGCCGAGGATGGCTTCAACGGCATCGTCCTGGCTTTCGTACACTTTTGCCGGGCCGGTGAATTTCAGGATGCTGTCGTCCACGCCCGCGGTTTTCACGATGCAGCCGTTTTCCGCGAAGTTGCCGTACAGCACGGCCAGGCCGCCGTCTTTGCTGTAGGCGTGCTCCAGCGAGCGGATACAGCCTTCAGCGCGATCGTCGTCCAGGGTGTCCCAGCGGCAGTCCTGCGAGAACGCCTGAGTGGTGCGAATGCCCGCAGGACCGGCGCGGAACATGCTTTTCACTGACTCATCGTTGGTGAGCATTACATCGTACTGATCCAGCGTTTGCGGCAACGTCAGGCCGAGAATATTTTTCACTTCACGGTTCAACAGTCCGGCACGATCAAGCTCGCCCAGGATCCCCAGCACGCCACCGGCACGGTGAACGTCTTCCATATGATATTTAGGGGTGCTTGGTGCCACTTTACACAGCTGCGGCACTTTGCGGGACAGCTGGTCGATATCCGTCATGGTGAAATCAATTTCCGCTTCCTGAGCCGCGGCCAGCAGGTGCAGAACGGTGTTGGTGGAACCGCCCATGGCGATATCCAGCGTCATCGCGTTCTCAAACGCGGCTTTACTGGCGATGTTGCGCGGCAGCGCGCTGGCATCGTCCTGCTCGTAGTAGCGCTTGGTCAGCTCAACGATGCGTTTGCCGGCGTTGAGGAACAGCTGCTTACGGTCGGCGTGGGTCGCCAGCAGCGAACCGTTGCCCGGCTGAGACAGGCCCAGCGCTTCGGTCAGGCAGTTCATGGAGTTGGCGGTGAACATACCGGAACAGGAGCCGCAGGTCGGACACGCGGAGCGCTCAACCTGGTCGCTCTGCTCGTCAGAAACTTTCGGGTCCGCGCCCTGGATCATCGCATCGACCAGGTCGAGCTTGATGATTTTGTCGGAGAGCTTGGTTTTACCCGCTTCCATAGGGCCACCGGAGACGAAGATCACCGGGATGTTCAGGCGCAGGGAGGCCATCAGCATCCCCGGGGTGATTTTATCGCAGTTGGAGATACAGACCATCGCATCGGCGCAGTGGGCGTTAACCATGTACTCCACCGAATCCGCGATCAGCTCGCGCGACGGCAGTGAATAGAGCATGCCCCCGTGACCCATCGCGATACCGTCATCCACCGCAATGGTGTTGAACTCTTTCGCCACGCCGCCGGAGGCTTCGATTTGCTCGGCAACCAGCTTACCGAGATCGCGCAGGTGCACGTGGCCCGGTACGAACTGGGTGAAGGAGTTCACTACGGCGATAATCGGCTTGCCGAAATCGGCGTCGGTCATCCCGGTGGCGCGCCACAGCGCGCGGGCACCCGCCATATTACGGCCGTGGGTGGTAGTGGCGGAACGATACTTAGGCATGCTTTATTTACTCCCGTCTGACTATTAAATGGGACGGTGCGTGCCGTCCCAAATTTATGCTTAGTGATTAACCTGATCCAACCAGCCGTATTTATCTTCTGTTTCGCCGGTGAAGAGGCCAAAGAAGGCTTGCTGAATGCGTTTGGTGACCGGGCCACAGCGGCCTTCGCCCACCTGGATACCGTCTACGCTGCGCACCGGCGTGATTTCAGCCGCGGTGCCGGACATGAACACTTCGTCGGCCAGGTACAGAGATTCGCGGGACAGCACCTGCTCGCGCACTTCGATGCCGAGGTCTTTCGCCAGCTTGATGATGGCGTCGCGGGTGATGCCCGGCAGCGCGGAAGAGGTGAACGGTGGGGTGAACAGAATGCCGTCTTTTACTTCAAACAGGTTTTCGCCCGCGCCTTCGGAGATATAGCCATTCACGTCCAGCGCGATACCTTCCTGATAGCCGTGGCGGCGCGCTTCGCTGCCAACCAGCAGCGAGGAAAGATAGTTACCGCCCGCTTTCGCAGCGGTCGGAATGGTGTTTGGCGCAACGCGGTTCCAGGAAGAAACCATTGCATCGATCCCCTGCTCCAGCGCTTCAGCGCCCAGGTAGGCGCCCCACGGGAACGCAGCAATGATCACATCGGTGTTATATCCGGCTGGCGGGTTCACGCCCATGCCCACGTCGCCCACGAAGACCAGCGGACGAATGTAAGCGCTGGTCAGGTTGTTCTTACGGATCACGTCGCGGCAGGCTTCCATCAGCTCGTCAACGCTCTGGGAAACCGGAAAACGATAAATTTTGGCTGAGTCATGCAGACGCTGCATGTGTTCGCGATGGCGGAACACCACTGGCCCTTTGTGAGAATCGTAGCAACGGATGCCTTCGAAGACGGAAGTACCGTAGTGCAGCGCGTGGGACATCACGTGGACCTTCGCGTCCTCCCAGCGCACCATCTCACCGTTGAACCAAATGTAATCAGCTTTTTTTGTCGTCATTTTTTCTTCCTGTCACGCTCAAGCGCGGATTTGTTGTGATGTGGTTGTGCTCTGGCAGATGGCAACATGGGCAACGTCTACCAGCTTTGATAATTGACTAAACAGTAAGTCGACCGACCGCGGGCTGGCAACGGTTAATTCGATACTGATGTTCTGGGCGTCAGTGGCCGTCTCCATATTCATAGAGCAAATCTGAAAACCACGATGACGCACCACGCGCAAAACGCGCTCTAAGGTTTCTGGGTTGAAGCGAGCCTGCACGGCGACCTGATGCTGCATCATGATAATTTCTCCATCATTTGTGAGTTACTGGCACCGGGCGGTACCAACGGCCAGACGTTCTCGAGTTCGTCGATTGAGACATGCAGCAGGTATGGTCCGTCGCTGTTCAGCAGGGTATCGAGTGCCGCTTCAACCTGGTCTTTGCGGGCGATGTGCTGGCCAGGGATGCCAAAGGCGCTGGCCAGGGTGAGGAAATCGGGGTTATCGGTCAGGGTTGTTTCGCTGTAGCGCTCCTGGAAGAAGAGCTGCTGCCACTGGCGAACCATGCCCAAACGCTGGTTATCGAGCAGCACGATTTTCAGCGGTAACTGCTTACGCTTAACGGTGCCGAGCTCCTGAACGTTCATCATGAAGGAGCCGTCACCCGAGATACAGATAACGGTATCGTTCGGGCGGGCGACCTGCGCGCCAACGGCTGCTGGCAGACCGAAGCCCATAGTGCCCAGGCCGCTGGAGGTGATGAAGTTTTCCGGACGGGTGTAGGTCATGTGCTGCGCGGACCACATCTGGTGCTGGCCTACGTCGGTGGTGACGACACTGTCAGCCGGTTTACGGTCGGACAGCTGCTTCAGCAGCAGCGGCGCGTAGATGGCGTCGCCAGGATGGTCGTAACGCCAGGCGTGTTCAGTGCGCATATCCGCGGCGTGCTGACGCCACGCGTTAATGTCCAGCGGCTGCTGCAGCGCGGGTAACAGCGCGTTGAGATCGCCCTGCAGCGCGACGTGCGCCTGACGCAGCTTGTTCATCTCCGCCGGGTCGATATCCATATGGATGACGTTGGCATTCGGCGCAAAGGTATTCAGCTTGCCGGTGACGCGGTCGTCAAAACGGGCACCGACGGCGATGAGCAAATCGCACTCCTGCACCGCCAGGTTTGCCGCTTTAGTGCCGTGCATCCCCAGCATGCCCAGATAGTACGGGTAGTCAGCCTCTACCGCGCCCAGACCTTTCAGCGTGCAGGTCGCTGGCATCTGCGTTGTTGCGATAAATTCGCGCAGCGCGGGAACGGCCTGCGCCATGCCGACGCCACCGCCGACGTACAGTATCGGCTGTTTCGCCTGCACCAGCATCAGGCGGGCCTCTTCAACTTGCGCATCCGGAAACGCATTGTCGCTTTCAACGGTAGAGAAGTGCGGTTCCAGATCGCCAGGCGCTACCTGGATATCTTTCGGGATATCGACCAGAACCGGGCCAGGACGACCTGAGCTTGCCACTTCGAACGCTTCAGCCATTACGCGCGGCAGCTCTTCCAGAGACTGGACCAGGAAGCTGTGTTTGGTGCAGGCCAGCGATAAACCGAGGACGTCGACTTCCTGGAAAGCATCGGTACCGATGAACGGAGATGCCACCTGCCCGGTGATAGCGACAACGGGAACGGAATCCAGCAATGCGTCAGCCAGGCCGGTGATGAGGTTAGTTGCGCCCGGGCCTGAAGTGGCCATGCAGACACCGGTTTTGCCCGTGGCACGAGCGTAACCAATGGCTGCCATCGCTGCACCCTGCTCGTGTCGGCACAACAGGTGTTCCACGCCGCCGTCATACAGTGCATCGTAAATCGGCATAATTGCGCCACCCGGATAACCGAATACGGTTTCCACACCCTGCGCGCGCAACGCATGTACAACCCATTGTGCCCCATTCATAGTTAGTTCCCCGTCATAAATCTGGAGAAACAGAATTTTGTGCTAGTCGTCATTCTCTGCTCCTCGTTTACGTTTTTAAGTCATAAAAAAACCCCCGGACCTTTCGGTGCGGGGGTCTTAGTTCGTTAAGGATTGATTCTTAAGCCTTTCCTCGTCCAAGTGCAGCCCCGCACGGTGGGATAATAATCACCACCACGCTAATCACGACCAGGCTAATCACTCGTAGAAGGGCTGTCATTTTCAGTTCTTTTTGCATCTTGTTCGAAGGAATACCTAAAGAGGTATCACAGTTTTTAAATCAAACACAAGATTTATTTATGGCTGATTTGGTTAGCCAGCGAATCATATTTCTAAAAATCGTTGTTTTATATAACAAAAAAAGAAAATGAAGATTTTTCATTTTTTCTACTTCTCATCACTCGTCAAAACGAGGGGGGTTCTCTTTTTGCGACGCGAGTTCCACCAGGATGTAATATTTTGAACGTGCGGCAATAAGGCAGGAATACGCGTCGTAAAGTAACGAAATCGCACTTAAAAGGCAAGAACGTTACTGGGATAGTCACGCCAGGAGGTAGTGCTAATGTCACTGTCAGTTGTTTTTACGCGAGCGGCCCTGGGAGTGAAGGCACCGCTTATTTCCGTGGAGGTCCATTTGAGCAATGGACTGCCGGGACTCACGCTGGTCGGGTTACCTGAAACAACGGTTAAAGAGGCCAGGGATCGGGTTCGCAGTGCAATTATAAATAGCGGTTATGCTTTCCCGGCGAAAAAGATCACCATCAACCTTGCACCTGCCGATCTTCCCAAAGAGGGGGGAAGATATGATTTACCTATCGCTATAGCGCTTCTCGCAGCCTCTGAGCAGCTTAAGACGACCAGGTTAGGTTCGTATGAGTTCATTGGTGAACTGGCGCTCACGGGCTCGCTAAGAGGCGTTCCCGGCGCCATCTCCGGGGCGCTGGAAGCGATACGCGCGGGGCGGCAAATCATTGTTGCCAATGAAAATGCGTCAGAAGTGAGTCTTATCGAGGAGAAGGGGTGTCTCATCGCCGGGCATTTACAAGAGGTATGCGCGTATCTTGAAGGCCGGCACGAACTGTCCGAACCGGAGGAGAGCGACGCGGTATTGCCTGATGCACAGGAGGATCTCAGCGAGATTATGGGGCAGGAGCAAGGGAAGCGTGCTTTAGAGGTGACGGCCGCAGGCGGGCACAACCTTTTACTGATTGGCCCACCCGGCACGGGTAAAACCATGCTGGCGAGCAGGCTGAGCGGTTTGCTTCCCCCGCTCAATAACCAGGAAGCACTGGAAAGCGCGGCCATATACAGTCTTATCAGTTCAACGTCCCTGCATAAACAGTGGCGGCGTCGCCCTTTTCGCTCCCCGCACCATAGCGCTTCACTCACTGCGATGGTCGGTGGAGGGTCGATTCCCGGCCCGGGTGAGATCTCGCTGGCGCATAACGGGATCCTGTTTCTCGATGAACTGCCAGAGTTTGAGCGTCGCGTGTTGGATGCGCTGCGAGAGCCCATTGAATCCGGCGAGATCCATATCTCACGGACGCGAGCCAAAATTAGCTATCCCGCCCAGTTTCAGCTCGTTGCAGCGATGAACCCCAGCCCTACCGGGCACTATCAGGGCAATCATAACCGCTGTACGCCAGAACAGACGCTGCGCTATCTTGGGAAGCTTTCAGGCCCGTTCCTCGACCGTTTCGATTTATCGCTGGAGATCCCTCTGCCACCGCCCGGTCTGCTCAGGCAGACGAGCAGCAAAGGCGAATGTTCGGCAAGCGTACGCGAACGCGTGATGGCTGCCCAGGCCCGGCAGTTTGCTCGCCAAAACAGGCTTAATGCACGGCTGGATAACGCGGGGATACGTCAGTTCTGTTCTCTCAATACGGAGGATGCTGTCTGGCTGGAAGAGACGTTAACGCGGTTTGGTCTTTCCATACGTGCATGGCAACGCTTATTGAAGGTGGCCAGAACCCTTGCTGACGTGGAGGGGTGTGATGATATTGAGAGGAAACATCTGCAGGAAGCATTGAGCTATCGGGCTATCGATCGTTTGCTACTGCATCTGCAAAAACTGCTGGGATAAAAAAAGGGGCCGTAGCCCCTTCTCATCATCTTAGTCGTCAGACTCGGTGTAGTCTTCTGCACCTTCCATCTGCGGCTTACCGCCAGACAGCGTATGGAAGCGCTTTGGACGCTTAATGCGTGCCATGTACTTGATCCACACACGTTCTGCTTCAGACTCCGGCTCACGCTCACCCCGGCAAACAGAGACAAACTGTTTTTCGTCTTCGGTTGAAGGTTCACGTTTACCCAGATCCAGCTCGTTAAAGGCATAACCATGGCGCTCAAGCAGTTGAGCTTCTTTGATGGTGAAATCGCCGTGACGAGAGAACCCGCGCGGATAATGTTTATTGTCGAAAAAACGATTAGTCGTCGTAAAGCTTTCCGCCATCCTACACGCTCCTAATTCTTTGGCCGAGCTATTTATGGCGCGGAGTATTAGTTACGCTTGACAGAGTGTAAAACAAAACATTTAAATCATAACGACAAATAATTTTGCGGAGAAAGATGTGGATACGGAATTGCTAAAAACTTTCCTTGAAGTGAGCAGAACACGTCACTTTGGGCGAGCAGCTGAAGCCCTTTACCTGACGCAGTCAGCCGTCAGTTTTCGTATTCGACAGCTGGAAAATCAACTGGGTGTGAACCTTTTTACTCGCCACCGCAACAATATTCGCCTTACGCCTGCAGGTGAAAAACTTCTCCCGTATGCGGAGACATTGATGAGCACCTGGCAGGCCGCGCGCAAAGAGGTGGCACATACCTCAAGGCACAATGAATTTTCTATTGGTGCCAGCGCATCGCTGTGGGAATGCATGCTCAGCCAGTGGCTTACCCGGCTGTATCGCTCGCATAATCACCTGCAGTTTGAGGCCAGAATTGCGCAACGGCAGTCGCTGGTTAAGCAACTTCATGAACGCCAGCTGGATCTCCTGATCACGACAGAAGCCCCCAAGATGGATGAATTTAGCAGCCAGATTGTAGGACAGTTTGGTCTGGCACTTTATGCCTCCGAGCCTTCTCTCATGAAGGCCGATCTCAACTATCTTCGCCTGGAGTGGGGACCCGATTTCCAGCAACATGAGGCAGGGTTGATTGCCAGCGATGATGTTCCGCAGTTGACGACGAGCTCGGCGGAAATCGCCTGTCAGCAGCTAGCGTTACTGAAAGGTTGCACCTGGTTACCGACTCGCTGGGCGGATAATAAGGCGGGGCTGCATACCGTCACTGACTCCACGACCCTTTCAAGGCCGCTGTATGCAATTTGGCTGCAAAACAGTGATAAGCAATCACAGATAAAAGATCTGTTGAAAATCAATATTATGGATTAATGCGAAAGCCTGCAAGGACGCGGGCAGCTTCTTCTGAAGAGGGGTCGCTATGCCGTTTTTTAGGCAAAAAAAATCCTTTGCCGAAGCAAAGGATTATATATGGCAGGGGCGGAGAGACTCGAACTCGCGACACCCGGTTTTGGAGACCGGTGCTCTACCAACTGAGCTACGCCCCTAAATCTTCTTGCCATTAAGCCTGCCCAGAAGGCAGGCTTAATGTCTTAATAAGTGGCGGAACGGACGGGACTCGAACCCGCGACCCCCTGCGTGACAGGCAGGTATTCTAACCGACTGAACTACCGCTCCACCGAAGACTTCTGTAACCACCGGATTAATGCACCGGCTTACTACTTAATTTGATGCCTGGCAGTTCCCTACTCTCACATGGGGAGACCCCACACTACCATCGGCGCTACGGCGTTTCACTTCTGAGTTCGGCATGGGGTCAGGTGGGACCACCGCGCTAAAGCCGCCAGGCAAATTCTGTTAAATCTGTATCAAAGCTGAAATTGATTGTCTGTCTCTCGTCGCCGAAACAGCTTCGGCGTTGTAAGGTTAAGCCTCACGGTTCATTAGTATCGGTTAGCTCAACGCATCGCTGCGCTTACACACCCGACCTATCAACGTCG
>Ga0302349_1000210_pt1 | contig 94642 bp, 85 predicted proteins | sample PhyAR1_FD_202176 | JGI IMG/M metagenome (GOLD analysis project Ga0302349, IMG submission 202176) | Leaf surface microbial communities from alfalfa plants in UC Gill Tract Community Farm, Albany, California, United States - DLSL A.R1... | ecosystem: Host-associated > Plants > Phyllosphere >... | reverse complement strand
TTACCGCTTCCCGACAGCTTTGCAAATGGTTCTGAGCGTAGCGATGGCGGAGCAAATGGGAAAACGCTCTACCAGCGCGATTCTGGCCTACGGGCTGGAAGCGAATCCCAGTTTCATTCGAAAATTAATGGTTCCGCTGACCCGTGACGGCATCATCGTCTCGACGCTGGGCCGCACCGGGTCGATCCATCTGGGTCGCCCCGCCGCAGAAATTACGCTGCGTGATATCTACGTCTCGGTGATCGAAGACAAGAAAATCTGGGCGGCGCGTCCTGATGTCGCGCCGCGTTGCCTGGTCAGCGCCAATCTCTGCTGGTATTTCAAATCGATTGCCGATGAAGCCGAGCAGGCGTCGCTGGACGTGCTGGCGAAACGCACCGTTGCCGATGCGCTCAATGAGCTGAAAAAACGCGACACCAGCAACTGCACCGCGGTTCCGGAACCGGAACCCGATGAGATTGAAGACCTGTGTAAAAAGAGCCGCTGATGCGGCTTTTTTTATGCCTGCAAATCGGCAGTGCTGAGGATCGCTCGTTCCATATCAGCGAGGTAAGCATCTTCGGTGGGTAATTTCGCATTGATCTTCTCCAATAGCCGGGTAAAATGACTTCACATTATGAAGTCGCGGAGATCAGGATGAACGACGCCATCAACGCTTTACGGAAAAAACAGCGTGAAACCCTGCTGCAGATTTTTCAGACGCCTCCGCCATCCGGAGTGAAATGGCAGGCGATTGAGTCATTGATCAGGGCGCTGGGCGGTCAGATTAAGCAGGGCAGCGGTTCGCGTGTTCGCTTTCTGCTTAGTGGAAAAATAGCGCGTTTTCATCGTCCGCATCCGTCACCGGATACCGATAAAGGGGCCATTATTAGTCTGCGTGAATGGCTGGAAAGTACGGGAGTTAATCCGCATGAATAGTCGTGTAAATACATCAACGATCACGGTTGCCGGACAACCGGCGGTGATTAGCTATGTACCTGAAATAAACATGTTCAGGGGTCGCTTTCTTGGCCTGTCAGGCTACTGCGATTTTGTCTCTGATAGTGTGCAGGGCTTGCATAAAGAAGGGGAAATCTCTTTGCGTGAGTATCTGGAGGATTGCGTGGCATCTGGAGTTAATCCTTACGCTGAGCAGGAGAAAATAAAGACCTTTACCCTGCGCTATCCTGAATCGCTCGGCGAACGCTTATCTCAGGCGGCGGCACAAAACCAAACGTCGTTAAACGCCTTTATCATTGAAACGCTTAATGAAAAGTTAAAGCATGTCTGACTGGCAAGTGTAAACCGGCAGGAAGAACAGCCGGCCATCAGGCCGTGATACGAATATGGCACCGACTGACAGCCAAAAAAAGGGCGACCCCGCGGTCGCCCTTTTGCAGTTTACACCGTCTGCAACGATGCTTTATCCGCTTTTCGCGTCACCAGCTTACGCAGGGTAACGTAGAACACCGGCGTCAGGAACAGCCCGAACAGCGTCACACCCAGCATCCCGGAGAACACCGTAATGCCGGTCACGCCGCGCACTTCTGCACCGGCGCCTTCGCCCAGAATCAGCGGGATGGTGCCAGCGATAAAGGCGATGGAGGTCATCACAATCGGTCGCAGACGCAGGCGACAGGCTTCCAGCGCCGCCTCGACAATCCCTTTGCCCTGCATCTCCAGTTCGCGCGCAAACTCAACGATCAGAATCGCGTTCTTACAGGCGAGCCCCATCAGCACCACCAGTCCGACCTGCACAAAGACGTTGTTATCGCCGCCGGTCAGCCAGACGCCCACCAGCGCCGAGAGCATAGTCATCGGCACGATCAGGATCACCGCCAGCGGCAGCGTCCAGCTCTCATACAGCGCAGCCAGCACCAGGAAAGCCAGCAATACCGCCATCGGGAAGACAATCAGCGCCGTATTGCCCTGGGTCGACTGCTGATAACTCAGATCGGTCCACTCGATGTTCATGCCGTTGGGTAATAGCTGACCGGACATCGTTTCCAGCTGGCTCATCGCCTGAGCGGAAGAGAGCACGCGCGGGTCAGCATCGCCAATCAGATCCGCTGCCGGATAGCCGTTATAACGAATCACCGGATCGGGGCCGTAAGTGGTGGTGATGTTCACCATGCTGCCAATCGGCACCATCTCACCGCGATCGTTGCGGGTACGCAGATTCGCGATATCCTCAACGCTGTCGCGGAAATCACCATCGGCCTGTGCCATCACGCGCCAGGTGCGGCCAAATCGGTTGAAGTCATTAACGTATGACGAACCGAGATAGGTCTGCAGGGTGCTGAACAGATCGGTCAGCGAGACGCCCTGGGCTTTAGCTTTATCCCGGTCAACCTGCACATCCAGCTGCGGCACGTTGGCCTGATAGGAGGAGATCGGGAAGTGCATACCCGGTGTCTGCATAATCGCACCCGACATCGTATTAATCGCCGTCTGCAGTGCGCCATAACCCAGACCCGCGCGGTCCTGCACATAGAGCGAATAGCCCGAGCCCTGGCCCAGTCCCAGAATCGGCGGTGGCATAATCGAGAAGCCAAAGCCCTGCTGGATTTGAGCGATCTTCGCATTGATCTCAGCGTTGATCTCCGCCGCCGTATGTTTGCGCTCATTAAACGGCTTCAGACCGAAGAACACCGTGCCGCTGTTCGGCGTATTGGTGAACTGCAATGCATTCAGGCCAGGGAACGCCACCGCATAGGCGACGCCTTCGGTCTGCATACCGATTTCGCTCATCTTACGAATCACTTCATCGGTGCGCGCCAGTGACGAGCCTTCCGGCATTTTCACCCCGCCAATCAGGTAGAGCTTGTCCTGAGTCGGGATGAAACCGCCTGGCACGGTGTGGAACATAAATCCGGCACCCGCCAGCAGCAGAATATAGACGCCAAACACGGCGCCACGGCGACGCAGCGTACGGCCCACCAGGGTTTCATAACCGTGGGCACTGCGCTGGAAGAAGCGGTTAAACGGCCGGAACAGCCAGCCAAACAGCGCATCAATGATCCGCGTCAGCCTGTCTTTCGGCGCGTGATGATCTTTTAACAGCATCGCAGCCAGCGCCGGTGACAGCGTCAGCGAGTTGATGGCTGAGATCACGGTGGAAATAGCGATGGTGGTGGCGAACTGTTTGTAGAACTGACCGGTCACGCCAGACAAAAACGCCATCGGCACAAACACCGCACAGAGCACCAGCGCGATGGCGATGATCGGGCCGGAAACCTCACGCATCGCCTGATGCGCCGCCGCCCGCGGCGTCAGTCCCATCTCAATGTTACGCTCGACGTTTTCCACCACTACGATGGCGTCATCCACCACGATCCCGATCGCCAGTACCAGGCCAAACAGGCTCAGGGTGTTCAGCGAGAAGCCGAGCAGATAGAGCACGCTAAAGGTACCGACTACCGACACCGGCACTGCCAGCAGCGGGATAATCGAGGCGCGCCAGGTCTGCAGGAACAGAATCACCACCAGCACCACCAGAATGACCGCTTCCAGCAGGGTCTGCACCACGGCTTTAATCGAGTCGCGGACAAACACCGTCGGATCGTACGGCGCGGCCCATTTCACATCGTTGGGGAAACGGGTTGCCAGCTCATCCATTTTGGCGCGAACCGCATTGGAGAGATCGATGGCGTTGGCGCCAGGCGCCTGGAAGATGCCGATACCGACCGCATCTTTGTTATTCAGCTGCGAGCGCAGGGCATAGCTGCCGGAGCCCATCTCGATACGCGCCACGTCGCGCAGCCGCACCAGTGAGCCATCTTCTGAGGTTTTCAGAATGATGTCGCCAAACTGCTGTTCGCTCTCCAGTCGTCCCTGGGTGTTGATCGACAGCAGAAAATCACTCTGCTTTTTCAGCGGCTCGGCACCCAGCTGACCGGCAGAAACCTGCACGTTCTGTTCCTGCATCGCGGTGACGACATCTGAAGCGGTTAAACCGCGCGCCGCCACTTTATTCGGATCGAGCCAGACGCGCATCGCATACTCACCAGCACCGAAGATCTGAATCTGACCCACGCCCGGCAGGCGCGCCAGCTCATCTTTCACTTTAAGGGTGGCGTAGTTACGCAGATAGAGCGAATCGTAGGTGTTGTTCGGCGAGAACATGTGTACCACCAGCGTCAGGGTCGGTGACATCTTCTGGGTGGTGATCCCCAGCCGACGCACATCTTCCGGCAGGCGGGCTTCAGCCTGCGCCACGCGGTTCTGTACCTGAACCTGAGCCTGGTCGGGATCGGTGCCGGGACGGAAGGTGACGGTGGTCACCAGCACGCCATCGGAACCGGCCACCGATTTCATGTACATCATGTTTTCGACGCCGTTAATCGCCTCTTCCAGTGGCGTCGCCACCGAATCGGCAATGACTTTCGGGTTAGCGCCGGGATATTCGGCACGCACCTGCACACTGGGCGGCACCACATCAGGATATTCACTGATCGGCAGCAGCGGAATTGAGATCAACCCGGTAACGAAAATCAGAATCGATAACACCGCCGCAAAGATCGGCCGGTCGATAAAAAAGCGGGAAAAGTCCATAGCGGCCTCGGATTATTGAGCGGTTGCCGCACGCATGGCGACCTGCTGAGCAGTGACCGGCATGCCGGGCATAAACACTTTTTGCAGACCGGAGACAATCACCCGATCGCCCGATTTCAGGCCCGACTTGACGATGCGCAGACCATCCACCATCGCGCCCGGCTCGATATCACGGCGCTGAGCTTTACCTTCGCTGTCCACCACGTAGACATACTTACGGTCCTGGTCGGTTAACACCGCTTTGTCATCAATCAGCACCGCCTCGAACTGCGCACTGCCAGGCAGACGGACCCGCGCAAACAGACCCGGCGTGAACTGACGCTGCTGGTTGTCGAGCAGGGCGCGCATGCGAATGGTGCCGGTGCTGGCGGTCAGCTGATTATCCAGGAAATCGACTTTGCCCTGATGCGGATAACCCTGCTCGCCGACCAGCGCGATTTCCACCGGCAACGCATGGCGCTGCTGGCCCTGACGCGCCATCGCCTGATAGTGCAGGAAGGTGTTTTCATCGACGTCGAAATAGACATACATGCTTTGCTGCGACACCAGCGTGGTCAGCACGCTGGCGCTGTCACCGGCGGTCACCAGGTTGCCAGCGGTGATCATCGCCCGGCTGGCCTGACCATCAATCGGCGCGGTAACGCGGGTAAAATCGAGATTCAGTTGCGCCATATCCACGGCGGCCTCGGCGGCCAGCACATCCGCCTGCGCCTGGCTGGCGGCTGAGCGGCGCTGCTCCCACACTTCACGCGAGATCGCCTGGCTGCCAATCAGCTTCTCGCTGCGTCCTGACTCACTGCGCGCCAGACTCGCCTGGCTGCGGGCGCGGGCTAATTCCGCTTTGGCCTGTTCCAGCGCCGCGCGATAGCTGCGATCGTCGATGGTGAACAGCACCTGACCTTTCTTCACCTCTTCGCCTTCGCGATAGTTAACTGACTCGATGTAACCAGAGACGCGCGGACGCAGCTGCACGCTCTGCACCGCCTCAACCCGGCCATTGAAACTGTCCCACTGGCTGACCGGCTTGATCAGCACCGGCGCAGCACTCACTTCGGGCGGCGGTGGCGGGGCGTTTTGCGCCACGCCATCATCACAGCCGCTTAGCTGAACGATCAGCAGTACCATCCCTAAAAGGGTAAAACCCTGACGAACCCAGTTGGTAATCATTGTTGTTATTCCGCGATAAGGTGAAAACGACCCGCAGGCCAATATTTGCAACTTTTAAGATTGCAATTAATCGCGAGGAGTGTAGGCTGGCGTCGCTGGCAACTGCAAGAATAACAGATACACTTTATGTGCGGTTTGTTGCCCACCGGTTAAAAGCTAAGCGGCGGGTGAAAGACCCTGAAAAGTGTGCGGCATTTAATGTACTAATAAAACTTGCATTAAATGACATAGTCAGTCACCCTTTAAGTGTAACTGCAACTGATACTAATACTGTTCGCCACGGCGACGGGAGAGACTGGAATGATGAGTGACGCCTTTATTCACGATTTAATCGACTGGATTGATAACAACATTGAAGCACGTCTGGATCTGGACACCGTATCCGAGCGCGCGGGCTACTCGAAATGGCACCTGCAACGGATGTTCAAAGAGCATACCGGCTATCCGCTGGGTGAATATATCCGGGTGAAGAAACTGAAGAAATCAGCCGATCGCCTGACCAGCACCGATGAACCGATCCTGAACGTAGCGATTTCGTTGGGTTTTGATTCGCAGCAGTCCTTTAATCGCAGCTTCAAACGTCAGTACGGTGTGGCACCGGGTGCATGGCGTCGACACAGCGGTGATTCGCACGCTGCATAACCTCGCCAGGGCCAGCCTGTCTGGCCCGCGCTTTTCTCAGCGCGCAAAACTGGTATCATCTGCATCCTGTCGTCACGGATGCCATCATGTCAAAAAAACTCTGGATTGGACTTTTCCTGGTCCTCGCGGCCTGCTTCTACGGCCTTAAACCTTATCTGAACTCTTCTGTAGCGCCTGCTCAGGCAGACATTGCTGCGCTGACCGACGCCCATACCGTGGCGCGCTGGGTGCTGCAACATCAGCAACTGCCGGACTACTACCTCACCAAAAATGATGCCCGCAAGCGCGGCTGGAACCCGGCCAAAGGCAACCTGTGCGAGGTGCTGCCCGGTAAAGCCATCGGCGGCGATCGCTTTGCCAACCGGGAAAAACGCCTGCCGCAACGCGCTGGCCGCCAGTGGTATGAGGCGGACGTTAACTATCGCTGCGGACGGCGCGATGCTGACCGGCTGGTCTACTCCTCCGACGGGCTGGTGTTTCTGTCCACCGACCACTATCGCAGCTTTAAACAGGTACCCTGATCATGCTGATTATGCAATTTGATCTGCGCCAGCTGACCAGCCGCGCGGCGTTCTACCAGCAGTTTGCCGCACAGAGCGGCGGGACGCCTGCCTATTTTGGCAACAACCTGGATGCGTTGTGGGACTGGCTGACCGGCGGCATTGCGTTGCCGGCAGAGGTGCGGCTGCAGCATTACGCCGAACACCATGCCGATCTGGCCCCGGTGCTGGCGTTACTGGAAGAGGCGGCGCAGTCGCTGGACGGCGAACTGCGCCTGGTGAAGGATTAAGCGCGCAGCGGTTTAAGCAGGGCGATCAGCGCCTCGCGCGCCGCCAGCGGCAGGTCACCGCCGCCGGTATAGCCATTATTCTCGATAATCACCTGATTCAGCCCCACCAGCCAGTCGTAGATATAATAAGCGGTGTGGTTAGCCGGAGCCGCCGACAGTTTAGTCAGCCGCTGTCCGGTACTGAAGCTGACGCTCGGTGTCGGCGGACGGGTAAAGATCGCCTGACCGCGATTGACGCGGCTGGCCGGACGCTCGGCTTCCGGGCGCTGTAAAAAGCCGAGCCAGGCGACGAAGTCCCCCAGCACCGTCATCGCACGCGTCACCTGACGATCGGCACGCGACTCATGGGTCATGCTGTGGCTGTCAGGCTCATGCAGCGCCTGCTGCAGTTTTTGCGTCATGTCGGTGCGGAAACTGGCGGTGATCAACTCTTCTACCAGCCACTCCATGGTCGCTTTATCAATATTCAGCAACGCCAGCAGGCTGCGGTTTTCTGGCAGCTGGCGCAGGTGATCGAGCCACAGCAGCAGCACCTGGCGCGGAAACTGCTGCGCGCCGTGCCCGCTCTGACGCGGCTGAACCGGCACCTCCGGCTCTGACTGGCTGAACAGATCAAATTCAAACCCAATGCCGAACTGATTTTCCGGTGCCTGCGGATGCGGCGTGGTGGGGCTGCTCAGGTTCGACTGATTGAGCCACAGCTGGCGCAGCGCTTCCCGCGGCGGTTGCAGACGCTCCAGCAGTTCGCCGTGCAGGCCGGTACGGTGCTGTAAACATTTCAGCAGGGTATCGGCGATAGTCTGTTTGCGCGCCGCCTGTTCCGGGCTGGCGCCCGCCTCGGTCCACGGCAGTAACCGCCGCTCAACCACGGTGTGCTGAATCTGCGCCAGCTGGGCCAGCAGCAGGTCGCGACGGGCTTCCGGCTGCATCTCATCCTGCAGCCAGCTTGCCATCCGATCCACACCGGCGCGATCCAGCACCAGCATCGATCCCCAGTGTTGTCCCGGCTGGCCTAACTGGCGCTGTACCGCTTCATCCACATTGATCTGCTGATGACGGGCATCATAGGGAGTGATGGCCCAGATCAGCCGCGGTTTTTCGCTGGATTGCTGGGTCGGTTGCAGCCGCTGCCACTCGCGCAGCGTCTGGCTGACCCGATCGGCATCCTGACGCTGACTGGCGGCGGTGCAGACCAGCAGCAGGTCGATGCCCTGACGCGCGGCATACAGGCCGGGCAGCAGGGCGCGCTTCTGTTCCAGCAACTGCGCCCGCAGCGGATCGCGCTGCTGCAGACGCTGGCGATCTTCCTGGGCGGCGCTGTCGTTCGGCTGGCCTGGCGCAGGCAGCTCCAGCATATCGGCTTCGTCATAGAGCGCGGTACGCGGCGTCGAACCCAGCGGAATCACCACTTCCAGCGTCAGTAGCGCCAGCAAACCCAGCGCCACGTTTTGCGGTTTGCCTGGCCGGTTGCCGTTCATCGGGCAGACTTCCACCGGCTGCTGCAGATCCTGCTCGCTGGCGGGCACAATCAGCTGCTCGGCCGGCAGCAAAGCACTGTCGGTCAGCAGGCTGAGCGGTGCCAGCACCCGGCTGCTATTGCGCAACTGGTGGCGCAGGTGAAGCAGGCTGCGCAGCGTATCGTTCAGCGCCGGCTGCGCTGGCCACAGCAGCGAAAACAGCTCTACCCGGTCATCGACGCTCAGCCAGGGTGCCAGCTCAACCGCCTGCGGCCAGAAGTGCCGATCGAGACGGACGTCATAGTGCTGACGGTGGCGGCACCATGACCATAAGGTCACCAGCGCATCGCTCTCCAGACCGGCAAGTGGGCTGGTCAGACGATGACGCTGTAAACGCTGCAGGCCGCTGTCGATCAGCGCCACATCAGGCGCTACGGTGCTGGCGGCGCAGGCCATGATCAGCCGGACGATCTCGGCATCCGTCAGCAGCGTCAGTTCAACCGGCCATTCATTTGACAGCGGCTCACGCTGGTGACTGAAGCGGGTGGCGGTCGCAAAATCGAGATTACCGGGATTGATGTGCTGGAAATAGCTGAGCGACTTATCGCCCAGCCGTGTCATCAGCTGGCCCTGAGCATCGGCGACCATCTCATTCAGCAACCAGGCCTTACCGGCCTGCGACTGACCAAACAGGGCCAGCGTGACCGGGCGCGCCACCTGCTGCGCCAGCGCCTGGGTCTGCACCCGCGCCTGACGCAGTTGCAGGGTCAGGGTATCGGCCTCCAGCGCCAGACGCGGCGACTGTTCACGGGTCGTCTCGATCCAGCTCAGGCTGCCGTTCAGCGCCTCCTGCAGCAGGGTCAGGCGTTTGGCCAGCGTCTGTGGCTGGCGGGTTTTGAGGGCTTTCATCGTTTACATACGCTCCCGCTGTCAATCCAGTACTGCGCATTAGCGTTGCCGGTGGCCGACAGGGTATTCAGTTTCAGACTCAGCTGCTCCAGCGGCACGCGGGTGCCGTCGTCCAGCCGAGCATCGCTCAGCACCAGCGTTTCCGGGCCGGGCGCATCAGGTCCGGCTTTCACCGCCAGCTTGATGCGCAGCACGCTTTCACCGGCCACCTTACGGGCCAGCGTCGCATCGTTCAGCGTCAGGCTGTAGAGCGGTGAGGCGGGCCAGCGATCGTTATCCAGCTGACGGAAGCCGAGGCAGACGTTGCCGCGAATACGGAAGCTGCTTTTCTTATCCAGCGCAAAGCCCGCATCGTCGAGGTCGATCTCGCTGTAGCAGAGGTTTTCGTCGGTCAGGGCCTGGTTTTCATCCAGCATCCCGAGGTAACGGATGGTGGAATAGGGTTCAAAATCACCGGCGCGGAACCAGAAGCTGCTGAGGCGCAGATCCAGCGCCAGCAGGCAGAGCATCGCGCCGACGGCAGCGGTGGATTTCGGGTTATCGATCCGGCCATGCTTGTTAAACGGATACCAGTCGCTGGTGTGGTAGCCTTCCAGCGACAGGATGCGGCTGCCCGGCAGCGGCTGCAGATGGCGAACCAGCGCCTGAATGCCAGGGAAGCGCGACGGACGCCCGGTGAGCAGCAGCACATCGCACTGATAAAGCGACACCACTTCGCACATGGAACGCAGCGCCGGAATGATCGCCATCCGATGCTGCATAAATTCGCCGTGCAGCTGCGCCAGGCTGACCACCAGCGGAACCTGCAACAGGTCGAAGCGACTGTTGACGCCCAGTTCACGCTGAATTTCACCGTTGACGAAGGCCAGCACTGATTCGCCCGGCGATTGCCCGACCAGTTCGCCAAACAGCGCGTTGATCTCAGCGTGGCTCTCCAGCGGGTCCCAGTTTTCATAGCGCTCCAGCACCGCCTGCGCCAGCGGAATAAACAGCTGAAGCGTCACCTGCTGGCGCAGGGTAGCCTGACCGTCCATGCGACTGTCGTGACCAAACAGTTTGTTCATCAGTGGCTCAGCCAGCGTCAGTCCGGCTTTCTGCAGATGCTGTTGCAGCGCGGGCAGAACCCACAGCTGGATCACATCCAGCAGGATATCGTCACCCGCCACTTTGAAACCTTCACGGAACAGCAGCCGTGGGGTGATTTTGACGTTGTTGCCCTGACCATCATCCAGACGATACTGGGTGATGGCGAGATCGGTAGTGCCGCCGCCGATATCAATCGAGGCGATGCGCAGGCTTTTACCCGGCAGCTCATCCGCTTCACGCGGACGGTCCGGCCGCGCCATGCTGCTGAAGAAATCTTCGGCACGTCCGGCAAAGTTCACCTGGGTTTCATTAAACAGCCAGACCATCTGACCGCAGGTCGCCTCATCCCACTCCATCTGCACATCCGGCAACGGTTTCGGGGTCTGATGCGGGCGGGATGGCGCGACATCGTCCTCATCGCTCAGCCAGCCTTCCGCTTTCCAGACCAGCGCAATCGCTTCCTGCATCCGGCGGCGGAAAATTTCACGCTCCGGTTTTGGCATCGCTGAAGGCAGCGTCAGGATCACATGACGCAGCTGACGCGGCGCGTGACTTTGCGGCATCCGCTGGCGCTGTGCGGCGCTGTTCATCTGCATCATCGCCTGCGCCAGCAGTTCGCACAGCATAAAGGTCATCAGTGAACTGCGGCTGTAGTGCGGCGAGAATACCGGCAGACGATCGTCAGGCGGCAGCGTATAAAGCGGCTGGCCTTCGTCATTCAGCAGGGTGGTGAACGGCGCGGCACAGGCCAGCGGTTCGGTTTGCGCACCGGCGTTGTTAAAGCGCCAGCCGGGCTGATAGCGCGCTTCATCCCACAAATAGCGACGCGGGCTGGAAAGACCGGTACTGCCTTCCAGACCGACCCGTTGCAGGGCCAGACGGCTTGCCTCGCGGCCAACGCGGGTCAGCGACGGCCACATAAAGGCGTGTTCGCGGCCGCTCTCCAGCGAGAAGTTTTCTTTACCAAAACGGGTTTCGGCAAACTCAAGACGGCTATCAAACAGTTCGTTATAGACCTGGTGCGGCTGGGATAAATCGCGCAGCTGAAGCTCATAGGTCTGCCTGAGTCCGTTGCTCTCTTCCGGGTGATCTTCCACCAGAATGCCGCAGGTATGCGAGTTGCCGACGTCCAGAATGATATCGACGTTGACCGCTGGCGTTTGCAGCGTGGCGGCCTGAATGTGGATCTCGCTGAGATTGAGTTGCTCGCCCAGCAGCTCCAGCAGGTTGAGGTAGTGCGCCTGATATTCAAACTCACGCAGCGCCTGATTAATCGCCTGTTCGCGACGATCGGAGACCCGATCGGTAAAGGCTTCACGCAGCCAGCCGTCGACCCAGGTGTGGTCGAGAAACTCGCCCAGCTCGTAGTTGTGCCACGCCAGCGCGAAAGTGACGCCATTCTGTGCGTCGGCTGCCGACAGACCCAGCTTTTCGCCGCCATCCTGTTCCGCCACGCAGCGGGTATCGAAGGCGAGGCTGACGCGATGGGTATTGCCCGCCGCATCCGGGCTATTCAGCGCCACCAGACGCATCCGCGCCCAGTTCTCCGGCCCGCCGATAAAGCGGCGTCCGCTGGCGCAGCGCAGCATCGGCAGCGGCAGCCAGCAGGCAGAGAGCAGACTCAGCGAATCAGCCAGCGCGATATCGGACTCCGGGCGCACCACTTCCGGCGCGCCGCCATCTTCCGGGTAGAGCAGGAACTTACCGCTGTTGCCATCGACATTCAGCCGCAGCAGCGGGCCATTGGCGGTCTGACGCACGAACTGGCGACGCGTCTGCGTCGCAGAGAGTTGCAGGCCAAAATCCAGAAACTGCACGCCGCTGTTTTCAATCAGCGAAATTTTTTGTTTGTCATCGATCAGGGGAGCCAGCATGTTTATTTACTCTCACGCTTAATCGTCATCGGGAAAACCCGGTCATCAGCATATTGCGCTTCGCAGACTGCGGCACCGATGCTGGCATGGCAGATCAGCAGCGGCATACGATAGCGGGATTTGTTCTCGCATCGGGCGGTATAGCGGCTTTCGATCACCAGATTACCGGCGCTGGTCATTGCCGCGCTGACATCCGCCTTACAGCGGGTGTTGCCCTGGGTAATCTGCACGCTGCCTTTGCCGTTTTTAAACTGGAACTGCATCACCGGTGGCTTGCCGGTTGGGGTTGGCATCGGACCGATAGTGACGCGCCAGCGGCCATCAATCACCGCAACCTGACCGTCGCGCACCGCATCCGGGGTAACGATCAGATCGTCTGGCCGGGCTGGCACGGCCGGTGTGACCACACTGGCAAGGGTAGCAGCAGCGGGCGCAGGCGTCGCGGCGGCGGCATTCACCGTGGCGGCTTTCTGCGGCAGGGTGGCGGCCAGTTTTCCGGCGGCATTGACCACCGCCGGCGGTTTAACCGGAGTCACCGACGCCTGGACTGCCGGCATCGCTGACGGCGCAGGAGCCGGTTGTGGACGGTGCAACAGCACCGTCATCACCACGGCAGCGGCAATCGCCAGCGGCGGCAGAATCATCCAGACCCGGAAACGACCACGGGCAGCCACAACCGGCGGCGTGACGGCCGCAGGCGGTTCAGGCGCAACCACCGGTTCCGCTTCGGGTTGCGGTTCCACCGGCAGCGGCTCGGCCAGAACCGGCTCGGCGCTGACCGGTTCGGCGATGGGCTCAGGCGGCTCGACCAGCACGGTCGGCAGGCTCTCTTCCAGCGTGTCGCGCAGGCAGGCCAGCGCGTCATCACGGCTGCGAGCCTGCGCATCGACAAAGCCCCAGAAGGTGATAACCGGTTTGCCATCCACCAGATAAACGTATTGCTGATCGGGAAACTGCAGGCTTTTGCTGAGCAAGGCGCCGAACAGGCGCATCGCCGGGTTCTCAGCCGCGCGCGCGCGCGTACTGAGATCCTGCATATCCTGCTGGCAGGCGGTGAGGTGTTGCAGGGCGGCGCGACGTTCATGATCGCTGGCGCCCAGCCAGGATTTGACCCTGCCGCTGAAAGGCGCATACCAGTCGAGGCGATCGCCCCGTTCATTGGCCTGCGGAATCGCCAGGCAGTCTGCCAGTGCGCGCTGACGGCGCAGGCGCAGGGTCTCACGAATTTGTAGCGCCGAGGCGTAGACCGGCTGGCCATTTTCACCTAACGCCAGAACCGCATCTAAATTACCGCTGCGCAGAAAAGTTTTTGCCACCTGTTGGGCCCTTATCGGTCGTTGTCTGAGGCAGAAAATCGCGTGTTATCGACGATTGGGTTGATTTTACGCGGGACAATGACAAATCAAACGGTGGAAAAGGGGCCAAATGCAGCGGTTTTTTCACCGGCTGGCGCAAAAACAACCTGCCAGCACGGCTGCTTAGCGTGCTTTTCGCACCAGCAGCAGATGGGCGAGTACGCCGCCGACCAGTCCCCAGAACGCCGGACCGATGCCAAGCAGCGAGACACCGGAGGCGGTAATCAGGAAAGTGATCAGCGCACTGTCGCGCTCAGCTGGCTGATCCAGTGCCCGTTGCAGGCTGCCGCCCAGCGTCGCCAGCAGCGCCAGTCCGGCCAGCGCCTGAATCAGCACCGGCGGCAATGCACTGAACAACACCGCGATCAGGGCACCGGCCGCGCCAGCCAGCAGATAAAACAGCCCTGCCAGCGCGGCTGCCCGCCAGCGCCGCTGCGGATCGGCATCCACCTCATCACTCATGCAGATGGCGGCGGTGATGGCGGCAATACAGACCGAAAAGCCGCCAAAGGGTGCCAGTAACAGCGCGATAAGGCCGGTCCAGCTGATCAGTGATGAGACCGGCGGGCGGTAACCGTGCGCCTGCAGCGTGGCGATGCCGGGCGCGTTCTGTGACGCCATGGTGACCAGAAAATAGGGCAGGCCGATGCCGATCAGCGTGGTCAGGGTAAAATGTGGCATTACCGGCTGCGGCAGCGTCAGCACAATCGGCTGTGGCGGAAAATGGATCGCCTGCTGCGCCAGCGCGACGCCGGTTCCAATCAGCAGGGTGATCAGAATGGCGTAGCGCGACAGCCAGCGGCGGGCCAGCAGCCAGGCCAGACACATACTGCCGCACAGGGCAAAGTTGGTCTGCAAATCGGCAAAGGTCTGCAGGCCAAAGCGCAGCAGAATACCGGCCAGCATCGCCGCCGCCAGCGAGGCGGGAATGGTGTTCATCAGGCGCGCAAACAGGCCGGTCACGCCGGAAAGGACGATCAGCAGATTGGCGAAGACAAACACCCCGACAGCTTCGTTGAGGCTGATGTCGTGAAAGCTGGTTGCCAGCAGCGCCGCGCCAGGGGTTGACCAGGCCGCCAGCACCGGCATCCGGTAGCGCAGCGATAATCCCAGCGAGGCAATACCCAGCGCGATGCCCAGCACCGCCAGCCAGCCGCCGATTTGGCTGGGTGACGCGCCAGCCGCCTCGAAGGCCTGATAAACAATCGCGCCGCTGCTGCTGTAGCCGACCAGCACAGCGACAAAGCCAGAGACCACCATCGGCAGAGTCAGGCGGGGTTGAACAGATGTCTGAATCATGATGTTAACCGGTTTGTGCGTTATAGCGCACATGGTCGCATGATGCGCTATAACGCACAAGTGCTACACTGCCGCCATAAGGTCAGCGTGTGGACTGGCGACAGAATCAGGAGCAGAAGTGGAGAGCATTCAGCACCATCTGAGTAACGCGCTCAGACAGTTACGTCAGGCCAACGGCTGGAGCCTGACGCTGACGGCCGAACGAACCGGCGTCAGCAAAGCGATGCTGGGCCAGATTGAGCGCGGCGAATCGAGCCCGACGGTGGCGACGCTGTGGAAAATTGCCACCGGCTTTAACGTGCCGTTTTCGTTTTTTATCGACGGCAATCCGTTGCCCGGCGCGCCCGCGGGCTTCAGTCAGCCCAACGCCGAGATGTCGGTCCAGCCGCTGTTACCTTACGATCCGCAACTGCGGTTTGATCTGCTGGCGGTTGAGCTGGCCGCAGGCGCACAGAGCATCTCTTCGCCCCATGAAGCGGGCTGCGTTGAGCAGGTTGTGGTCATAGAGGGGGAACTGCTGCTTGGGGTCGGCGATCTCTGGCGGCGTCTGCCCCGCGGTGCAGCGTTTCAATTCCGCGCTGACGTCACCCACAGCTACCGTAATCCGCTCAGCAGTCCGCTACGGTTTCACAGCCTGATCCACTATCTGCAGCGCCCCGAACTTACAAATTGAAACCAGGGTAAACTACACAGTTTACCTTCGTATCTCTATACTGGCCGCTAAACCTGAGGAGAAGGGCGATGTGCGATTTAAGCGAACCTGCCGCCACCTTGCGTATGCTGGTGGGTAAACTGGCTCGTCGGCTGCGTGAGTCCGCGCCGCCCGGCAATCTCAGCTGGTCGCAGGTGGCCGTACTGGGCTATCTGGTGCGTGACGGGGCGATGACGGTCACTGAACTGGCCGCGGCGGAAAGCGTTCGCAGTCAGTCAATGGGCGCCACCGTCGCCACCCTGCTGGACGCGGGCATGGTGACCGGCGAGCCCGATCCCCATGACGGACGCAAAACCCGCTATCGCCCCACGGAAGCCTGTCTGGCGGTCATCGCGTCCAGCCGTGCGATGCGTGATGACTGGTTGATCGGGGCTTTTGAGGCACAGCTGAGTGTGGCCGAGCAGCAGCAGTTGATCGATGCCATTCCTTTACTTCAACGACTTACTGAACATGAATCCTGAGAGGAGACGATATGGCTGTAACCACACTTGATGCGAAAACGGCGCTGATTGTTATTGACCTGCAACATGGCATCGTTGCGCTGCCGCTGGTCCATCAGCCGCAGCCGGTAGTTGAACGCTGCGCGCGCCTGGCTCAGGCGTTTCGCGCCAGCGATCTGCCGGTGGTACTGGTTAACGTCGCGGGCGGGGCGCCGGGCCGGACTGAGCAGGCGCGTCACGGCGGCGAACTGCCGGATGACTGGGCGACACTGGTGCCGGAGATGACACCGCAGCAGAACGATCTGACCATTACCAAAAAAACCTGGGGCGCGTTTCACGCCACGCCACTGCATGAAGAGCTGCAGAAACGCGGAATTACGCAGGTGGTGATTTGTGGCATCGCCACCAGTATTGGGGTGGAATCGACCGCACGTCAGGCGTACGAGCTCGGTTACAACGTCACGCTGGCCACCGATGCCATGACGGATTTAGACCTTAATACCCATAACAACAGCATCAACCTGATTTTCCCTCGTCTGGGCGAAACCGGCAGCAGCGCGGATATTGTGGAATTATTACCGCAGTGAGATAACAGCCTTTGAAGGTGGAAAAATGTCCTGCCAGGCTGGCAGGACATTACTGCTAAGAGTTAAAAACTGAAGCGGTAGCCCGCATTAACCTGACGCTGATCAAAGCGTTGACCGGTGGTGAGATCGGCTTCCAGATAGAAATTGTGCACGTTATTCAGACTTGCGCTCACGCCCAGGCCATTGTTCCAGCCGTTACCGCGAAAATCGGTCTTCTCGCGGGAGCCGTTTAAGGCATATTGCATATTGGCTGAGAACTCACGCACCAGTCCGGTTTTGACATAAACGTTATATTTGCTGCCCGCTTTATCCTCGCTGTAGCCTGCCAGCGCGCTGATCCGGCCATTAACCGCATCATAATCTTTGAACGCAATCACCAGACCGTTACTTGCCCGGGTCTGCGAGCCTTTCTGACGGCCTGCGGTCAGCTGAACCTGGGGTTCGAGGTAGAAACCCTGATTGTTGGCTGAGAAGCTAAAACGTTTACCCGCTTCAACAGAGGCGCTGTAGCCGGTCGATTTTGCTTTACCGGAAACCTGATTCTGCTGGCTGTCTTTAACGTCGAACTGGTTGCTGAGGCGGTTAATTTTGTAAACCTGATCGATGTAAAAGCCATTGTCAGCCATCCAGGTCAGGTAGGCACCAAAATGCTGTGATTCTGCTGTTCCGTCACCGCCGCGATATTTAGGTGAGGCGTGAGTCGTTCCCATGAATAAGCCGCCATACAGCTTCTTACCTTCAATCAGGTTCTTATCCACACCAAACTGGAAGCCGCTGTAGTCCATGTCAAAACCGCTCAGCTTTCCGCTTGAGAAAGAACTCAGCTTACCGCCATAGCCTCTTAACCAGACGTTGCCTGTGCCGCTGCTCTGACGGATATCGCCCATGCGCTGCAGCAGCGTCTGGTTCTCGACATAGTTAAGCAGATAGCCGATGTGCAGGAAATTGCCGCCGGCATCAGCGGTGGTGGTGATCGGTTTAGTCTGTTGAGGTGCCGCCGGCGCAGTCGGGACAACGGGAGCGTCAGGTTCCGCGCCACGCTCAGGCGTGACGGGTTCATCAGCAGGGGTTGCCGGTTCTGCAGGCGTTGCGGGTTCCGCAGGGGTTGCCGGTTCTGCAGGGGTTGCAGGTTCGTCAGGCGTTACCGGTTCTGCAGGGGTTGCAGGTTCGTCAGGCGTTACCGGTTCTGCAGGCGTTACGGGTTCGTCAGGCGTAACCGGTTCTGCAGGGGTTGCGGGTTCGTCAGGCGTAACCGGTTCTGCAGGCGTTGCGGGTTCGTCCGGCGTAACCGGTTCTGCAGGGGTTGCGGGTTCGTCAGGCGTAACCGGTTCATCCGGCGTTACCGGGTCTGCAGGCGTAACGGGTTCATCAGGAATTACCGGTTCATCCGGGGTAACCGGATCTACCGCAGGCACACGACCGGAAGAGGCTAACGCCCAGTTATTACCCGTTTTGCTTACGCTATAAAGATAGCCACCCAGTTCGACATCAGAGTCTGAGGTAAAACTGGCCTGACCATCTGGGGTTTCCACCACGGTTAATGTCTCATTACCCGTGGTAGCCAGACTTCCCTGGTTAACAAAAGAGAGTGAATAATCGCCAGCACTGCTGTTGGTGACGACCAGCTTATCACCGCCGTTATTTACGCCATCTCCTTCACCGACCAGATCAACACGCATGTTGAAATGACCCGTACCCTGAAGATCCGCAACGGTTAAGGTGGAATACCCGCTGGCAGAGGTTGCCCGGCTAAAGTCAACGTTACTGTTGGTGAGGGTTAACCGATCGAGATTTGACGTTCCGCTAACATACCAGTCGCTATTATCGAGGGTTGCGTTTAAATAGCCGCTATTAATATTATCGCTAAACGCACTCCCTTCCCAGACCGATCCCGGCTGCAGTGATAAATCAATTTTTCCGCCGTTGGAATAAACTGAACCCATCATATTCAGTTTGCCATCAACGTTAATGTTACCCGCTGCGTAACCCGCGTCATATTGTGTTGCGATAGCCAGCTCATCTGATGAGGGCAGGGTAATCGCTAAATCGCCGGTTAAATCGATATCACCGCCTGCCATCGCAAACACAGCGGCTTGTTCTGTTACTGCATTTTTAATGGTGATGTTATTACCGGTAATGTGACCCGAATTAATTGCCCATAAGCCCATATTGGCGCTGGTAATATCGGTCTCATCCAGATTAACGGTTGAGGCAGAGGTTTGTGCAGAAGCCCCATAAGAGCCACCGGCATCGATGGTATTCCGCTGTTCTGCTGTACCCTTAAAATTAATCGTTGTGTTGGTACCACTGGCGACAATACCGCCCGCCAGCGCGGAAGTGACGTGGCTGTCGGCACCGATATTGGCAACACCATTGCCTCTCACTTCCAGAGCGATAGCGTCAGCGCCAGAGGTAGAAATTGTCAGACTTTCAGCGGTGAGATCACCAAAGTTCCACAGACCGGTTGAATCAGCGCCGGTGGTGGTGATGACACTGCCAGCGCCTAAATCCGCGAGGGTATTTTCCTGCAGCTCAAGGCCATTTGAATAATCGCCAGCGGTGGTAATGCTCAGCTGGTTGGCCTTCAGTGATGAAAGGGCGGATGACGCCGTTCCATTTAATGCATCAACCACAATCCCACTGCTTCGATCACCGTTTGTCGATATCGTACTCAGGTTTCTCAGGTCAGCGCCACTGCCGGGATTGGTAATTGTGAGGCCGGTGCCGGTGCCGCCCACGGTTGTAACAGAAAGGGCATCGGCGGTTAAAAAGGACCCGCCTTTAACGGTCACCCCGCTGGCAATCATATCGCCGGTGCCGGTCACATTGACGGCCGTTCCGCTGCCCAGATTGGCGGTGACATTATCCCCGATGATATTAATACCCACAGCCCGATCGCCGCTGACATTGACGGTAAGGCCATCGGCAGTCAGCGTACTGTTTCTGCCCCAGATGACCACACCCCGTGCGTAATTAGCCGCATCATTAACATTAATCACTGACTGGCTGCCTAAATTAATGATGCCAGTCTGACCATAGGGATTCATTATGCCGTAAAGGCCGCCGGAATAGAGCGCATCACCAGTCAGGATGTCGCCATTATTCAATGTGATATTTGTTCCTGTCTGGCTTCCGATATTTTCACCCGCAGCAGAACCACTCAGGATAAATCCTATTAATAGGGCTAATGGGGTTAAATGACGCGTGTTTATTTTTTTCATTGACTAAGCATCCCTGTATGGCATCAAAGCTCAACGCACAATTGAGGATTTAAGCCGTCAAGATGAGCGGCTGAGTTGATGAGTTTAATTTGACGCTAATCTATCAGGAAACAGGCGGATTCCTGTCACTTTAATTGAGGCGCTATTTCCATTTTTATTCTCAAAAGAGAATACAGTTTAATAACAGGTTATAAATGTTTTGCTATCAGGCAGCCAAATAAAGCGGAGCGCGATTTATCTTAAATAACAGCATTGAATAATAAAGCGGTGAGATTATATTAATCTGAATGGCGGGCGAAAATAAGCTGGCTTTCGCAAGCCAGCCTCTTTAATTAGCGGAAAGCGTAACCCAGCGTTAAGCCGACGCTGTAATTGCGGCCAGGTGCCGATTCGAAGTAGCGGCCATTGCTCTCATTAACGATCACCGACCCGACATACTCGCGGTCAAACAGATTATCGACCCGGCCAAACAGATCCAGCGTCCAGTCACTGACCTGCCATTTATAGCCGCTGTTCAGCGCGACGACGGTATAGGATGGGGTATTGACCTCATTCTGGTCATCGGCGGCGATCTGGCTCAGGTAGCGCATTTCCGCTCCGGCATAGAAGCCCTGTTCCGGCGCATAGCCTAGCCCGGCGTAGAGCATATTACGGGCGATGCCGGGAATGCGATTGCCGTCGCAGCTGTCACTGCCGCAGGCGTTGCTGCGATAGCGCGCATCCAGCAGGGTATAAGCCATTTTCAGCTGCCAGTCCCAGCCAAACTGCTGATCCAGCGCTAACTCCAGCCCGCGACGTCGGGTTTCGCCGGCGTTTTTATAGGTGGTGCGTCCGCCACTGCTGGCGTCAGCGACAATTTCATCCTGGGTATCGGTCTGAAACAGCGCCGCGCTGACCAGGCCATTGCCAATCCGTTTCTTGCTGCCGATCTCCAGCGTATCGCTGGTGGACGGTTTCAGGCCGAGATTGAGGCCCGACTGACCATCTGAACGGTAAGACAGCTCATTAATCGTTGGGGTTTCAAAGCCGCGACCGGCCGAGAGATAGGCGTTCCAGCTCGGGTCAAACGCATACTTCAGCGACGCCGCCGGTAACCATTTGTGATAGCGCGCATCGCCGCTGTCATCACCGTTGCCGTTACGAACATAAAAGTCATTGGAGTCGAAGTTAACGGTGCTGAAGCGCACACCGGCATCCAGCGACAGCTTATCGGTCAGTTGCCAGGCCGTCTGCAGATAGGGATCGAGGTTCCACATCAGGTTGCGCTCATTGCGTCGCAGGTTGCCCTGATCGCCGTAATGGGTCACGCCATTGCTGACGGTAAAGTTCTCGTAGCCTTTGCGCCGTTCCGTCATGGTTTCGTAATCGAGGCCGCCGGTCAGCGTCACCGGAATCGACAGTAGGCTGTCGCGGTGGGTCCAGCGGGTATCGATGCCCTGATAGTGGCGGGTCAGGTCGATTACGCCGCCGGGATGGCTGGGGCTGCTCTGAACACTGGCGGGAATCGACTGAAACTGGGTGGTTTCGCGTACACCGGCATACACCATCACGCTGAGATCGTCGTTTTCACTCATCTGGCGCTGGTAGTGCAGGCCGCCTTGCGTCTGGTCAACGGTTTTACGCGTATCGTAGAGCGAGACATTACTCACCACCTGACGGGGATTGTCGCGCCACTGGGCGGGCGTCAGACCGCCGGGGTCCTGCGCATCGATATGGACGCTGTTGAACAGCAGCGTTAAGGTGCTGACATCATCAATCCGTACCCCGAGCCGGGCATTGCCGAGATTTTTCTGGGCGGCGCTGTGGTCCCGGTAGCCGTGCGTGGTAAAGCGTGAGGCGGAAACGGTGTAGTTCACATCACCGGCGTGGCTGCCGTCGCCGGTCGCGCCGCTGGCTTTGACGCTGTTGCGCCAGCTGCCGTAGCTGCCGTACCAGCTACTCGCCTCCAGCGAGGGCGGCTGTTGCCCGGCCTGAGTCGTCACATTCAGCACGCCGCCGGAGGCATTGCCGTACAGCGCGGAAAACGGCCCGCGCAGCACCTCGACGTGATCGATGGAGCCGATATCAATATTTGAGGTTTGCGCCTGACCGTCCGGCATGGTGGCGGGAATACCGTCGACATAGATGCGTAAACCGCGAACGCCATAGGTTGATCGGGAGCCAAAGCCGCGGATCGACAGCTGCAGATCCTGGGCGTAATTCTGTCTGTTCTGGATCTGCAGGCCGGGCACGCTGCTGAGATTTTCCGACAGGTTGACGCGCGGCGCGGCCTGGCGCATCTCATCACCACTGACCACGCTGACGGCGGCGGGCGTATCAAGCACGTTCAGGCCGCTCTCCGCCGGGGTCGCGCTGACCACCAGGGTATTGTCATTTTCCGCCGCCAGCGGCGACAAAGGATAGAGGGCGGGCAGGATCAACAGCGGCAGCGTCGCCTGACGCAGTAAGGTTATTTTCATTTTTAGCGGCCTGAGAAAAGATCAACAATGAACCAGCTGGAACAATTGGCGCGTATGGTAATGCTTTGCCGGGGTCGGGTATAGCCTTTTACGTGGCGTCACGCTTATTCCGCGCAGACCCTGCGGCGGGGCCGTCGGCGTTATTTTATCCGTTCTGCGCCCGGCGACCGCTATTTCGTTTTCTGCCGGTCAGCAAAATGAAAATAGCGGGCGATAAGGTCATCGGCGGTTATTCCCCGGCGGCGCGGTTATTCGCGGCACGCCTGCGGGCTTTTTTACCGCGCCAGTACTCTTCCAGATAGGGCAGCATCTCCAGCAGGAAAATAGCCGACAGCACGAAAATAATATAACCGGTCGGTAGCGGATCGGCGCGCCACTTCAGTTCAAAACGGGGCGACTCATCGCCCAGACCAAATAGTGCCTGGAACTGCGGCCAGTGCCGTGAAATAACCAGCAGCAGCGCCATCAGCGGCACCATCTCAAGAAAACTGTGAACATGTTGCTCAACCGGTTTGACCTCGCGCGCCGTCACCGCGTAGCTGACATCCCACAGCGCCGTGGCTTCGTGGCAGAAGAACAGCACAATCATGAAACCGATCACCAGCGCATTCACCTCCAGAAACAGCGCCGATAATAACGGCAGCCCCATCTCCAGAAACATCAGAATATGGATCCAGGTTTCTTTCAGTCCGGTGGTGTTTTCAATATCGGTGGCCCGATGACAGATCCAGTCGGCAAAGCCAGCAATAAGCCAGACGGGTAATACGAAATAAAGTAACAGAAGCATCTGCGGATCAAATTGCTGCATAGCGGGCGCTCTCAGAAATAAAAGTGAATAAAGCATAGTTCTGGGGTGACAGGACGCAAAATGAGGCCGCGGCAGAATACCCAATATTGCCCGGCCCGGTCGGTTGCGGTAAATCTGAACCTGGGGTGTGGACACATAAAAAAGAGAGCGTGCTGGCGAAAGAATATTCTTTGCCGGCAATGGCCGCGCCGCATTCTCCGGGATGACGCATTCTGTTGCGCTGGATTTTTTGGCCGTTTGCCGCCAGGCTGGAGACGGCCTTTTTTACCCATGATGCGTACGTGCCTGCGGGGCGGTGGCGCATCACCTCGATAATGATCAAAGGGAGTCAGCATGAGTCAACAACCTGAAGTGGCGGTTCTGGGATTGGGTGCAATGGGGCACGCGTTTGCCGCTAACCTGCTAAAGAAAGGTTTTAAGGTTCATGGCTGGAACCGCACCCGCGCGCGCGGCGAGGATCTGCTGGAGGCCGGATTGCAGCTAGCCGATTCCCCGGCCGGGGCCGTGGCGCAGGCCGATGTGGTGATTGCGATGCTCTCCGATGGCGAAACCACGGAGCAGGTGCTGCAGCAGAGTCTGGATGCGTTTAAATCGGGTGCCATCCTGTGCCAGATGGGCACCATTGGCGTGGAAAAAACCGACGCGCTGATCGCGTTATTCGCTGACGCGCGCAGCGATATGCTGTTTATCGATGCGCCGGTCTCCGGCACCAAAGCGCCGGCAGAGAATGGGCAGATTCTGGTGCTGGCCAGCGGCGATCGCAGCCGCGCAGCCGCGGCGGAAACGGTGTTCGCTGCGATTGGCAAAGGCACACAGTGGCTGGGCGAGGCGGGCAAAAGTTCGCGCATGAAGCTGGTGATCAACAGCTGGCTGATCGGCATGATGCAGAGCCTGGCGGAGAGCACCCAACTGGCGGCGCAGTTTGGTTTCTCCACCGACGATCTGTGGCAGGTGCTGGAGGGCGGTCCGCTGGCGGCACCCTATGCAAAAATGAAGCTGGCGATGATCGCCAGCGACGACTATACCCCGCAGATGAATCTGGTCTGGGCGCTGAAAGATGCGCGGCTGGCGCTGGAAGCCTCCGACACGCCACTGCCGGCGCTGGCAAACATTGCGGATGTCTGGCAGCAGGCGGTGGATGACGGCCTCGGCGAACAGGATCTGGCGGTGGTTTATCGTTATCTGAAGGCGCAATGAGTTGTCCGCCGGGCTTTGACTTCAGCCAGCGTCCGCTGGTGCCGCTGGCGCATGATTATGCGCACGGTGCCAGCGAGCCGTGGCACCATCACGATTGCGCCCAGCTGATCCACACGCTGAGCGGCGTGGTGCGGGTCGAAACCGAGTATGGCAGCTGGATTGTGCCACCGAGCCGTGGCGTCTGGCTGCCGGCCTTTACCCGTCATGCGTTGCAGATCACCGGCAGGGTGGCGGCCCGTACGCTGTTTATCCATCCGCTGGCGCGCGCCGATCTGCCTGCCAGTTGTCAGGTGGTGCAGATCACGCCATTACTGCGCGAGCTGATTGTCAGTGCGCTGAGCTTGCCAGACGCCTATAGTGCGGACAGTCGGGCTGAACGGATCCTGGAGTTAATTCTGGATGAAATCCGCGGCATGGACGTGCTGCCATTTGCGCTGCCCGCGCCACACAGCGCCCGCCTGCAGGCGCTGTGTGACCGGATTCAGCAGACGCCAGGCGAGAGCTGGACGCTGCAGCGTGCCAGTGACAGCCTTAACGTCTCGGGACGCACGCTGGCGCGTCACTTCAGCCGCGAAACCGGCCTGCAGTTCAGCGACTGGGTCCGGCGCGCCCGTCTCGCCATCGCCCTGACGCGGCTGGCGCAGGGCGATTCGGTGCTACAGGTGGCGCTGGATCTCGGCTATGAGAGCCCGAGTGCCTTCAGCGCGATGTTTCGTCGTCTGCTGGGCGTGGCACCAACAGACTACTTTCCCTCAAACGACTCGCCGCATTAAACAGCGCCTGCAGTGCGGCGCGCGCCGTGTCGTTATCGATGCTCACGCCCCAGTAGCGGTGGCCACTGGCATCCAGACAGCTAATGTAGGCGACCGAACGGCTCTCGCTGCGTTTTCCCAGCGTGTGCTCATGATAATCCTCAATCGTCAGCGACAGATCGAAGCACTGCCGCAGGGCATTCACGCCAGCCGACAGCCAGCCATTGCCCCGGCCCTGTAACGTCAGGGTGCGCGACCGATCGCTGACGCTGGCGGTCAGCGTCGTCTCTGCGCCGCTGTCGCTCTGGCTGCTGGCATTCAGCAACTGCAGCGTCGGCTGGTCTACGCCATAGTGGCGGCAAAACAGCTGCCACAGCGCGTAGTGGGTCATTTCACCGCCGTGACGATCGGTGTGCTGTTGCACGCAGCGGCTGAAATCCTGCTGCAAGCCACGCGGCAGCTGCAGGCCGTGATTCTGCTCCAGCAGCCAGGCGGCGCCTCCTTTGCCTGACTGGCTGTTCACGCGGATCACCGCTTCATAGCTGCAGCCGATATCAGCCGGATCGAGCGGCAGGTAGGGCATCTGCCAGCGGGTTTCCGGCTGGCTGGCGCGCCAGGCAAAGCCCTTGCGGATCGCATCCTGATGCGAACCGGAGAAGGCGGTAAACACCAGTTCACCGGCGTAAGGGTGGCGCGGATGGACCGGCAGTTGATTACAGCGGGTCACCACCTCGATCACCTCACTCATCTGACTGAAATCAAGCTGCGGAGCCACGCCCTGGGTATAGAGATTGAGCGCCAGCGTCACCAGATCGACATTACCGGTGCGTTCGCCGTTGCCAAACAGGCAGCCTTCGACCCGGTCTGCCCCCGCCAGCAGCGCCAGCTCGGCGCAGGCGACACCGGTCCCGCGATCGTTATGCGGATGCACGCTGATACAGACCGCATCACGGCGGCTGAACTGGCGGCAAAACAGCTCAATCTGGTCGGCATAAACGTTGGGCGTATTGACCTCTACCGTGGCGGGCAGGTTGATGATCATCGGCCGGTCGGCATCCGGTTGCCAGACATCGGCCACCGCTTCACAAATCTCCAGCACAAACGCCATTTCAGTAAAACAGAAGGTTTCCGGCGAATATTCAAAGGTCCACGCCGTCTCCGGCTGCGCCTCGCAGGCGGCGCGGATCTGCTGCGCAGCGCGGGTAGCCAGCGCCACAATCTCCGCTTTGCTCTGTTTAAACACCCGTTCACGAAACAGCGGGGCGGTGGCGTTATAGAGATGCACAATCGCCCGTGGCGCGCCCTGCAATGCCTCGAAGGTGCGCTCAATCAAATCGTGGCGCGCCTGGGTCAGTACCTGCAAGGTCACGTCATCAGGGATTTGGCGCTGTTCAATCAGGTCGCGCACAAAATCGAAATCGGTCTGCGAGGCGGAGGGAAAGGCAACCTCAATCTCTTTAAAACCGCAGCGCAGCAGCAGCGCCCAGAACGCCATTTTGCGGGCGCGATCCATCGGCTGCGCCAGCGCCTGATTACCGTCGCGCAGATCGGTCGCCAGCCAGCGCGGTGCCTGAGTGATCTGACGGGCAGGCCACTGGCGATCGGGCAGGCTAATCAGCGGGGATGGGCAGTACTTCTCAGCGGGATGGGTCAGCATTGTTCTCTCCTGGTGGTTTTTTATCAGTCTGGCGGCAGCGCGGCAGTGGCGCGCGCGCAAGGCTGACAACCTGAAGCGCAAAAGTGACAAGTGCGCTTTTTGCCGTCGCTGAACGCTGGGTGCGCTGTGGTTTGATGAATCCGCCGTGCAGCGGTAGCATGGCGCGATCTTTCTTACAGTCGGGTGTTTATGTTGATTTTTGATGGTCACAACGATCTGCTGCTGAACCTGTGGCTGCATCACCGCGATGCGCCCGTGCAGGCGTTTTATCACGGCATTGCGCGCGGGCATCTCGATTACCCACGCATTCAGCAGGGCGGCATGGGCGGCGGACTGTTTGCGATTTTTGTTCCGCCACAGGAGTATGTCGCCCGGATGGCACCGGAACGGGCGGCAGAGCCGTGGCAACCGCAGGCGATCATGTGGCAGCAGCTGGCGATATTGCAGCAGCTGGCCGATGAATCGGACGGGCGGGCGCAACTCTGTCGTGACAGCGAGCAGATCGCAGCCTGCCGCGCCGCGGGCGTGCTGGCGATGGTGGCACATATCGAAGGGGCCGATGCGCTGGACGGTGACGGCGAGGCGTTACAGGCGTTCTGGCAGGCCGGGGTGCGCAGCATCGGGCCTTTCTGGAACCTGCCGAACCGCTTTGGTCACGGAGTGAATGGCGCATTTCCCGGCTCGCCCGATACCGGGCCGGGGCTGACGGCGGCCGGTGAAGCGCTGATCCAGCAGGCCAATGCGCTGCGGATGATGATCGACGTCTCGCACATGAACGAAAAAGCGTTCTGGGATACCGCACGGCTCTCCGCTGCGCCGCTGGTCGCCAGCCATTCCAATGCGCATGCGCTCTGTCCACAGCCGCGCAATCTGACCGATGCGCAGCTGCTGGCGATTCGCGACAGCGGCGGACTGGTCGGTATCAACTTCGGCAACGCCTTTTTACGCGCTGACGGTCAGCGCGACGATAACACTCCGTTGACAGAAATTGTTAAGCATTGTGATCATCTGATGAGGATAATGGGCAGCGACCATGTGGCCTTTGGCTCCGATTTCGACGGTATCACCCCGCCAGCAGCGCTGGGCGATGTCAGCGGTTTACCGCGTCTGCTCGCCGCTTTGCGCGAAGCGGGCTATGATCAGAGACTGACAGAGAAGCTGGCATGGGGAAACTGGCAGCGGGTTTTAAGACAAACCGGTCTGTGATAACAATTTCCTTACTTCTTTCGGGTTGATCTCGACGCGCCATTGGCGCAACATCTGTCGGCAATTTTGTGACTCGGATCGCGTTTCACATCTGGCCGTTGTTTTTTAAGGCCGCTAATTTACTGTTACTAAAGAGGAAAAAACTCATGTGGAAAAAACCAACTTTCGTTGATCTGCGTCTCGGTCTGGAAGTCACGCTGTACATCTCCAACCGTTAATAATTCTGCCCGCCCTCTGTGCGGGCATTTTGTTTCAACTTCTGGTTTTCCTTCATGTTTATTAAAGTCCTCGGCTCGGCCGCGGGTGGCGGATTTCCGCAGTGGAACTGCAACTGCGCCAACTGCCACGGCGTGCGCACCGGCTCCATTCAGGCCCGTCCCCGCACGCAATCATCGATTATTCTCAGCGATAATGGCGAAGACTGGGTGTTATGTAACGCCTCGCCCGACATCAGTCAGCAGATGCTGCATACGCCTGAATTAGTCCGTCACGGGGTGCTGCGCGGCACGGCGATCGGCGCCATTATTCTCACCGACAGCCAGATCGACCACACCACCGGGTTGCTCAGCCTGCGCGAAGGCTGTCCGCATCAGGTGTGGTGTACGCCGGAAGTGCATCAGGATCTCAGCAGCGGCTTTCCAATCTTCCCGATGCTGACCCACTGGAACGGCGGTCTGCAGCACCGGCCCATTGCGCCGCTGACGCCGTTCAGCGTTGACGTCTGCCGCGATCTGCAGTTCACCGCGATCCCGATTCTCAGCAACGCACCGCCTTATTCGCCTTACCGCGATCGGCCACTGCCGGGCCACAACGTGGCGCTGTTTATTGAAAACCGCGCCAGCGGTCAGACGCTGCTGTATGCGCCGGGCCTCGGAGAGCCGGATGCGGTGATCCTGCCGTGGCTGCAGAAAGCCGATTGCCTGCTGATTGACGGCACCGTCTGGCAGGATGATGAGCTGCTGACCACCGGCGTCGGGAAAAATACCGGCAAAGCGATGGGCCACCTGGCGCTGGCGGAAGAGCAGGGGCTGATGGCGCTGCTGGCCTCGCTGCCGGCTAAACGCAAAATTCTGATCCACATAAACAACACCAATCCGATCCTCAACGAGCAGTCACCTCAGCGTCAGTTCCTGACAGAACAAGGAATAGAGGTAAGCTGGGACGGGATGGCGATCCACCTTCAGGACTAAATCATGCAGATCACTGACACGCTCTCGCCGCAGGCTTTTGAACAGGCGCTGCGCGACAAAGGCGCTTACTACCATATTCATCATCCGTATCACATCGCGATGCATAACGGTCAGGCGACGCGCGAGCAGATTCAGGGATGGGTGGCGAACCGTTTTTACTACCAGACCACCATTCCGCTGAAAGATGCCGCTATCATGGCCAACTGTCCCGATCCGGCCACCCGCCGTAAATGGGTGCAGCGTATTCTCGATCACGACGGCAGCAACGGCGCAGAGGGCGGCATTGAAGCCTGGCTGCAGCTGGGCGAAGCGGTCGGGCTGACGCGTGAAGCATTGATCTCTGAGCGGCACGTACTGCCGGGCGTGCGTTTTGCGGTTGACGCCTACGTCAACTTTGCCCGTCGCGCCAACTGGCAGGAAGCGGCCTGCAGCTCCCTGACCGAACTGTTTGCGCCGCAGATCCATCAGTCGCGCCTCGACAGCTGGCCACAGCACTATCCGTGGATCAAAGAAGAGGGCTATTTCTACTTCCGCAGCCGTCTGAGCCAGGCGAACCGCGATGTGGAACATGGTCTGGCGCTGGCGCTGGAATTTTGTACCACCGTCGAAAAGCAGAACCGGATGCTGGAAATTTTGCAGTTTAAGCTCGATATTCTGTGGAGTATGCTCGACGCGATGACCATGGCCTATGAGCTGAAGCGGCCGCCTTACCACACCGTCACCGACAAGGCGGCGTGGCACACCACCCGACTGGTATAAATGATGAACGAAAAATCGATAGCGGTGTTCCGCCGTGGCTACCGGCTGCAGTGGGAAGCGGCGCAGGATAGCCATGTGGTGCTCTACCCGGAAGGGATGGCGAAGCTCAACGAAACGGCGGCGGCGATCCTCGCGCTGGTGGACGGTAAACAGGATATCGCCGCAATCATTGCCACGCTGGATAGCCAGTTCCCGGAAGCGGGCGGCGTCGGTGACGATGTGAAAGAGTTCCTGCAATCAGCCTATGAACAGAAGTGGATACAGTTCCGTGACCCCGCATAAACCTGACGTCAATTCGCCGCTCTGGCTGCTGGCGGAGCTGACCTATCGCTGCCCGCTGCAGTGCCCGTACTGCTCGAACCCGCTCGATTTTGCGCAGCAGGAGAAAGAGCTGACCACCGAACAGTGGATCGAGGTGTTCCGTCAGGCCCGCGCTATGGGCAGCGTGCAGCTCGGTTTTTCCGGCGGTGAACCGCTGGTGCGTAAAGATCTGCCGGAGCTGATCAAAGCGGCGCGCGACCTTGGCTTCTACACCAACCTGATCACCTCGGGCATTGGCCTCACCGAGAAAAAGCTGGATGCGTTCAGCGAGGCCGGGCTGGATCATATTCAGATCAGCTTCCAGGCCAGTGATGAAACCCTGAATGCCGCGCTGGCCGGATCGAAAAAAGCCTTCCAGCAGAAGCTGGAGATGGCGAAAGCGGTGAAAGCGCACGGCTATCCGATGGTGCTGAACTTCGTGTTGCACCGCCATAACATCGATCAGATCGATAAAATCATCGATCTCTGCATCGAACTGGAAGCGGATGATGTTGAACTGGCGACCTGTCAGTTTTATGGCTGGGCGCAGCTCAACCGGGAAGGCCTGCTGCCGACCCGCGAACAGATCGCCCGCGCTGAGGCCGTGGTCAGCCGTTACCGCGAGCAGATGAGCGCCAGCGGCAACCTGACCAATCTGCTGTTCGTCACGCCAGATTATTATGAAGAGCGTCCGAAAGGCTGTATGGGTGGCTGGGGCGCGATTTTCCTCAGCGTTACCCCGGAAGGGACGGCGCTGCCGTGCCATAGCGCGCGCCAGCTGCCGGTGGAGTTCCCGTCGGTGCTCGATCAGCGGCTGGACGACATCTGGTATCACTCGTTTGGTTTTAACCGCTATCGCGGTTACGACTGGATGCCTGAGCCGTGCCGCTCGTGCGACGAAAAAGAGAAAGATTTCGGCGGCTGCCGCTGTCAGGCTTACATGCTGACCGGCAATGCCGACAACGCCGATCCGGTCTGCAGCAAATCGCCTCATCATGGCAAAATCCTTGAAGCCCGCCGCGAAGCGGATTGCAGCGACATCAAAATTGGTCAGCTGCAGTTCCGTAATCGCAGCAATTCCCAGCTGATCTACAAGACCCGGAATCTGTAACGGTGCGCCGCCTGGAAATTAACGGCCTGCGGATAGAACTGGTGCATCAGCCCGATGCGCGCCAGGCCGCCGCGTTAATTCAGGTCGGCGCGGGCAGCCACGATGAGCCAGACCGCTGGCCGGGACTGGCGCACCTGCTGGAGCATCTGCTGTTCACCGGCAGCGCGGGCTGGCCGGAGGATGGGCGACTGATGAGCTGGATTCAGGCGCAGGGCGGCCGGGTGAACGCCACCACGCTGGCGCGGCGCAGTGCCTGGTTCTTTGAGGTAGCGCCGCCCCAGCTGGCTGACGGGCTGGCACGGCTGCAGGATATGATCGCCCATCCGCTGCTCGATCATCAGGCGATCCGCCAGGAAGTGGCGGTGATAGAGGCCGAATATCAGCTGATAGCCCATCATCAGCCTTCCCGTACCGAGGCGGCGTTGCTGCATCTGGCTGCGTCACCGGCCGCGTTTCAGCGCTTTCAGGTGGGCAGCCGGGCGGCATTTGGCGAGGAGATGACCGCGCTGCAACAGGCGTTACGCCAGTTCCACCAGCGTCATTTTTATGCCGGCAATCTGCGGCTCTGGCTGCAGGGACCGCAGTCACTGGATCAGCTGGAACAGCTGGCGCACACCTTTGCCGCAGCACTGCCGCAGGGCCAGTGGCAGCAGGAGACGCCGCGCCCCAGGCTGCCCGCCAGCGCCGCATTCCGGCTTGGCAATAGCGAACCGGCCGCGCTGTGGCGCAGCTGGCTGCTGGACAGCAGTGACGGTGTCACGTTGTGGCGCGAGTTTTTGCTGGATGAAGCACCGGGTTCGCTGCTGGCCACGCTTCGCCAGCAGCAACTGGCGGAGAACCTGAGCCTGAAATGGCTCTATCAGGCGGATAACGCGGTCTGGCTGGCGATGGGCATTGAGACGGATCAGCCTGAGGCGGTCAATGCGCTATTCGACCGCTGGTTAACCGCACTCAGACACAGCGGTGAGCCGCAGCAGCAGCACTACCTTCAGCTGGCGCAACAGCGTTTTACGGCGCTGACGCCGCTGGATCAGTTACGCGAGCGCGCTTTCGGTTTTGAGCCGCAGGCGGCGATTGACGCGTTTCCGGCATTGCTGGCAACGCTGGCAGAGGCGCCCGGCACCACGCTGGTGTGCAGCCCGCAGGCGGCGGCGGAAAATGTGCTGACCCAGGGCTTCAGCCTGGCGCTACATCCCTGGCAGCCTGCGCTGCCCGCTGCTCACCAGGCGACAGACTTCACCTTCTATCCGCTGGCGGCGGAACTGACCGCCGGGCCACTGCCGTCACAGGCGGTCCACTTACCGCATTGTCATCCCGATCCCGACCCATCCAGCCCGGTTCCGATCCCCACTCCAGGCGCTGACCCTGATCCCGACGCCGGTCCGGCCGACCACACCGCCACGCTGCTGCTGCGGCCGGAATTTTTTTCGACCTTCAGCCAGGCCGTGGGTGAGGCGTATGGTCGTCGGCTGCGTCCGCTGTTTGCCGCCTTGCGTCATCTGGGCGGCCGGGGCGAGTGGCAGGAAGTGGAGGGCGTGTGGCAACTGACGCTGCAACTGACCGCCGATCTGAAAGTGGCGGACTGGGCGCTGCATCAGCTGGTGCTGGCGCTGACGCCGCCGGTCAGCGTGGAACCGCCCTCATCGCCTGATACGATTGCCATCCGCGCGCTGCTCCGACAGTTGCCTTACCAGCTGGCAACCCACTTTACGCCGGGCTGCTGGCGTGCCCTGCTGACCGGCGGCAGCACGGCGCTGCATACGCTGATTGCCCGACGGCTGAGCGCGCTGGCGCTGCCGGTCAATCCGGCGTTACCGCCGATGCGGATGACGGCACAGAGTGGCATGACCGCGCTGCCGCATGTCAGCCGCGACAACGCCTTGCTGCTGTTTATTCCGCTGCACAATGCGTCCCGCTCGGGGCCACAGGATGCGGAGCAACGGGTCGCGCTGCGGGCGCTGGCGCTGCTGTATGAGCCGCGTTTTTTTCAGCGTTACCGGGTGGAACAGCAGATAGGCTATGTGGTCAGCAGCCGCTACCTGCGCTGTGCCGATCAGGATGGCGTGCTGTTTGCGTTGCAGTCGCCCGATTACAGTGCGCTGTCGCTGCTGCGCTACTGCCGTAACTTTCTGCGTTCGCTGAATGAGACGCTGGCGACCTGCGACCTGGAGGCAATCAGGGCCGCTCTGCACCGTGAGCGCCCGGACCAGGCGCTGGCCCGGTTGCGCCAGCTGAATGGTCTGGCTGAGCCGGATGCGGCGGCGATTGAGACGCTGGACCACGCGCGGTTGCAGCAGCTGCATCAGGAGCTGATTCAGGCCCGTCGCCGCTGGCGGGTACTGTTTACTGCCGGTGGCGCGGCGTAAGCGCCATCGGCAAGGTTGCTGAATTTATTTGAAAATTACCGACAAATCTCTTCACTGTTTATTCCCGCCGAATTGCACCACACTCACTCTACATTTTGAGTTGTACAAGGAATTTACCGTGAAGAACCTCAAGCGTGTTGCGCTGCCCCTGTTAGCCGTTGCCAGCCTGTATGTCCCTTTCTCTCAGGCAGAAGCGATGCACTATCAGCTCAATCCGGAGCACACCTCGGTAGTGGTCAGCTGGAATCATTTCGGTTTCTCACATCCGACGGCGGACATCCCGGATGCCAGCGGTTCGCTGGTGTTTGATAAAGACCATCCTGAGCAGTCGCGCGTTGACGTCACGCTGCCCGTCAGCAAAATCGACAGCCACGTTGCGGCGCTGACCAAAGAATTTAACGGTGCAGACTATTTCGACACCGCGAAATACCCGACCGCGACCTTCCACAGCACCAAAGTGGTGGCGAAGGGCGACAACAAATTTGACGTTGAAGGCAATCTGACCCTGAAAGGGATCACCAAACCGGTAACGCTGCACGCGACGCTGAACCAGCAGGGCGAGCATCCGATGGTGAAGAAGCAGGCGATTGGTTTTGACGCCACCGGCACCATCAAGCGCTCCGACTTTAAGCTGGATAAATATGTGCCAGCAGTGGGTGATGAGGTTGAGCTGACCCTGTCGACCGAAGCCTACGCTAAATAAGTGCGGGCCTCGCAATAAGGGCAGCCGCCCTTATTGCGTTTATCCGTCACCTGCCACCGTAACGCCGATCGGCCTGGCTGTTGCGATCCGCCCTGATGCCGGACCGGCAGCGGTTAACTGACCAGACGGTCATATCCTTTACGGCGATAATTCAGCGCAGAGAGCGCCCAGAACACCACAAAAGCCCCCACCGCAACGTAGCCCACACTGCCCATATTGTCGTTCAGCTGGCCGACGGTCGCCCACAGCCCGCCATGTAAATCCAGCTTATCTGCCATCAGCCCGAGCGCTTCCAGCCCGCCGATAAACAGCGCGATCACCACGCTGGTGGCGGTAATGGTGATGTTGTAATAGAGCTTGCGCACCGGCTTATTAAAAGCCCAGCCGTATGCGCCGACCATCACAAAGTTATCCAGTGAATCCACCAGCGCCATGCCGCTGGCAAACAGCGCCGGGAACACCAGAATGCTCCACACCGACATCCCGGAAGAGGCACCCGCCGCCGACATGCCCAGCAGACCAATTTCAGTCGCGGTATCAAAACCCAGTCCGAACAAAAAACCGACCAGATACATCTGCCAGCTTCGGTTCACCAGATTAAACGCAAACCTGAATATCCGGCTCATGATCCCACCTTGCAGTTCCTCCAGCGCCACCTGCCGCTCAGGGATTTTACCCTGTTTGACCCGCTGAAAGCGGCGACAGACATCGCGCAGGATCAGCGCATTCAGCAGCGCCATCAGCAGCAGGAACAGGGCCGAAATCAGCGTGCCGAGGGTGCCACCATAATCATGCAGCCAGCCGATGTTATGGCCGGACATCAGCGCGGTAGCGGCAATCGCCACGCAGGCCAGCACCACGATGGTTGAGTGGCCGAGAGAGAAAAAAGCGCCGACGGCCACCGGCTGCTGACCCTGCTGCATCAGTTTGCGCGTCACGTTATCAATCGCCGCGATGTGATCGGCATCGACGGCGTGGCGCAGACCATAGCCGTAAGCCAGCAGCGCGGCCGCGATCAGCGCCGCGTTGTGCTGAAACAGCAGCAGCGCCCAGCCCCAGCTGAGTAAATTAACCGCCACCAGACCGGTTAACAGCCAGCAGGCGCGACGATGGGTGTGAAAAAAATCACGCTTTATCATGGAGATCCTTGTCAGTAAACGAAATGTCACAATGCTGAAGGCGGGCGCAGGCGATAACCGCCTGGCCCAGCGCCAGTCCGCCGTCTCCGGCAGGGAACTGTTGCGGCATCAGCACGCGAAGCGGTGCCAGATAGTGCGGCAAAAGCTGACGCAGCAGCCGGTTGTGCAGCACGCCTCCGCCCAGCGCCACGGTATTGCAGCCCGATCGCCGCGCCTGATAATGGGCGAGGGCGGCAAAGCCCTGCGCCAGGGCGTCATGAAAGGCAAACGCGCGTTCGGCGGAGGGTGCCCGCCACGCCAGCCACTGTTGCCAGAAGCGGGCCAGATCCAGTCGGATGCCCTGCGGGGTCTGCCGCAACGGCAGCGTGATCGGATGCCTCGCGCCTTGTGCCTGTCGCGCCAGCGTCTCCAGACGGCAGGCCGCTTCACCTTCCCAGCTCAGGGTGGCGGGCGCGCAGCCGAGGGCGGCAGCAACGGCATCAAACAGACGGCCACAGGAGGAGGCGAGCGGCGCGTTGACGCCGGCGCGGATGGCTCTGGAGAGCGGCTGCCACGGATGTGCTGACAGCGCCTGTGCATCGGGATGCGTCTGCCAGTCCGGCACAAACGCCTGCCACTGCGCCAGTAAGTTACGCCAGGGCTGCCGGGCGGCACGGTCACCTCCCGGCAGCGCGACAGCCGGTAATCCGCCTGCATGTTCACAATGCCGATAGTCGGCCAGCACACATTCCCCGCCCCACAGCGCCCCATCTTCACCGTAGCCGAGACCGTCCAGCGCCAGCCCCACCACTGTCCCGCCGTCCAGCGGCCACTGATGTTCTGCCAGACAGGCGGCGATGTGGGCGTGATGGTGAAACACCTCAATTTTGCTGATGGCGAGGCGCTGCGCCTGCGCCTGGCTGACCGAGCCGGGATGCGCATCACAAACCACGTAGTGCGGCGTGCAGTCATAAAGCTGCTGAAAATGGGCGATCGCCTGCTGCTGCTGGGCGGCAATATCGCTATAGCTGACTGAACCAAAATGCGGGCTGAGAATGGCCTGCTTACCCTGAACCAGGCAGAAGGTGTTTTTCAGGTCACCGCCCAGCGCCAGCAGCGGCGGCGGGCGATCAAATCCGGCGGGCAGCGGCAGGGCGTCCGGTACGTAACCGCGCGCCCGGCGTAACACTTCCGTTCCCGCTGGCGTCGCACGCACCAGCGAATCATCGGCGCGCTGCACGATATCCCGGTTATGCAGCAGCCACAGGTCGGCGATCGCCGCGAGCTGACAGCGGCCCGCCTCATTGGTAAGCGGTGGCGCCGCGTCGCTGATATTGCCGGAGGTCATCACCAGCGGCGTCTGACAGGCCTGCATTAACAGATGATGCAGGGGCGTAAAGGGCAGCATCAGCCCGACCTCATCCAGTCCGGGCGCAATCGCGGCGCACAGCGGTGACGTCGCGCTGTGCGGAGTCAGCACAATCGGCGCGGCAGATGAAGTCAGCAGCGTACGCCGCTCAGGCTGCGCGCCGCTATCACCGCCTTCATCGCTGCACCGCATCAGCCAGCTGATATCCGGCAGCATCACCGCCAGCGGCTTCGACGGTCGCCGTTTGCGTTGCCGCAGACGCATCACCGCTGCCTGCTGCGTGGCGTCACAGGCCAGATGAAAACCACCAAGCCCTTTAATGGCAACGATGTTGCCGGCCCGGAGTGCCCGCGCTGCCCGCGCTATGGCTGCCGCATCCTGCGCCAGCAGATCGCCATTCTGTAACGTCGCACTGACGCGAGGGCCGCAGTGCGGACAGGCGACCGGCTGCGCGTGAAAGCGCCGATCGGCGGGATTCTGATACTCCTGCTGACAGGCCGGACAGAGAGTGAAGGCGGCCATGCTGGTAAAAGGGCGATCGTAAGGCATGGCGCGGATCAGCGTAAAACGCGGGCCGCAGTGGGTACAGTTGGTGAAGGCGTAGCCAAACCGGCGATCGTCCGTGCTCGCCATCTCCTGCAGACAAGCCGGACAGGTTGCCGCATCGGGCACCACCTGGGTATTCATCCGGCTGCGACGGCTGTCAGCGATCGTGAAGTTTTGCGGCGACGTCTGCCAGTCGAAAGGTTCCACACTCAGGCTATCGATACGCGCCAGCGACGGACAGTCGCGTGCTATCTGTGCTAACAAGGCGTCGATGTTAAGCGGTTGCAGCAGCCTGACTTCCACACCGGCGCTGTCGTTGCTGACCTCACCGCGCAGCTGCAACTGGCTGGCAAGCTGCCAGATAAAAGGCCGGAAGCCGACGCCCTGAACTTTACCGCTAATGCGGATGCGTAAGCCGGAAGCAGACATGAACGGCGACTCCTTTTTTTCAGTTTCGCGCGGCAGACCGGCTGAGCGGTTTTGCCAGCCGGATACCGGGCGTTGCGCCTTGACCGCGACCCGCACGAAACGGGCCGCGACTCAGCAGGCTGGTCAGCATCAGACCGCGACGATCGGGATCACATCTTCCACCGCGCTGCGCAGGCGCGCTTTCATATCACTGTAGGTCTGATGAGCGTAGTTTTCGGCCCAGCGCTGATCGGCAATCTGCTCGACGTTGACCGCACAGTATTTGGTCTCTGGCGTTTTGGAGATCGGATCAAGATTATCCTGCGTCAGTTCATTACAGGCGCCGATCCACCACTGATAGGTCATGTAGACCGCACCGACGTTGATACGCTCGTTGTAGTTGACGCGTGAGATCACCTTGCCGCGCCGTGAAGCGACCCATACCAGCTGCTGATCGCCGATATTCAGCGCCTGCGCATCAGCCGGATTCATCTGCACAAAGCCCGGTTCGTCGGCCAGCGTCTGCAAGGCGGCACAGTTACCGGTCATTGATCGGCAGGAGTAGTGACCGACCTCGCGCACGGTGCAGAGCACCAGCGGATAATCGCCGTCGGGCAGTTCAGCCGGTGCGCGCCACGGCGCGGCAAACAGCTGACCTTTACCGGTAGGGGTGTCGAAGTGATTGTCAGCGTAGAGCCAGGGCGTACCTGGGCTTTCAAGCGTGGTGCAGGGCCACTGAACGTGTCCCAGTTCACCCATTTTTTCGTAAGTGACGCCGTAAAACAGCGGGCAGAGGCTGCGCATTTCGTCCCAGATTTGCTGGTTATCCTGGTACTGCATCGGATAACCCATCTGAGTCGCCAGCAGGCTGATGATCTCCCAGTCGCGTTTGACGTTATATTTCGGTTCGATGGCTTTCTCAAAGCGCTGGAATCCCCGGTCGGCGCAGGAAAAGACGCCGCCGTGTTCGCCCCACGAGGTCGCCGGTAGAATGACGTCGGCCTGCTCCGCGGTTTTGGTCATGAAGATATCCTGCACTACCACAAATTCCAGGGCCTCAAAGCCTTTACGTACCAGCCCCAGGTCAGCTTCGGTCTGTAACGGGTCCTCGCCCATGATGTAATAGGCTTTGACCTTGCCTTCCAGCGCCAGATGCGGAATTTCGGTGATGCGGTAACCGATCTCGGCATCCATCTGATCCACATCAATGCCCCAGGCTGCGGCGAATTTCGCCCGAATCTTCGGATCGGTGACCGACTGATAGCCGGGAAATTCGTTCGGCAGTACGCCCATATCACAGGCACCCTGCACATTATTTTGTCCGCGCACCGGGCCGACGCCGACGTTGGCCCGGCCAAGGTTGCCGGTGAGTAAGGCCAGGCCCGCCAGGCCTTTCACCACATCAACCGCCTGACCAAACTGGGTAACGCCCATGCCCCACATGATGGTGGCAGACGGGGCGGCGGCGTAGGTGCGCATCGCCTGACGGATTTGCCGGGCGGAGACGCCGGTCTGCTCCTCTACGGCTTCCGGGGAGTAGCTGGCGACATTTTTACGGTATTCCTCAAAGCCTTCGGTGTACTTCGCCACATAGTCGTGGTCATACAGATCTTCCTCGATCAGCACATGGGCAAAGGCATTGACCAGCGCCATGTTGCAGCCGTTTTTGATTTGCAGGTGCTGATCGGCAATCCGGGCGGTTTCGATGCGGCGCGGATCGCAGACGATGATCTGCGCCCCTTTTTCTTTGGCTTTGATCACCCGACGGGCGACGATGGGATGCGAGTCTGCGCAGTTATAGCCGATCACCAGCAGGCATTTTGAGTTTTCGATATCACCGATGGAGTTACTCATCGCGCCGTTACCCAGCGTGGCCTGCAATCCTGATACTGAGGGTCCGTGGCAGACGCGGGCGCAACAATCGACGTTGTTGGTGCCGATCACCGCGCGGGCAAATTTCTGCATCACAAAGTTGGTTTCATTGCCGGTGCCGCGTGACGATCCGGTGGTCATGATGGCGCGCGGGCCATGTTTTTGTTTGATCGCCGCCAGGCGCTGCGCGGTGTAGCGGATGGCTTCATCCCAGCTGACGGCTTCAAATTTACCGCCTTTTTCACGGCGAATCAGCGGCTGGGTCAGCCGCGGGGTGAGCAGTTTGGTGTCATTGAGAAAATCCCAGCCGTAGTAACCTTTCAGGCACAGTTCGCCCTGATTGGTGACGCCATTCGCCGCTTCCGCGCGGATGATTTTTCCATTATCGACAACCAGGTTCAATTTACATCCAGCCCCGCAATAGGGGCAGACGGTCGTGACTTTATTCATAAGAGGGTTTCCTTAATCCGGGGTTAAAACAGCAACGGAGAGGGGCTGTCGAGCGCCGCACGGCGGCGTTTTTCTGCGTTCATTTCCTGCAACTGGTTGCGATCAATGGCGAACAGCGCCTTGGTCGGGCAGGTTTGCATACAGGCCGGGCCGTCCGGGCGGGTGTGGCACAGGTCGCATTTGTGCGCCTCGGCTTTATCTGAGGTGGCGACCATCGCTGCCCCGTTCTGACGGAAAACGGGTCGGGTGATCACCTCCATCGCGCCGTAGGGACAGGCGACCACGCAGGTTTTACAACCGATACAGCGTTCCTGCATCACCTGCACATGATCGGCGGCGCGAAGAATGGCACCGTTCGGACAGACATTGGCACAGGGCGCATCTTCACACTGGCGGCACATCACCGGCGTACTGAGATTGACGCCTTTGATAACGTGCAGACGCGGTGCGAAGGTAACGGCGTTAAGCTGTGAAATATCCTGCGATTCACTGTGCGCCATCACACAGGCAATTTCACAGGTGCGGCAGCCGATGCATTTTTTCGGATCGGCGATAATAAACCGGTTCATCTGAATCTCCTGATTGGGGATTTCGTCTGACGCCGGATCACACCGGCCTGACGAGAGGGCTGTAGGGGTAATACATAAAGCGTGCCAGCTTGCAGATTTAAATTTTTTAGTTTTTATTCAGTGGGTTATATCGGCTGTCGTCGAAGGTGACGAAACCGGCTGCTTACGTCAGCCGGGTTTCGTCATCATTCCGACAGTTATGACGACGCCGTTGTCAGGCGCCTGCCGCCCGGAAAGGGGCGATTCCCAGCCCCTGTTCCAGCGCAGGCAGTCGCTGATGCAGATCGATAACGGCCCGCTCAACAGCGGCGCTGATCGGGTAGTAAAAGGCCACCACGTCGGGCTGAATGCCGACAAAGGTGATAGCCGGAATATCGCTGCGCAGTTGCTGAATCAGAAAGCTCAGCGGCAGGTTGTGGGTGGTCATCATGAACAGGTCGGCAATATCCTCTTCGTCGATAAGACGCATCTCGCCCGCTGCCAGTCCCATATCGGTGGCATCAACGATCACCAGATGCTGCGGGCGCAGTTCACGTAAATACCCGATATCGTTTTCCGGGGCCGCGCCGCCGTCCACCACCGTCCAGCCGGGCAGCGGATGTTCAGTGCACCGCTCCGCCAGGCGCGGACCGGCACCGTCATCGCCCATCATGCTGTTTCCGACGCACAGCAGCGCGTAACGCGAGGTAAAATCAGGCATCGTATCTCCGGACCATCAGGTAGAGGGCGGGGTCGTGTTCAATCCGGGTCAGCATGGCGATGAGCCGATCGCTCCAGCCCTGCTGCAGGGCACTCATCTGCGGACGAGCCGCACGCAGCGCCAGCGCCAGCAAATGGGTATGCGTGCTGTCGATGGTGATCTCCCCGAAGCGCTGCACCCCAGCCAGTTTGTGCCGGGCTGCGCTGTTTACTGGCAGGCAATTTACCCACTGCTGATAGTCATCAAGCGGGCACTCAAGACGGGATTGCAGGCAGTCGATGACGCCCAGATGATGGCCGATGGCCAGGCTGTAATAGACCACCTCCTGTACCGGCTGCGCACTGCGCTGCTGCGCACTTTTCTCATCGACAAACTTGCTGCTCAGCGAATAGAAAACCACTTTGTTTTTGTGCGGCTGATGACCGGCCACCGGCTGATGGCGCGCGAAGCGCTGATCGTTATCCGTGCGCATTACAGGCGTACCTCGCCACGCTGAACCTGCTGATAGATCTGCTGCAGCTGACCGATGATTTCGTTAAGACGCGGATCGCCCTGTTGCTCAAGGTACGCCGACAGGCGCTGGTCCACCGGCTGAGCGCCCGGCGCCGTCATCAGCGCCATAAACCGATCGGCAATCTGGCGGCCATAACGGTAACCGGCCATCCGGCGCGCTTCGCGATCCAGCAGTACCCGCAGCGGCTGCGGCAGTCCGGGATGTAATAACGCGGCCGGTTCGGCCGCCAGCGCATGATGGGGCTCCGCTTTGATTTTCTGGTCCAGCAGGCCCAGCGCCAGCGCAAACCCGTAAATTGTCGCGGCTGGCGTTGGCGGGCAGCCAGGAATATAGACATCGACCGGTACGATTTTGTCAGTGCCGCCCCAGACGCAGTAAAGGTCATGGAAAATGCCGCCGCTGTTTCCGCAGGCGCCGTAGGAGATGCAGATTTTCGGGTCCGGCGCGCTGTCCCAGGCACGCAGCGCCGGTATCCGCATGGCGCGGGTTACGGCACCGGTAAACAGCAGAATGTCAGCGTGGCGGGGCGAGGGCACCACTTTGATGCCAAAGCGTTCAGCATCGAACAGCGGCGAAATGGCAGCAAAAATCTCAATTTCGCAGCCGTTACAGCCGCCGCAGTCCACGCGGTAGACATAGGCTGAACGGCGGATACTGTTTAGTAAGGTGGATTTCAGTCGGGCGATACTCTGGCCCAGCGTGATCGGCTGTGGCAGACCATTTTCGTCGCGGGGCGCAATCGGCAGTTGACTCATCAGTGGGCCTCCCCGATCAAATGGCGACCGATATCAATCCGGTCACTGGCGCAAACCCTGAGCCGCTGTTTGCATTCCGGGCAGGTTTCATACTGCTGACGCCGGTCAGCCAGCTGCTGGTCACTCAGCGCGGCGCTCTCCTGTAACAGACTCAGCGCGAAATCGATCTCCTTCTGTACCGCATAAGGTTTACCGCAGCCCCGGCAGCGGCAGATCGGGAAGTCAGCGCTCTCGAACAGATCCTCTTTGCGCCACACCGCCAGTTCAAATTCTGACGAGAGCCGGATGGCGGCGGTCGGGCAGACCTCTTCGCAGCGGGCGCAGAAAATGCAGCGGCCGAGAAACAGCTGCCAGCGGAGGGATGCGCCATCGTCCGCCGTGGTCATGGTCAGCGCATTTGACGGACAGGCGTTGGCGCAGGCCCCACAGCCGACACACTGCTGGGCGTTGTATTGCGGTTTGCCGCGAAAATTTGCGGCCAGATCCAGCGGCTTAAACGGATAAGCTACCGTCACGGTCCCGGTTTTGAGCACTTTTTTAATCAGTTTCAGCATGATGCGCGGCTCCTCAAAGCGGCGAATTTTTACGTTCGATGCCGTAACGCTCGATCTCTTTATACGGCACGACGATCGTGGTTTTCTTGCGCACATCGACCACCGTCATGCGGTCGGTGCAGGAGTAACAGGGATCGAGGCTGCCGATAATCAGCGGGGCATCAGAGACCGTGTTGCCGCGCAGCATGTAGCGCAGCGTCGGCCAGTTGGCATAGGTCGCCGCCCGGCAGCGCCAGCGAAACAGTTTCTGGTTGTCGCCGGTCATGCTCCAGTGGATGTCATCACCGCGCGGCGCTTCCGCGAAGCCGAGGGCAAAACGGTGTGGAATATAGGTAAACCCGTCAACCGCCAGCGGACCACCGGGCAGGCTTTGCAGACCGAACTCGATCATATTCAGGGCGTTAAACACCTCATGAATCCGTACCTTCAGGCGGGAATAGACGTCGTTACCGGTTTCGCTGCAGAGCTCGAACGGCAGTTTTGCGTAGCTGGCGTAGGGATGATCCTGACGCATATCACGGCGGTGGCCGCTGCCGCGCACCATCGGCCCGACGTTAGCGAAATCACGCGCAACCTGCGGGTCGAGAATGCCGACGCCGATGCTGCGCTGGCGGGTATTTGGCGTGCTGAGCAGGATATCGACCAGCTGGTTAAGCTCCTGGCGCATACTGGCCGCCAGCGCCAGCGTGGCGATCATGTCGTCTTTGAGAATGTCACGGCGGATGCCGCCGATCAGATTCATGCCGTAGGTTTTTCGCGCGCCGGTCAGGATTTCCGCCATCTTCATCGACTGTTCACGCACGCGAAAAAACTGCATGAATCCGGAATCAAAACCGACAAAGTGACAGGCCAGCCCGAGGTTCAGTAAATGGCTATGCAGGCGTTCAACTTCGAGCAGAATCGAACGGATCATCTGGGCGCGCTCCGGCACCACAATGCCCATCGCGTTTTCCACCGAGGAGGTGTACGCGACGCTGTGGGTGAAGCCGCAGATGCCGCAGACCCGATCTGACAGAAAGGTCACTTCGTTGTAGCCCATGCGGGTTTCAGCCAGTTTTTCCATGCCGCGATGGACGTAGAACAGGCGGTAGTCGGCGTCGATAATATCTTCACCATCGACGAATAGCCGAAAATGTCCCGGTTCATCTGAGGTGACGTGTAGCGGGCCGATCGGCACAATTTTATTGCCTGCTCTGGTTTCAGAGATAAACGGGTAGGTTTCTTCGTCGGTGGTCGGGGCGGGACGCTGACGGTAATCCATCGCATCTTTCCGCAGCGGATAGAGATCGTCCGGCCAGTCATCCGGCAACACCAGCCGCCGTTCGTCCGGCAAGCCGACCGGTCGTAAACCGTACATATCCCGGACCTCACGTTCACCCCAGACCGCCGCCGGCACGCGCGGGGTGACGGAAGGAAACTCCAGTGACACCGGGTCCACTTCGGCACGCACGGTAATCCAGCACTTCACGCCTTTTTCCATCGACAGCACGTAATAGAGCGCGTAGTTGCCGCACAGCGTGCGTTCGTCATTGCCAAACAGCACCGACAGCCAGCCGCCCTGCTGGTAGCAGAGCCATTCGACCACTTCCGGTAGCCAGTTGAGCCTGATGGTGACCGTTACCTGCGTATCGGTCTGCCATTCACTGCCTGAAAGTGCCGACGGAAACTGCTGCGCCAGCGCGGCCAGATACTCTTTGCCGACCGGGTTTTGATTTAATGCGCTACTGAACTCATTCATGACAAAGCCTCTTCCCGCCGCAGCGGGAGCAGAAAAGGGGGAATCAGCCTGTGACCAGCCAGGAAACCAGCGCCAGAAACGCCAGCCCGAAGCCTGCCCAGGTGGTTCGGGAGGTTTTAAGAAAGCGCAGACGCGCCACGCTGTTCTCGATCAGTGCCACCACCAACAGCGCGATCAGCAGTTTCGCCACACAGGCGATGACGGCAATCAGCAACGCCAGCGGCGTCAGCTGTTGTGCCATCCCGAACGGGAAAAACAGGCCGAGGAACAGCTGTAACACCACCAGCTGTTTCAGGCTGATGCCGAGTTTCAGCACGCCCAGCGCGGCACCGGAATATTCAGTCAGCGGACCTTCCTGCAGTTCCTGTTCGGCTTCGGCCATGTCAAACGGCAGCTTGCCCAGCTCGATATAGCAGGCAAAGGCGCAGGCCAGCGCGGCCAGCATCAGGGTTAACGACGAGGAGAGCGGCCAGTGCAGCACCCGGGCGGCTATCGCGCCGAGCGAAGTGGAACCGGCGACCAGCGCCGCCACCCACAGCCCGAGCAGCAAAATCGGCTCCACCAGCACGCCAAGCACGGCTTCACGGCTGGCACCGATGCCGGTGAACGGGCTGCCGGTATCCAGCCCGGCAAGGGCAAAGACCAGCCGCACCACGGCAAACAGGTAAAGCACGGTGATGAGATCGCCTGCCGCACCCATCGGCGATGCCAGCGTCACCATCGGTAGCGCGCTGGCGATGGTGAGCAGTCCGCCGATCAGCAGACAGGGCATACTGCGAAACGCGATGCCCGCCGCGGCCGGTGCCACGCTCTGACGTTTAAGCAATTTGCCGAGGTCGCGGTACTCCTGTAACAGGCCTGGCCCTTGCCGGTTTTGCAGCCGGGCGCGCAGGACCCGGCTGAAGCCGGCAAACAGCGGTGCCAGCGCCAGCAACGCGATCGCCTGCAGCAGCGCCAGCGGCCATAACGATCCGGCAAACAGCAGTGAAGTTTTCATAGTCAGTTCCTCAGGCAACAGCTACCACCAGCAGCACGGCCAGTTCGATAAACGCCAGACGTCGGCAGAACGCCGCGAGCCAGCCACGATGCAGCGCAGCCACCAGCGGGGCGGGTGTCAGTTGCTGACGCAGGCGATAAAGCGGGGCAAACATCACGCGCAGCGGCTGGGCAAAACCGGTTGCGGTCACCACCATGTCGGCGGAATGCGCGTAGCCGCAGGCCCAGGCATCACCGCGTGTCCGGTTGGGCAGGCGCGGGCCGCGCAGCAGAGTGGCGATGATCCACGGCAGTAACGGCATCGCCAGCAGCAGCACAGCGATCATCGGCGCGGAGACCGCAGAAGAGGTGGAATAGGTCACGCCATGCCCGGCCGCCGCCAGCACCGGCAGATGCAGCACCGAGGCGGCCACGGCGGAGAAGTGCGGAACTATCCACGGCGAGGCGATGCCGCTCATCACGCACAACAGCGCCAGCAGGCTGCTGCTGAGCGTCATGGCCCGCGGCGCAGGGCTGGCCTCTGCCGCCGCCTGACTGCGCGCAACACCCAGACAGGTCACGCCGAACACTTTGGCAATACACATCAGCGCCAGCGCACCGGTCAGCGCCAGACCCACCGCCAGCAGCGGTCCGATCAGGCGTCCAATGATGGCGTGACTGGCGCTGAGCTGGAACAGTGACTGATAAAGCAGCCATTCACTGGCAAAGCCGTTCAGCGGTGGCAGCGCCGCCATCGACATCAGGGCGATCAGCATGGCGATGGCGGTAAACGGCATCCGACGGGCGATCCCGCCGAGCTTTTCCATATCCTGAATGCCGGTCTGCATTTCGATTTCACCGGCAGTCAGGAACAGCGCGGTTTTAAACAGTCCGTGATTAAACAGATGGAACAGGCCCGCCAGCAGCGCCAGCGAGGCCAGCTGCGGCAGATTTAGCGCCACACCGACCATCGCGCCGCCGATACCGAGCAGAATAATGCCGACGTTTTCCAGCGTGTGCCAGGCCAGCAGGCGGCGGATATCGTGCTCCATCAGGGCGTAGAGTCCGCCGAGAAAGGCGGTAAGCATCGCCAGCAGCAGCACCGTTATTCCCCACCAGAGTGGTGGCGCGCCCAGCAGGTCCAGACCGACTTTCACCAGGCCGATAATGCCGATTTTCATCAGCACCGCAGAGAACAGCGCGGCAACGTGAGCGGGCGCGCTGGCGTGCGACTGCGGTACCCAGGCGTGCAGCGGAATAATGCCGGCGTAGAGCCCGAAACCGGCCAGCGCCAGCAGGAATGCCACGGATTTCGTGCCTGCCGTCAGGGATGACTGGCGCAGCAGGTCGAAATCGAGACTGCCCGCGGCGTGATGCAGCAGCCCGAACGCCAGCAGCAGGCACAGCGTGCCGAGACGACCGGATAAATAGTGATTGAGACCGGCACGGCGGCTTTTAACATCATCGACCTGCACGATGATGAAATAGGCACACAGCGCAGCGATTTCCATCATCAGGATCAGCGCGACGGCATTGGCGGCAACCGTGGCGGCGGTCAGGGCCGCCAGCAACAGATTACACAGCAGGCCAGTGCGGGCGCGACGACGCCGATCGACCCGCGCCAGCCAGGCGCAGGCATAGAGGCTGCAGCACAGGGCGGTTACGGCGAGCGTCAGCAACAGCAGCGCATTCAGCGGGCTGAACGCCGCACGGTAAGGCAGCGGCGGCAGCGGCAGCGTCTGCGATGTGCCGCTGTTCAGCAGCTCAAGGGCGGCTACCGCTAGCGCGCCGGCGGCCACCATGCCGCCGATGCCGGAAATCAGGCTGCTGACTCGTGCCGCCGCCGCCAGTAACCCGCCAGCGAGGCCACTGCCAACAAACAGCAACAGCGCCAGCGTCACCAGCGCCGCCGGTGATAAAGCAAACAGTGACATCATGATCGGTTCTCTCCCTCAGGGGCACTCAGGGCGATCAGCCCGACCGGCAGCACGCTGATGGCATTCAGTCGTTTTTGCTGGCTGGCTTTTTCCGCCAGCTGCGCGGTAACCAGCGTGATCGCCTGGGTCGGACAGGTTCTGATGCAGGCCGGACCCTCGGAACTGAAGCTGCACAAATCGCACTTCACCGCCACCGCGCGCAGCCCCGGCACGCAATCGAGAAACGGGCTGACGGCACGCGGCGGCAGCGGAGCCGGCAGCGCTTTGGCGCTATTGCAGTCGCGCGGAATTGCCAGCGGAGCACTGCCGGAAAAGCTGATTGCCCCGAACGGGCAGGCGATACCGCACAGCTTGCAGCTCACACAGAGGCTTTCATTGAGATGAATCGCGTGGTTTTCGCGGCGGATGGCATTGACCGGGCAGACCTGGGCACAGGGCGCGTCTTCACACTGGTGGCACATCACCGGCGCGGAATCGAGCCGGTTACGCATCACCTGCAAACGGGGCGCGGATTGTAAACCGTGGCGCTGGTGTTCCTGTGAACAGCTGGCCATACAGGTATTGCAGCCGATACACCGTTTCGGGTCAGCGATAATATATTGATTCATGGCAGCGTTAACGCTCATGAAGTCTCCTGTTAATTTCGTCAAAGCTGACGAAATCGTCACTTAAATCGACATTTATGTCGGAATGATTCGCGCACACGACCGGCAATAAAAGCCCTTACGGTTTTAACCACAAAGTTAAAAACCGAAACAGATTCAGCGACGAATGAATAATTGTTCCAGCTGGGAATAGACCGGCTGGTCATTTTTTAATGCGTCAAAAATACACTGGTAGAGCCCCGATATTTTATTGAGGTAGTGTTCCAGTACCGCGTTTTTATCTTTTATATCCACGGTGCGATCGACCCAGCCTTCTTCACTCAGCGAGGCCTCGGTAAACGGCCTGAAGTCAGGTTGTTCGCCGTCGTGTGCCATGTTCAGGCTGTAGAGGATCTTCTGGCTGTAGAAGTCGTCGCTGAGATGAATGCTGACGCTAAAGTGGTTAAACAGCGTGAAGCGGACATCCTGCTGCTCCCCGCAGCTAAATTCATGATTTATCTTGCTGTTAAGCTGCGTGATGGCCTGTATCAGGCTGTTCTGATAGGTCCGCCATTGTGATTTCAGATGACCATTTTTGCAGGCGATGTAATCCGCCTTGCTGGTCAGTTCGCTGAGTGTGCTCATTGTCATTACCCGTCATTGAGTGGTGCGTTAATGCCTTTTTATTCCTCTGGCTGCCAGGGTGGCGATGAATAAAAAGGACAGCATTAACGCTCTCTAAGCATAAATCGGGCCAGCTTTTTACCGCATTGCTTAAATGAATGATTATCAGGCGATTACGGGCCTCATCAGCGTTATTCATTCTGCCAACCAAATAGCCGCAAGTGTCGATGGTCGCTATTTCGTCATTTATGTCGGAAAGAACGACATTATTCTGACAGAGGATTGGGCAGCTTTTTATTTCATTGCTTTTCCTGGCATCAATATTGCAAATGCCCGTGGGTGTCCGCTTTATTTAACGCCAGGCAGAGGAGGCGCAATGCATGAAATTACGCTGTGTCAGAACGCGGTAGAAATAATGCAACAGTTCGGGCAGCAACACTGCGCCAGCCGAATTACCGCAGTGTGGATCGAAATCGGCGCGCTCTCCTGCGTTGAGCCGGATGCGGTGCAATTCTGCTTTGCGCTGGCGTGCCGTGAAACGCTCGCCGAGGGCTGCACGCTGTATCTGGAAACGCCGGAGGCGGCAGGCTGGTGCCACCGCTGCCAGCAGGCCATCGGCTTACTCAGCCCTGGCGTGCTGCGCTGTCCGCATTGCGGCGGCCAGGATGTGCGGGTGGTGGCCGATAGCGGCATGAAAATCAAACGCATCGAAATTGAATAACCGGCAACACAGTTGCCTGGGGAGAACGCTATGTGCAGTACCTGTGGTTGCGCCAGCGGTGAACGGCGTATCGAAGGCGTCAGCCGCGACGATCGTCCCGGTCACGCCTTTTCGTCTGATCCTTCGGGTCATCATCCTTCTGGCCTGCCGTTTGCGCCGCGCCGGCTGGTGGATATCGAAATGGACGTGCTGGCGAAGAATAATCAGATTGCTGCGCACAACCGTGCGCACTTTGCCGCTGCGGGCATTCTGGCGCTGAATCTGGTCTCCAGCCCCGGCTCCGGTAAAACCACCTTGCTGACCCGCACGCTGGAGCAACTGGCAGCCCGCGTTGTCTGTACGGTGATTGAAGGTGACCAGCAAACCAGCCGCGATGCCGATCGCATCCGTGCCACGGGCGTGGCGGCGATTCAGGTCAACACCGGTAAAGGATGCCATCTGGACGCGCAGATGGTTCACGATGCGCTGCATCATCTGTCGCCCAGCCCGGGCAGCCTGCTGTTCATTGAGAATGTCGGCAACCTGGTCTGTCCGGCCAGTTTTGACCTGGGGGAACGCCACAAGGTGGCGCTGCTTTCGGTGACCGAAGGCGAAGACAAACCGCTCAAATATCCCGATATGTTTGCCGCTTCCCGGCTGATGATCCTGAATAAAATTGACCTGCTGCCTTATGTCAGTTTTGACGTCGACGCCTGCATCGCTTACGCCCGGCAGATCAATCCGCAGATTGAGGTGATCGCGCTCTCTGCCACCCGCGGCGCTGGCATGGCGGAGTGGCTGGCCTGGCTGGAGCAGCAGCGATGTGCATAGGCATTCCGGGACAGATTGTTGCCCTGCATGAGACGCGGATCGATCACGCGTGGGCCGAAGTCTGCGGCCTGCGTCGGGAAGTGAATATCGCGCTGGTCTGCGAAGGCGACCGCGAGGCGCTGATCGGTTGCTGGGTGTTAATCCATGTCGGGTTCGCGCTGAGCCGGCTTGATCAACAGGAAGCGCTGGAAACGCTGGCGGCGCTGCAGGCGATGGGGGAAGTCGAGGCTGATGTCGCGCTGTTTCTCACTGCGGGAGCCAAAAGCTAATGCGTTTTGTCGATGAATTTCGCGATCCGCAACTGGCGCAGGCGCTGGTTGAACGGCTGCATCAGCGGGCGGCGAGGCTGCCTTTTAGCCCCGACAAGCCGATGCAGATTATGGAAGTCTGTGGCGGACACACTCACGCTATTTTTAAATTCGGGCTGGATAAACTGCTGCCACCGCAGCTGGAATTTATCCACGGACCGGGCTGTCCGGTGTGCGTATTGCCGATGGGGCGCATTGATGCCTGCTGTGAAATTGCCGCCCATCCTGAAGTGATTTTCTGCACCTTTGGTGACGCCTTACGGGTGCCGGGTAAACAGGGATCGCTGGCGCAGGCGCGCGAGCGCGGCGCAGAAATCCGCGTGGTCTACTCGCCGATCGATGCGCTGCAGCTGGCACGGGAAAATCCGTCACGACAGGTGGTGTTTTTTGCGCTGGGGTTTGAAACCACGCTGCCGGTCACGGCTGTCACCCTGCAACAGGCGCGGCGTGAAGCGCTGACCAATTTCACGGTCTTCTGCCAGCACATCAGCCTGATGCCCACCTTACGCAGCCTGCTGTCCCAGCAGGATGTGCGGATTGATGCCTTTCTGGCACCGGGTCACGTCAGCATGATCACCGGCACCGCGCCATACCGCTTCATCAATCAGACCTTTCGCAAGCCGCTGGTGATCAGCGGCTTTGAGCCACTCGACATGCTGCAAAGCGTGCTGATGCTGGTGAACCAGATTTGCGAGGGGTCCTGTAAAACCGAAAATCAGTACCGCCGCGTGGTGACGCAACAGGGTAACCTGCTGGCACAACAGGCGATGCGCGAGGTTTTTACGCTCTCCGGTAGCAGTGAGTGGCGCGGCCTGGGGCTGATCGAAACCTCGGCAATAGCCCTGACGCCAGCCTATGCCGCGTTTGATGCGGAACGGCGCTTTCGCCCGCAGGCGCAGCCGGTCGCGGACGATCCGCGCTGCCGGTGCGGTGAGGTTCTGACCGGGCGCTGCAGACCGCATCAGTGTCCGCTGTTTGGCAACGATTGTACGCCCCACAACGCCTTTGGGGCGCTGATGGTCTCTTCTGAAGGCGCGTGCGCGGCGTGGTATCAGTACCGGCATCAGGAAACGACCACGGCGGCAACACCGCAGCAACAGCTTCAGCAACAGAAGGCAGGCCTGAATGAGTAAGGATAACGAGGTTGTCACCCTGGCGCACGGCAGCGGGGGACGGGCGATGCAGCAGATGATTGAACAGATCTTCCTGCGGGCGTTCGACAATCCCTGGCTTAATCAGCAGGAAGATGGCGCGCGGTTGTCGCTGGCCAGCCTGAGCGCGCAGGGCGATCGGCTGGCGTTTACCACGGACAGCTACGTGATCGATCCGGTTTTTTTCCCTGGCGGCAATATCGGCAAGCTGGCGGTGTGCGGAACCGCCAACGATCTGGCGGTGAGCGGCGCAACACCGGCTTATCTCTCCTGCGGTTTTATTCTGGAGGAGGGCTTACCGCTCGCCGATTTGCAGCAGATCGTCAGCCTGATGGCGCAGACCGCGCGTGAGGCAGGCATCGCGATTGTCACCGGCGACACCAAAGTGGTGCAGCGCGGCGCGGCCGACAAAATTTTTATCAATACCGCCGGGATCGGGGTCATTCCGACGGCGGTTAACTGGTGTGCCAGCCAGATCAGCGCGGGCGATAAAGTGATCGTCAGCGGTACGCTGGGCGATCACGGCGCAGCGATCCTTAATCTGCGTGAAAAGCTGGGAATGGTGCTGGGGGTGGAGAGCGACTGCGCGGTGCTGGCACCGATGATTGCACCGCTGCGCGGGCTGAGCGGGGTTCATGCTCTGCGCGATGCGACGCGCGGTGGCGTCAATGCCATTTTGCATGAGTTCAGCGCGGCCAGCGGATGCGGCTTCTGCATTGATGAGGATGCGCTGCCGGTTAAGCCAGCGGTGCGTGGCCTGGCAGAACTGCTGGGACTGGAACCGCTGAACTTCGCCAATGAAGGCAAAGTGGTGGTGGTGGTCTCTGCAGAGGCAGAAGAGCAGGCGCTTTCCCTGCTGCGCACGCATCCGCTGGGTGCTGATGCCGCAACCATAGGTGAAGTGACCCGGACGCCGCAGGTCTCTCTGCGCGGGACGCTGGGTGTTTCACGCCAGCTGATGTTGCCGCATTCGGAGCCATTACCTCGTATTTGTTGATCTCATCAGGGCGACGGCGGCGCGGAAAGCGGTAGACTTTTCAACGCGGTTCGCCCCCCAGGAACAACTTATTTCACTTAATTTCGATATCCAGAGCCAACGCTATGCAGAGTGCAACCATGAGCACCTCCCCACACCAGGGATTACTGGAACTGACACGCATGTTACTGCTTCAGCAGACCATGCCAGCGCTGCTGCAAGCCCTGAACCAGCTGATTCAGACCGCCGGTATGGCAGATAGCGTGTCGCTGGTGTTGTTCGACAACAACAGTGAGCGCGTCAGTTTTTACGGCCTCGACGCGCATCATCAGCCGATCAGTTATCAGGATCAAACCCTGCTGGCAACCGGCCCGGTGCAGGCGTTGCGGAGTAATCCAAAAACCCAGGTCTGGCGCAGTGAAGCGCTGCACCTTCGCTATCCGCAACTGGCGGCACTGAATCTCTATCCGCCGTTCAGCGACTACTGTCTGGTGCCGCTGCTGGCCTCGTCCGGCTTGCTGGGCGGGTGTGAGTTTATCCGCCAGCAGGCCGCCCCATTCAGTGAAGAGGAGAAGAACAGCCTGTATGAGCTCGCCACGCTGGCGGCGATTGCGGTCGGGCAGATTCAGCTGCGCGAAAACGCCTTACTGCAGCAATCCCTGCTGCGTCACGAGCGTGACGATTTTCGTATTCTGGTGGATATCACCAATGCGGTGCTGTCCAAATTAGATCTCGATGAGCTGACCGGCGAAATCGCCAAAACCATTCATCACTTCTTCCATATCAACGCCATCAGCATCGTGTTATGTGATGCCGGTCAGGAGAGCGAGCAGGCAAATGTTTACGCCACCCATTACCTGCAGGCCGATGTTGCGGAGCGTGAGCAATCGCGGATGACGCTGGCCGGCACGCTGGAGCAGCAGGTGATGAAAAGCGGCGAGATGCTGCTGACGCATCTGAAGCCAGAGGGAGAAACTGAAGAGCGAACGCTGTTCCATCTGCTGTGGCGCGATCAAACCAAAACGCTGTGCGTTCTGCCGCTACGCTTCGGGCATAAAACGCTGGGGGTGTTAAAGCTGGCGCGCTGTCAGCCCGATAATTTCAATTCTACCAACCTGCGGGTGCTGCAGCAGATCGCTGAGCGCATCGCCATCGCGGTGGATAATGCACTGGCCTATCAGGAAATCAAAAGCCTGAAAGAGAAGCTGCAGCATGAAAACCTCTATCTGACCGAGCAGATCAACAGCAACAATCCTGACTTCAGTGACATCGTCGGGCGCAGCCCCCGTATGTCAGCGGTGTTGAAACAGGTGGAGATCGTGGCGAAAAGCGACTGTTCGGTGCTGATCCTCGGTGAAACCGGCACCGGTAAAGAGCTGATCGCCCGGGCCATCCATAATCTCGGCGATCGCCGCGATCGTCGCATGGTAAAAATGAACTGTGCGGCAATGCCTGCCGGGCTGATGGAAAGCGATCTGTTTGGCCATGAGAAGGGCTCCTTTACCGGCGCAACGGCGCAAAGAATGGGGCGCTTTGAGCTGGCGGATCAGGGCACGCTGTTTCTCGATGAGGTCGGCGAGATCCCACTGGAGCTGCAACCGAAACTGCTGCGCATATTGCAGGAGCAGGAGTTTGAGCGGGTCGGCGGTAACAAACTGATCTCGGTGGATGTCCGCATGATCGCGGCCACAAACCGTGACCTGAAACAGATGGTCGCAGACAAAGAATTTCGCAGCGACCTCTATTACCGGCTGAACGTCTTCCCGATTGTTATTCCGCCGTTACGTGAACGTCCGGAAGATATCCCGCAGCTGGTGAAGTTTCTGACCTACAAAATCGCCAAACGCATGAAGCGGACGATCGACAGTATTCCGGCCGAAACACTGCGTTTGCTGAGCCGGATGCCGTGGCCTGGAAATGTACGGGAGCTGGAAAATGTCATTGAGCGTGCGGTACTGCTGACGCGTGGAACGGTGCTGGAGATGCCGTTTGAAGAGTTTAATCAGCCCCTGACCTTCGCTGCACCGATCCTGCCATCCGGGGCGCCGTACTCCGCGCCCGTTTCCTCCCTGAGCGAAGAGGATGAACGTCAGCGAATTATTGCCATGCTGAAGGAGACGAACGGCGTCGTTGCCGGACCGCGCGGAGCCGCCGTGCGTCTGGGGCTGAAACGAACCACGCTGTTATCCAGAATGAAAAAAATGGGCATTGATGTGAACCCGTCATAGCGATAGCAGACGGCTGAACGTTTTTGCTGCTGAGCTGAATCTTGCTGCTTTCTTCCCCGCGTTATCCTCTCATCGGTGAAATTAAAAACGCGCGCGCCGGGCGTTTTTAATTCACCTCGCCGTGGCCTGTCGGGTGAAAAACGTGGCTGAACCGGAAAAAATGAGGCGGAAATCACAAATCTGTAACGACATCACCCGGCGATTAACGCGGCCGGTGAACCCTTAGCCTGATTCCCGTCGGTCAAAGCCTAACCCACTGATTTATTTAAGTTCTGTAAATCTCCGCCGCGGCTTTAATTTGTGATCCTACTCACAAATAACCCGGTTAATTATCCGCTGTCAATCTCTTCACCAGAAATATACCGCGCGTAACTGTGATCTCCATTGCAAATAACAACCCCTTATCCCGGAACAATGAACGCCAGCACCAATTACGTCAGCGGGGTCAAAATGATGCGGATCGGAATGGTTATTAGCGGCGGCGATGTCAGCGGTATTAATAATTTTGTTTTCCAGCTCGGTCGTCTGGCTCAGGCGGAAATCGTGATATTCGATGGGGGTATTCCAGGCTTATTAGCGCATCAGCATCGTGATATTAGTCCGCGCGATCTGCTCGACTTTTCTATCGCCCCGATCCCGGTGATGCAATCGGGACGGACGCAAAAAAAATTGTTGCGCAGCGAATATGAACTCATTGCCCGTCAATTGAAAAGTGCCCGCATTGATCTATTAATCATGGCGGGCGGGGATGGTTCATTGCAATTTCTGCATCATCTGTCGGAGTTCGGCGTGAATTGTTTTGGCGTCGGCATGACGATAGATAACGATGTCTTTGGCAGTGACTATACCCTCGGCTTTTCCACCGCCTGCGAGCAGGTCCTGAAGGAGGTGGCAAAACTGCGTAATACCGGACGTGCGCTGCCCGGACGGGTTTTTATGCTGGAGCTGCTCGGCGGCTATTGCGGCGAGCTAACTCTGCAGTCGGCCCTGAAATCCAACGCCGATTTTGCCCTGATCCCGGAGTGTCAGATCCCGCTGCCGCAGCTGGCCCAGCGTATCACTCAGCGGCTGGCGCAGCAGAACAGCGTGGTGATCCTCTGCTCAGAAGGTTACACCCGTGAATACTCGCCCGGTTTTCAGGGGGCGATCGATACCTTAATCAAACAGCTTGAACCGTTAATTGGTGTGCGTATCCGCAAAACCATTCTCGGTTACGGATTGCGTAATGGTGAACCGACCTGCGAGGAAATTTATCAGGGCACCATTATGGCCAGTGAAGTGGTGCGTTGTATTCAGTCGGGAATGCGTAATAAAGCCGTCATTATTAATGGCAGCAATAAACCGATTCCGATTGATTTAATAAGCATGCAAAAACGCCTGGTCGATACTGACGGGCATCATTACAAACTCGCTAAACAACTGAATATATTGTGAGGAGATAACCATGCTGAAAATTTTATGTGTTTGTGGCTGCGGGTTAGGGTCCAGCTTTGCGATTGAGATGAGCGCAAAAGCGGTATTAAAAAAGCTGGAAATTGACGCGGATATTGACCACACCACCATTTCAGAAGCCAATGCGTTTAAATCAGACATGATTCTGACGCAAAAAGCCTTTGCCGATGTGTTAAATGCCGACGCCAGTCCGGAACAGATCAAGCGGGTCATTATTCTTAATAAGCTCACCGATAAAGCGGAAATAGAGCAGAAGATTGTGGCCTTTTTAAAAGAACGCAACATGAAGGTCGCTGCCCATGAATAGTGTGATCGACTTCCTGGTAAAAGACTTATTAGGGCAGGCCTCGATTCTGATCGCCTTTATTGCCCTGATCGGTCTGTTGCTGCAAAAAAAATCGGCGGGCAAGGTGGTGGAAGGCACCTTTAAAACCCTGCTGGGCTTTTTAATTATGATGGCCGGGATCAATATCATCGTCGGCACGCTGACCTTCCTTAACACCATCTTTACCCACGGCTTCGGCATGCAGGGCTATATCACCGATGTGGCGGCAATTGCCGGGCTGGCGAACCGGGAACTGGGATCGGAAGTGGCGCTGACGCTGCTGGTGATTTTTATCGTCAATATCATCATCGCCCGCATTACGCCGTTTAAGTACATCTTCCTTACCGGCCAGGCGCTACTGTGGATGGCGACGATTGGCGCAGTGATTGGCTACAAAGCCGGGCTGACCGGTCTGCCGCTGATCCTGACCGGCGGTATTTTTGGCGGGATTATGGCGGTGGTGATGCCTGCGCTGGCGCAGCCGGTGGTGCGGCGGATTACCGATTCCGATGATGTCGCGCTGGGTCACTTCTGCACCATTGGCTATCTGGTGACGGCGGCGGTGGCGAAAGTGGTCGGCAAGGGATCGCGCTCCACCGAAGACCTGAAGCTGCCGGATAACTTCAAATTCCTGCAGGACACCTATCTGTCAATGGCGCTGGTGATGGTGCCGATGTATCTGATCCCGGCGGTGGCGGCCGGTCCGGCGTTTATCGCGCAGTACAGTAACGGCATGAACTACCTGATGTACGCCTTTATGCAGTCGATTCAGTTCGTGGCCGGGGTGTTCGTGCTCTACAGCGGGGTACGTCTGCTGCTGAACGAACTGGTGCCGGCCTTCCGTGGCATTGCGATGCGGCTGGTACCGGACGCTAAACCGGCGCTCGACTGCCCGGTGATGTTTCCCTACGCGCCGAACGCGGTGATCGTCGGCTTCCTGGCCACCACGCTCGGCTCCATTGTGGGCATGCTCATCTTTCCGATGTTTGGCCTGGCGATGATCCTGCCGGGACTGCTGACCAACTTCTTCGCTGGCGGCACTGCCGGGGTGTTCGGTAATGCCATCGGCGGACGGCGCGGGGCGATGATTGGCGGCTTTGTCCACGGCCTGTTCATCACGCTGCTGCCCGCCATTCTGGTACCGATGCTGGAGAGCTACGGCTTTACCGGTGTCACCTTCAGCGACTCCGATGTGATCAGCACCGGTCTGGTACTGGGCCACGCCTTCCAGAACAACTGGCTGTTTGTCGCGCTGTTCATCGCTTTTGTTACTGCACTCGCCTGGTTTGTTAACGGGAAATCCACTAAGCCGCAAGAGGAAAAAATCCATGAAACTTTATAATTTCGCCGATCTGTTACAGCTGGCTAAGCAACGCGATTTTAAAGCGGTCGGCTCCTTTAATCTGCACTGTCTGGAGATGCTGCCCGCCTATTTTAAAGCGGCGGAAAAAACCAATAGTCCATTAATGATTCAGATCTCTACCGGCACGGCGAAATATCTCGGCCATAAGCTGCTGGTTGATGCGATTAAATCGCTGTCAGAGAGTATGAAAGTACCGACCTGCCTGCATCTCGATCACTGTTCCGATTTAGCGGCGATTCAGACCGCCATTGATGCCGGCTTCAGTTCGGTGATGTATGACGGTTCGCACCTGCCGATTGACGAGAATATTGCCAATACCCGCCGGGTAATCGATATGGCGCGGCCACATAATGTCTCGGTAGAGGCGGAGCTCGGGGCGATTGGCGGGTCGGAAGATGGTAAATGCGTGGAGATGGAGGCGATAGCCTTTACGCCGGTGGAGGATGCCAGGCGCTTCGTCGAAGAAACCGGCGTCGATATGCTGGCGATCTCAATCGGCACCGTGCATGGCCTCTATACCGGTAAAGCGCATATCCAGCATCAGCGGCTGGCGGATATCACGGCTGCCACCCACACGCCGCTGGTGCTGCACGGCGGGACCGGCGTCAGTGACGAAGATATGCGTTTAGCGGTCAGCAGCGGCATTGAAAAGGTGAATGTCGGCACGGAAATGAACGTTCAATGGGTGGCGCAGTGCAAAAATAGTTTTGAAAAAGGCAAGGTCAACGACAGCGTGCGTAATTTCCTGGTGCCTGCCAATGATGCGGTAACCAGCGTGCTGGTGGAGAAGATGCAGTTATTCCGTTAACCGGCGAAGGTAAGGGCGCGTCAGTCGTCAGCCAATCTCTTCACCGGCCGTTCCAATGTTAATTAAGCCATAACCTGAGGTGCCCCGGCGCCATTCGGGGCAGGAGACGCTATGTTTGGATTCTTAAAAAAGTCGCCGCCGGTCAATCAGCCAGACGCCGATCAGCAGGATCATCTGGCGGAATTAAGCCGTGAAAAAATAACCGAGCTGGAAAATAAGCTGGCAATCGATCCGCGTAATGGCGAAACGCAAAAACAATTAATGCTGGAATATAATCGGGCATTAACGTTATTTGCTAAAAGCCGTCACTACCGCAATGAAATTGATGCGCTGTTTGTCAAAATCGATGAATTACGCAACGTCATTCGCCAGTCGATTTAAGGAGCCGTGATGAGCATTAAGCAGTTATTGCAGCAAGCCAACGCGATTCAGGTCGGGATTGACGCCACGGACTGGCGTCAGGTAATCGCGCTGGCCGCCGAGCCGCTGGTCAGCGGTGGCTATCTTCACGCCAGTTACCCGGACGCGGTGATCGCCAATACCCTGGCGCATGGTGCCTATTATGTGTTTGAAGAGGGGATCGCCATTCCCCATGCACGGCCGGAAGCCGGAGTGATTCGTGACTGCTTCAGCCTGATTGTACTGACAGAGCCGATCGCCTTTGACGGCAGCGATAAAGCGGACATTGTGATTATGTTTGGTGCCCGCGACAGTAATGCGCATATCGAAGAGGGTATCCGCGCCATCGTGTCATTGCTGGAGGATGCGGAGACGCTGGTCAGATTGCGCCAGGCCAGCAGCGTTGCGGAGGTCATCGACATCTTATGACCACCAACAATTCGTTAAAGCGCGTGGTGCTGGTCAACGGCATTCCCGCCTCGGGGAAAAGCACGCTGACGCGGGCGCTCTCCCAGCGCTTCGGCTGGCCGGTGCTGACGCTCGACAGCCTCAAGGAACCCTTTATGGCCTGCTTCGCGCCGGTGGATCGGCAGCGCAACCGGCAGCTCGGCTGCGCCGCCTATCAGGCGATCTGGAACATTGTCGGCCAGGCGCCAGCCAGTCAGATCTGGCTGATAGATGCCTGGTTCGGCTTCCAGCCGCGCGCGCTGCTGGAACAGGGACTGCAACAGGCCGGCGTTGGCGCGGTGCTGGAGCTGTGGATGCAGATCACGCCGGAGGAGGCCGTGGCGCGTTACCAGGCGCGGCTGTCGCAGCGGCTTCCGGGTCATCCCGGCGCGGAATACCTGCCCGAACTGCGCCAGCTGGCGCAACAGGCGCAGCCGATGGCGCTGGGGCCGGTGCTGCAGGTTGATGCCTGCGACCTGCATGAGGCAGCGGTCGCCCGCTGGTTACAGCAACAGCTGGAGAGAAACAGCTACACTTCACCTCAATGTTCACCCATTGAGGAGTTGCAGGATGTCATCACCCCCTTATCTGCAAACCGGTGAGAGTGCCGTGCTGTATGACGGCGTCTGCAAGCTGTGCAACGGCTGGGTCCGGTTCCTGCTGCGCCATCGACTGGCGCGGCAGGTTCGTTTTGCGGCGGTACAGAGCGAGCAGGGCAAGGCGCTGCTGCGCTGGGCGGGCTTACCGGAAGAGAACGTCAGTACCATTGTCTATATCGCCGGTGACCAGCACTGGCTGCGGGCGCAGGCGGTCTTTCGCGTCATGCGGCATCTGCCGGCACCCTGGCGCGGCCTCGGCGTGCTGCGCCATTTCCCTGACGCCATCAGCAATTTCGCCTACGACCGCATCGCCTTAAACCGCTATAAGCTGTTTGGTCGCTACGACAGCCAGCAGGCGATTACGCCCGATTATCCTGAGCGCTTTTTGCATCCGCTGGAACCGTCGCGCTGAAGCGGCGTGAGATATTACAGCGTAAACACCGTCCGGCAGCGGCTGTCGTCTTCGTCCCACGCCTGCGCGACCTCGCTTAACGGACGGGTGCGGAAAGGCACGGAAAATGGGTGGGCTCCGGCGGCCCGCAGCATTTCGCCAATCGAGGCGATCAGCTCGCCATCAGAGACGCTGCCGAGGCCGCTGCCCATCAGCGTCAATCCGGATGAACGCAGCAGTTTACTGTGCAGCGGAATCTCCTGTCCGCTCAGCGAACCAATCTGTACAAAGCGCACCACCTTGTCGCCGCCACGCACCGCCGCCGTCATAATCGCCAGCGCACTGTCACCCCACAGATAATCCAGCACCACATCCACGCCTTGCGCCATCAGGTCGGGCAGCGCTGTTGGCAGCGCATCCAGCGTCAGGGTGATATCAGCCCCCTCATGCTGTAACTGTTGCAGCGTCTCTTTGTTGCGGCCGGTGGCGATGATTTTCCCCGCGCCCAGACTACGGGCAATGTGGATAGCCAGCCGACCCGAGGTGGAGGTAGCTCCGTTAATCAGCACCGTTTCCCCTGGCCGCAGCGCCGCCCGGCGGGTCAGGGCGGCCCACGAAGACATACCGGGATTGGCTATCGCCGCAGCGATGACCGGGTCGAGCGTCGGCGGCAGCGGAATCAGGCTTTCGCGACGCACCAGAGTGGTCTCAGCCATGCTGCCCCAGCTTCCGTCAAACGCCAGAAAGTAGACCGGATCGCCGTTATCGAGATAGCCAGTGCCGTCAATGCCGGGGATAAACGGATAGTGCGCGGATGAACTGTAATGGGTACCCGCTGCGCGGGATTTTGCCAGCTGGCTGATGGCAGCGGCTTTCACCCTGACCCGCAGCTGCTCTGCTGTTGCCTGGGGTTCAGGAAAATCACCGTAGTGCGGTTTTTCGCCTGGCTGCGCGATGATGGCTGCTTTCATGGCTATGGACCTTCTGTTGTGGGCTTAATGAGTGTAGATTACACACATTATTCCTGCCTCTGGATAGCGTCAATGAAAAAGGTGCAAAATACACATAATGGTCAGTTTGATCCGCTGCACAACAGCTTACTGACCCTGGTCGGGGCGTTTAACCGCCCTCAGCGCGACCTGGCCATGATCAAAGGTGCCGGGATTGAGCTTGATCGCGCGCTGTTTCCGCTGCTGGTGCAGATCGGCCGGTTCGGTCCGATCGGGGTTGGTGAGCTCGCCGATCGGGTGGGGCGCGATTACACCACCGTCAGTCGGCAGGTGGCGAAGCTGGAAGAGACCGGGCTGGTGCAGCGCCAGAAAAATGCCAGCGACAAACGGATCAACGAGGCGGCGATTACCCCAGCCGGTAAAGCGATGACCGATAAAATTGATGCGCAACGGGAGCAGATCTACCAGCGGGTGTTTGCGCACTGGCCGGAGGAAGATCGTGGCGCGCTGGAACAGTTACTGCAGCGTTTCGTCACCGATTTCAGCGCGCTGCGTGGCGACGAGCGGGAGGAGGTCTGATGCGCAACAGAGGAGCAAGTCACCATGCCGGTTAATGTCGATCTCAACGATCTCTATGCCTTCCGCGCGCTGGTGGAGTATGGCAATTTTCGCCTCGCGGCGGAATCGATCTGCCTGTCGCAGTCGGCCCTGAGCCGCAGAATAGACAAGCTCGAAACGGCGCTGGGTATTCGCCTGTTTGAGCGCACCACGCGGCGGGTCACTCTGACGCTAAAGGGACACGCCTTTGCCGAGCGATCGGACAAGCTGCTGGTGGATTTTGAAGAGGTGATGGCCGATCTGAGTGAGGTCAGCCTGACCCGTACCGGCCTGATCACAGTCGCCTGCGTGCCTTCCGCTGCCTATTACTTCATGCCCAATATTATCCGGCTGTTTCAGGCTCGCTATCCGCGGGTGCGGGTCAAGCTGATCGACAGCAGCGCCGCCAATGTTTATGACGCGGTGACAGGCGGTCAGGCGGATTTTGGCATCAGCTTCTCCGGCCGCAGCCAGCCCGATGTGCATTTTCTGCCGCTGCGCGACGATCCTTACGTGGCGGCCTGTCGGCATGAAGACCCGATTGCGGCCAGAGCGAGCCTGAGCTGGCACGAATTTTATCAGCAGAGCTGGATCGGGCTGGATAAAACCTCCGGTAACCGTAACCTGCTCGATCAGGCGCTGGCGCACATTGTGCCGGAGAAAGCCTGCATCTGCGAAACCCGGCATGTCACCACGATGCTGGGTATGGTTGAAGCGGGGCTGGGCATTGCTGCCGTGCCCGCGATGTCGATGCCGGTTTCCGGGCATTCTGCGCTGACCTCGGTGCCGCTGACCGATCCGCCAGTCAGGCGCACCGTCGGGCTGCTGCGTAAAAGCGGTCGCACGCTGTCGCATCTGGCCGTCGAGCTGGAAACGCTGATTATTGAACAGTATCAGGCTGTCTGACCGGCCGGGTGACGCCGGTCGGCTGCGACGTCACGATCGGGTGCAGCCCGGTCTCACGTACCACCTGCTGTACCTCGGGCGAGGCGAGCCAGCGCAGCAGCTGACGCGCCTCGTCCGGCTGCGCGGACTGCCGGACCACTGCACCGGCAAAGCGGGTGGTGTATTGCAGTGTGTCCGGCAACTCGCCCACGAAAGTCACGCCAGCGACCGGCAGCAGCTCACTGACCTGCTGAAACCCGATGCTGTATTTGCCTGCCGCGACCTGTGAGGCAACCGGGATGCGTTCGACTTTAAACGCCTTCGCCCTGACCTGATCCGCAATTCCCAGCCGGCTGAACAGCTGGCTGCTGACATATTTGCCGCTGGCACTGTCTGAATAGGCGATCGAGCGGGCGTTGAGCAGCGTATTGCGCAGCGCGCTTTCGCTGTCGATAGTCACCGGCGTTGCACCCTGTCTGATCACCGCACCGATGCGGGAATCGGCCAGTTCAACCCGTGAACCGGACAGCGTGCGGCCCTGTTTTTCCAGATCGGCCAGCGCGTCGCCCACCATAATCACCAGATCGGCGGATTCACCCCGCGCCAGCCGCGCCGGGATCGCCTGCGGCGTCTTGCCCATTGACGGACCGGCGACGGTGCGGATCTGAATGCCTTCACGTTGCGCATAGCGCGGGGATAATTGATCCCACGCCGCTTTAAAGCCGCCTGAGATCATCACGGTCAATGCTTTGGTCTGCGCGCAGGCACTGCCCGCCACGCTGATCAGCAGAGCGAATAAGACAAAATAACCTTTCATCCGGGTTTCCTTAGCTGAAAGAGTTGCGGGTCTGCGGCAGGCGTTCACCGGTCCGGCGGTAGAGGTAGAGAGTGGCCAGCAGCGCACAGACGGCAGCAAAACTCATCCAGTAGCCGGGCGAGGCTTTATCCCCGGTCAGCTCAATCAGGCCGGTAGAGATCACCGGCGTGAAGCCGCCAAACAGCGCCGTCGCCAGGCTGTAGGCCAGCGAGAAGCCCGCCACCCGCACTTCGGCTGGCATAATCTCGGTCAGTGCCGGGATCATCGCGCCGTTGTAGAGACCGTAAATCATCGACAGCCACAGCAGTACGCCCAGCATCATTGAGAAGCCCGGTGCCGCCGCCAGCAGGCTCAGTGCCGGATAGGCGGTCGTCAGCGCCAGCAGGGTCATGGCGATCAGGATCGGTTTGCGACCAAATCGGTCGGAGAGCGCGCCGCCAATCGGCAGCCAGATAAAGTTCGATACCGCCACCAGCAGGGTCACCAGCAGGCTGTCGGAGGCGCTGAGCAGCAGCACTTTCTTGCCAAAGGTCGGGGCGTAAACCGTAATCAGGTAAAACGCGGTCGTGGTCATCGCGACCATCAACATCCCGGCAATCACCACCTGCCAGTTGGCGAGCAGGATGCGGAACACCTGTTTCACATCAGGATGGCTGCGCCGCGCGTTGAAGGCCTGCGTCTCTTCCAGCTTGCGACGCAGCACGAAAATAAACGGCACGATCAGGCAGCCGAACAGGAAAGGAATCCGCCAGCCCCAGTCGCGGATCACCGATTCTGCCAGCAGCGCATTGAGAATAAAGCCCATCGCGGCGGCCACCATGATCGCCACCTGCTGGCTGCCCGACTGCCAGCTGGTGTAGAAGCCTTTGCGGCCCGGCGTGGCGATCTCAGCCAGATAGACAGAGACGCCGCCCAGCTCAGCACCGGCGGAGAAGCCCTGCAGCAGACGGCCCAGCAGCACCAGCAACGGCGCCCACAGGCCAATGCTCTGGTAAGAGGGGATCAGCACAATCATGAAGGTGCCGGCCGCCATGATCGACAGCGTCACAATCAGCCCTTTACGGCGACCCACTTTGTCGATGTAGGCCCCCAGCACCACCGCGCCGAGCGGACGCATCAGGAAACCGGCACCAAACACGGCAAAAGTCATCATCAGCGAAGCAAATTCACTGCTGGCCGGAAAGAAGGTATGGGCGATGTAGGTGGCATAGAAACCAAACAGAAAGAAATCAAACTGCTCAAGAAAGTTGCCTGAGGTAACACGGAATATTGCGCCAATCCGGGCGCGGGTGGAAAGCGTAGAGGGTGAGGGAATTTGCATCAGTGAGCTCCAGTCTGTGAATGACGCTTTTTACCGCGCCTGTCATCGAAGAGTGGATCAGCGACCGGCGGTAAATAAGTGCAAAAAGGGCATCGATTGATGCGTGAACTGCATGATTCAGACAGGATGAAGCAATAAAGCCAGCAATATCAGGGGATTATTTGTCGGGCGCAACGTTAATCCGGCCATGTTAGCCGCGAACTCAGTTTGCAGAAATGTGACAGGATTCATAACTGTGTTACAGCGGGCGTGGGATGAGGCTGGCGATATCCCGATGGTGGCCGCCAGGCGATGGTCACCGCTGCGGGCTGCCGTGCGGTCGGGTGCAGAAAGGCGGATGCCGGGCGATTGTGCCGCATCACAGGGCGATCAAACAGTGTCATTTACGTGCTGTTCAGAGGCATACTCTCAGACCAGCCTCCTCCTGTGGGAGTCAGCTGTAACATAGCGGGCGGGGCGGCAGGATGCTTCGGCCAGTAACGAAATCTTCCTGGGCTGACGCGATGAGCCAGCCAGGTATTCCACCATTATGGAGCAGTGACGATGTTCAGCGGACTGAGTGCGTTTCCCCTGACCCCTTTTACGGCGGATAAGCCGGATGAAGCGGCATTTTTACGGCTGTTGCAGCGGCTGACGGAGGCGAAAGTCGATTCGCTTGGCGTGCTGGGTTCTACCGGCAGCTACGCCTATCTGACCCGCGCCCAGCGCAGGCGGATCACCGAACTGGCGGTTGCCCATTCAGAGGCGATTCCGGTGATGGTGAGCATTGGTGCGGTCAGCACGACCGAAGTGCTGCAGCTGGCTGAGGATGCCCAGCAGGCGGGTGCGGCGGCATTACTGCTGCCGCCACTCGGCTATCAGGCGCTGCGCGAAGAAGAGGTATTCACGCTTTATCAGACGGTCGCGCGTCACGTCTCGGTGCCGATCTGCGTCTATGACAATCCGGGTACCACCCATTTTGCTTTTTCCGATGCGCTGCTTGGCCGCATCGCCGCGCTGCCGGGCATTGCCTCAATAAAAATTCCCGGCGTACCCGCCGATTTGCAGGCGGCCCGCGAGCGCATTGCACAACTGCGGTCTCGGCTGCCGGAGAGGGTCTCAATCGGGGTCAGCGGCGATGCGTTTGCCGCCACCGGTCTGCTGGCAGGCTGCGATGGCTGGTACTCGGTCTGCGGCGGGCTGTTTCCCGGGATCGCACAGGCGATGACCGCGGCAGCAAAGGCGGGCGATGATCAGCGTGTCAGCGCGCTGGATGCGCAACTGCAACCGTTATGGGCACTGTTCCGCCAGCATGGCGGCAGCCTGCGGGTAATCAGCGCCGCAGCGGGGCTGCTGGGCCTGACCGAACGCGACTGCCTGCCGCGCCCGCTGCTGCCGCTCTCCGATGCGGATTGCCAGCAGATTGCTGCCGTGCTCGCGGCGCTCGCTCTCTCTTAATCCCCCACCTCAGAAGGCGTTAACCATGTCGCACCAGGTTAAAGCCTTCTTCCTCCTGCGGCGGGTCGAAATAGCGGGTAATCAGCGCGAACTGTTCGTCCGTTGCGGCAAAGGCGTGTTCGCCGCCCTGATTACGGGCGTGCAGACGCGATTTACACAGCGCATCCGGGACGTCCAGATAATGCAGGCGATGGTCAGCAGAGGATGCCTTGATTAGCGACATCATCCAGGCACGATTCGCCTTAGTGTTGGCGGGAAAATCGAGCACTACCGAGACGCCCGCCCGGAGCAGTGCCACCAGGTGCGGGGTCATCGCCGTTTTCAGTTGTGCCGCACAGCGGACATAGTCGGCGACCGACTGCATTTGATCTGCATAGAGCGCAGCCAGCCAGTGATCTTCACTCAGAATGACGCAACCAGGCTCTGCGGCGAGACGGGCAGCGAGGGTTGATTTACCGGAGGCGATTTTGCCGCACAGCAGATGCAGCGTTGCGGGTGTCAGGGTAACAGGATTCATAGGGTTCCTTATCGGGTTAACGCCGGTAAGGCCCGCCTTACCGGCGGGAGAAAGAGACAGGCTATCCCACCGCGATACAGACGGTGTTAATCATCTCTGACTGGGGTAAAGCGTATCGGTTCATCCTGTGAGACTAGCAAAGACTGCGGGATTAAGCAGCCAGATATCGCGCCGCTGGCGCCTGACAGCAATTGTGGTCACGCCGCACTGAAGGGGAATGGGCCAGCCAGCGGCGGAGCGCTGCCGGGGCGGAGGAGCAGCGGGCGCGGTGACAGCCTGCTATCAGCAGCCCGCAAAGGGACGCAGTCACCGCGTTGCCGCAAACGGTCACCTTCACGCCTGTTTCGCCATCAGTAAGGTCAGCAACTCCCGGCAGCACGCCTCTTCTTCCGCGCTGTCTGCGGCAGCCAGATGACGCAGCAGCGCCATACAGCTGGTTTCCTTGCCCGCTTCCATCAGCTCTTCGACCAGAAAATTCAGTTTATCCTGTTCAGTCGCGTGAAACGCCGGATTGATCAGGTGGACATTTTCCTTCACGGCCAGGGTATTGCTCTCTGTATGGTTCATAGAATTATCCTGTTTTGGGTTAAAAAATGACCTGGTGAACCCTTTAAACCTATACATGAAACGTGTTTTTGTACAGATTTTGACGGGAATCTTTTTAAGCGGAACGGGTATCAGAGGCGGGGTGAAGAAAATAAGAATAGTTGAGCAAGCCCCGGTTGGCGCGGGATGCGGAGCGGCAATCGCCGGGAATTGCGTAGCGGGTAAATATTAAAAGCCTGCTAATCATTTGGTTAGCTAACCAGTCTGCCGGAAAAAAAAGGTGAAAAAATAATCCGCGGCCCGGCCAGCGGCAGCCGGAGCCGTCAGAGACACGCCAGACCGATGCGGGAGAGTCTGTGGGAGAGTATTCAGCATCAGCCAGCGCGCGACAGGTTGCACGCCGACTGATTCACGCTTTGTCAGGCGGTGGCGTCGCGGGCGGGCAGGAAATCGTCGCGTTGTGGAGTAAAGGTATCCAGCAGCACGCCGGGTTCGAGGCAGACGCAGCCGTGTACCACATCGGGCGCTTTGTAAAGCGTATCGCCCGGACCCACTTCCCGCGTTTCCCCATTGATGGTGAAGGCGAAACGGCCGCTGAGCACATACGTTAACTGCTCATGCGGATGGTGATGTAGCGGGCCGACGGCATCTTTTTCGAAACTGACTTCGACCGCCATCAGGGTACCGCCATACGCCAGCACCCGACGGGTTACGCCGTTGCCTAAATCTTCCAGTGGCCGCTCTTTTTTATAGATAAACATCAGAACTTCCTTATGCAGGTGGACGCCAGGGTAGCCGTTTTGTGACGCTACTCACAGCGCGGAGGTGAATTAGTCCATGCACTTTAGCGGTTTTTCATTAAAATGAAACGGTGTTTCAATTAAATGCTAAGGGCAGATCATGAAAATCGCGTTAATGATGGAAAACAGCCAGGCGGCTAAAAACGCTATCGTGTTGAAAGAACTGGAAGGCGTTGCGCAGCCGCTGGGCCATCAGGTCTTCAACGTCGGGATGAGCGACGAGCAGGATCACCATCTGACCTATATTCACCTCGGCATCCAGGCCAGCCTGCTGCTGAACAGCAAGGCCGTTGATTTCATCGTAGCGGGTTGCGGCACCGGACAGGGCGCGCTGATGTCGCTCAACATTCATCCGGGCGTCAACTGCGGATACTGTATCGATCCAGCTGATGCTTATCTGTTTGCGCAGATTAATAACGGTAATGCGCTGGCGCTGCCGTTCGCTAAAGGTTTCGGCTGGGGCGCTGAGCTCAACCTGCGCTTTATCTTCGAAAAAGCCTTTACCGGCGAGAAAGGCATGGGCTATCCGCCAGAGCGCAGAGAGCCACAGGTGCGCAATGCCGGTCTGCTGAACCAGGTGAAAGCGGCGGTGATCAAAGAGAACTACCTGGATACGCTGCGCGCCATCGATCCTGAACTGGTGAAGACTGCGGTCAGCGGCCCGCGCTTCCAGCAGTGCCTGTTTGAGCACGGACAGAACGCAGAGATCGTCTCCTTTGTGCGTCAGCTGACTCAGTAAACGCGCCAGGGTGCAGAAGCAGAAGGCCAGGGTAACCTGGCCTTTTTTATGCCTGCCGCCCGTCGCCGTATTCAGTGCGCCGTTACCGGCGTAGCGTGGCGGCTCGCCTCCACCAGCATTCGGGTATAGGGCATACTCGCCCGATTGCTCACCAGCGTCGGGACATCCAGCGTCTCCAGCACCTTACCCTGTTGCATCACCGCCACCCGATGACAGAGGTGCGCCACCACGCCCAGATCGTGCGTCACCATCAGATAGGTCAGGTTATCCTGCTGCTGCAGGTCACTCAGCAGGTTAAGGATCTCCGCCTGCACCGACACATCAAGCGCCGAGGTCGGCTCATCCAGTAACAGCACCGCCGGTTCCAGAATCAGCGCTCTGGCGATCGCCACCCGCTGACGCTGACCGCCGGAGAGCTGGTGGGGATAACGGGTCTGCCAGGCGCGATTTAATCCGACTTTCTCCAGCATAGCGATCACCCGCTGCTGACGCTGGCCGATGCCCTGAATCTGAAGCGGCTCTTCGAGGATATCGCCAATCGTATGGCGCGGATGCAGCGAACCGTAGGGGTCCTGAAACACCATCTGCACCCGACGGCAGCGAGCCCGATCGATGCAGTGCGCCAGCGGCTGGCCGTCAATCTCCAGCGCACCCTGCCAGTGGTTAAACAGTCCCGCCAGGCATTTCAGCACCGTGGTTTTGCCCGATCCTGACTCGCCGACCAGCCCAAAGATTTCGCCCTGGCTGACCTGCAGATTGACGTCGAACAGCACCTGACTGCGGGCGCTCTCCTCACCAAAGCTGAGATTAAGATTGTTGACGGTAATCATGCTTTTTCCTTATTCAGTTAACCAGCTGGCGTGACGTTGTAACACCGGCAGGCGGCTGCGACGGTGATCGAGGTCCGGCAGCGCCGCCATCAGGCCCTGGGTGTAGGGATGCTGCGCCCGATCCAGTTCGCTGGCGGCCAGCGACTCCACGACGCGACCGGCATACATCACCAGCACCCGATCGCAAAAACGGCGCACCAGGTTAATGTCGTGGCTGATAAAAATCAGCCCTAGCCCGCGCGCCTTGACCAGATCGTCGAGCAGCGCCAGCACCTGCAGACGCACCGACACATCCAGCGCGGAGGTGGGTTCATCGGCAATCACCAGCTCCGGTTCGGTAATCAGCATCATGGCTATCATCACGCGCTGCCCCTGGCCGCCAGAAATTTCATGCGGATAAAGCTGATAGACCCGTTCAGGATCGCGAATTTGTACCACCTCCAGCATCGCCAGCGCCCGCTGACGGGCTGCCGCCTGCTGGCCGCGATGATGACTGCGCCACGCCTCGGCAATCTGCTCGCCGACCCGGACCACCGGATTGAGCGAATATTTCGGGTCCTGCATGATCATCGAGATCCGTTTACCGCGGATGTCGCGCATCCGGGCCGGCGTGGCGTGCAGCAGATCGACATCGCCAAACTGCATCCGGCTGGCCTCAATCCGCGCTTTCGCCGGTAGCAGTTGCAGCAGCGCCCGGCCAACGGTTGATTTACCGGAGCCGGATTCACCCACAATGGCCAGCTTCTCCTGGCCGAGCTGAAAGGAGACGCCGCGTACCGCCGGGGTGCTCTGACGTCCGTTAACAAAATTTACGTGCAAATCGCGCACGTCGAGCAACGGCGAAGCGTTACTCACTGCGGGGATCGAGCAGGTCACGTAGGCCATCTCCTAAGAAGTTAAATGCCAGGCTGTTAATCAGAATTGCCAGACCGGGTACGGTGACGACCCACCAGCACTCCAGCATGTAGGTACGACCACTGGCGATCATCGCGCCCCATTCCGGATCGGGCGGCTGCGCGCCGAGGCCGAGAAAGCCGAGGCCCGCGGCGGTGAGAATGATGCCCGCCATGTTCATGGTGATGCGAATAATCACTGACGGCAGGCAGAGCGGGATGATGTGCTTCCACAGCACCCGCAGCGGCGAAGCCCCTTGTAAACGCACCGCAGAGATAAAGTCCGCCTGACGCAGCGACAGGGTTTCTGCCCGCGCCAGGCGGGCAATCGGCGGCCAGGCGGTAAGGGTAATGGCGATCACCACGTGCTCCAGTCCCGGACCCAGCGCGGCGACAAAGGCCAGCGCCAGCACCAGGCTGGGAAAGGAGATAAAAATATCGGTGACGCGCATCAGTACGGCATCAACCTTGCCGCCAAAATAGCCAGCGGTCACGCCCAGCAGCAGGCCGAGCGGCCCGACGGTCACCGACACCAGCAGCACGATATAGAGGGTGATACGCGCCCCCCAGACCAGCCGGCTGAAGATGTCACGGCCAAATTCGTCGGTGCCGAACCAGTGTGCGGCACCCGGCGGCATCAGCGCATTGTTGAGGTCCTGGATCAGCGGGTGATAAGGGGCGATCCACGGTGCAAACAGCGCCACGATACAGAGCAGCAGCACAATGCCGCCGCCGATGGCGGTCAGCGGATTACAGGCCATGCGCCAGATAAAGTATCCGCTACGGGCAGCGAAACGGCGGCAGCGCGCCAGTCGCTCACGCGTGGTGCTGGTGGCTGGCGCATCAAAGGAAATCGTCATACTTTGGTCCTCGGATCAAACACCTGATAGAGCAGGTCGGAGAGCAGGTTAAGCAGCACAAAAATCAGGCCGACCACCAGTACGCAGCCCATCACCGCGTTCATATCACCCAGCATCAGGCTGCCGGTCAGATAGGAACCAAAGCCCGGCCACGAGAAGACGGTTTCAATCAGCACCGCGCCTTCCAGCAGTGAACCGTACGCCAGCGCGACCACGGTCAGCAGCTGCACCAGAATATTGCGGAAGGCGTGTTGCCAGATCACCTGCCACTCGGTTAAGCCTTTCACCCGGGCGGTGAGGATGAACTCCTGCGACAGCTGCGCCAGCATAAAGCTGCGCGTCATGCGGCTGATGTAGGCCAGCGAATGAAAGCCCAGCAGTGAGGCGGGTAACACCAGATGATTCAGCGCATTCCAGAATACCTGGCTGTTGGCGGCCAGCAGGGCGTCGATCAACATAAAGCCGGTGCGGCGTGGCACCACGCCATCCAGGCTGAAGTCAACCCGGCCCGCGCCACCGACCCAGCCGAGATGGGCATAAAACAGCAGCAGGCCCATCATCCCGACCCAGAAGATCGGCGTTGAGTAACCCGCCAGGCTGATCATCCGCACCAGATAATCGATCACGCTGTTACGCCGGGCGGCGGCCAGCACGCCCAGCGGCACGCCGAGGCCGGCACCCAGCACAATCGCCAGCGTTGCCAGTTCAACCGTCGCCGGAAAGACGCGCAGAATATCGTTGACCACCGGCTGACCGGTGAGCAGCGCATGGCCGAGATCGCCGTGCAGCAGCGTATTGAGGTAGATGCCGAACTGGACCCACAGCGGCTTATCAAAACCGAGCTGATGATAAACCTGCTGATAGGTCGCCTGATCGGCATCCGGTCCGACAATCGCCAGCACCGGATCAAGCGGCATCACCCGCCCGATAAAGAAGGTCAGCATCAGCAGGCCAGAGAGGGTGATCAGCACCTGCAGGCCGCGTTTGCTGATGCGACGGCAGTGATTTCGGGTGAGCGTCAGAGTCATTGTGCACCTCCGGCCAGGCTATCAGGGGTTTTCCAGACGTCGCGCAGAAAGGTGGTGGCCGACGGATGGGGCTGATAATCCTGCACCCGGTTGTTGACCACCACCGAATCGAGCATCTGGGAAAGGGGCATCAGCGCCGGCACCAGCTGGTCATAGCGTTGCTGAATGGCGAAATAGGCCTGCTGTTGCCGGGCGCTGTCGCGTTCCACCAGCGCGCGATCGATCATGCTGTTGAGTTGCGCATCATAAAAACCGGTGCGCCAGCCCTGGAAATTAGTCAGGCGGGCGCTGTCGGCGTTGTTCGGGTTATAGACCAGTGAACGCAGGCTGGAGTGCGGATGCGGCTCCACGCCGCTGCCGCCGCGGCCGACCAGCAGGTTGAACTGACGATCGCGCATCGCCCCGTAGATCTGATTACCGGTGCCGGTGATGATTCTGGCGCGGATGCCCGCCTGCAGCAGCGTTGACTGAATGGCAATGGCGATATTGAGGAACGGCTGATCGGCCAGCACCCGCAGCGTGGTGTCGAAACCGTCCGGATAACCCGCCTCGGCCAGCAGTGCTCTGGCGCGCGGCACATCCAGCCGGTAGCCGGGATCGGGCAGCGTGGCCGGCATACCCGCCTGAATCGGCCGCTGATGCAGTTCGCCATAGCCGGTCATCAGGCTCTTGTTAATCCCCTGATAATCCACCAGATAACGCACCGCCTCGCGTACCCGGCGATCGCTAAAGTGCGGGTCTTTCATACTCATCGCCAGGTAGTAGAGGGTGCCTCTTCTGACCGCATCAATCGCCAGATCGGGATCGTGGCGCAGGGCGCGGACATCGGGAATCGACATATTACTGGCGATGTCGAGATCGCCTTTCTGCATCATCAGTCGCAGCGTCTGCGACTCCTGCAGATGACGGAACACCACCCGTGACATTTTTGCCTCGCCGCGCCAGTAACCGTCGGCCCGGCTCATGCGCAGCACATCTTTTGCCTGCCAGAGATCCAGCCGGAACGGACCGGAACCCGCTTCATGGGTGGTGAGCCAGCGATTGCCCCAGTCACCATTGACCTCATGCTGCTGCACCGTTTTACGATCCAGCACCACCATGCTGCCGAGCGCAGCCAGCGAGTAGATCACCAGCTGCGGGTCGTTGGGTTTCGGCAGGGTAATAACCACGGTGCGGGCGTCAGGGGCGGTGATCATCTGGTCAACGTTGTCACGGCTGAACCCGTAGGATTTCCAGACCGACGCCTGCGCCAGATTAAGGTGCAGTACCCGCCGCATCGACCAGACCGCGTCGTCACTGGTCAGCGGGTTGCCGGAGTGAAAAGTGACATTGTCACGAAGATGAAAGGTCAGGGTTGTTTGGTCGGCGCTGACCGACCAGCGTTCGGCCAGCGCCGGACGCACGTCGGTCAGCTGTTTCGGGTTGAGTTCCACCAGCCCGTCATAAAGATTAACCACGATGCCCACCACCTCATTACCGGTCATTGCGGCCGGATCAAGAGTGAGCAGGTTATTCATGTTCATGCCGACGATCAGCTGGTCATCCGGGGTCTTTGCCTGGATTGACGCGCTGCCCGTCAGCATCAGCAGCGTGATCAGCCACGCGCCACATCGTTGTGTCAGGGTCATAGGTAAAGTCCAGCGGGTCAGAGGTTTTCCCGTTTACGACTCTGCCTGCTGCTGGCCAACGGGATGGCAGGCAGCAGGCGGGCGACGGGGTTATTATTGTTTGACGTATTTCGGTAGTGCGATTTACCAGCGGTTCAGCGTGTGCGTCTCGATCCAGCTAAAATTAATGTCCTCACCCAGCCCGGCACGGGTCGGCAGAGTAACAAAACCCTGTTCATCCATCGGATCGACCAGGCTGTTGAGATAGGCGGGTGGCGTCTCATAGTCGAGGAACGGATGCAGCAGGCCGCGCTCGTACCAGCGGCAGTTGCGGATTGCGCCGACCACCGCCAGGCTGGCGGCACCGTTGCCGTGAACTTCACAGTCCATGCCAAACGCCTCGGCGAGGTTGGCTACTTTGAGGGTGGCAGAGATGCCGCCGACGCCGTTGGCCCCGGCACGCAGAATGTCGCAGGCCCCGGCGCGCACCCAGTCGGCACGGCTGTGATGCTTGCCACCCAGACTCTCCGGGCCGAGGACGTCAATCGACAGGTTCTCCGCCAGCCAGGCGTAAGAGGCCATGCTTTCCTCTTCCATCGGCTCTTCAAACCAGGCGAAGTTGAGTTTTTCCAGCGCCTTGCCGATGGTCAGGGCATCGCTGCGGCTGTACCAGTGGTAGCCATCCAGCATCAGCGCGATATCCGGGCCGACCGCTTCCCGCACTGCGGCGCAGGCTTTGATATCCATCGCCGGGCTGGGGGCAAACGAGACCGGCGGCATCCAGGTGTGCAGTTTGATCGCCTGATAGCCGCGCGCCACCAGTTTTTCAGCGAACTGCGCATACTCATCGGGGGTTGAGAGGCCGCCGTGCAGCTCATCGCCGCACATGGTGCTGCCATAGGCCGGGATTTTTTCCCGGTAGCCGCCCAGCAGCTTGTGAACCGGCTGGTTAAGTTTGCGGCCAATCAAATCCCACAGCGCCTGTTCGACCGCCGACAGCGCCCGCTCGGTGAGCTGATGGGCGCTGCCGCGCTGCCAGTGCGCCAGATCCTGCCATAACCGCTCGCGGTCAAAGGCGTTCTGACCGATCAGCACCTTACGAAAGAAGGCGTTGACCACATGCGAACGAATCACTTCTGGCGGGGCAAAGGCGTAACCGCAGGTGCCGTCCTCGCTGGTCAGGGTGAGCAGCGCCATCTGCGCCTCATTTTCCGGGCCGGGATGGGAATGTCCGGCGCTGTCGCTGCAGCGTTGGGTCGGGTAGGTAAAGAGAGTGACATCAATCGCGCTGATCTTCACGGCTAAGCTCCTGTGGCTGACGGTCCTGACGATTATTAAAACGTCGTTTCATTTTTCAATCTAACTGCAACATTTTGTTAACGCATTAGCCAAAGCGATTACATTGATGGCGAATATGTGGGCAATCGCCCTGGGCACTGTGAGCATATTCACGAAAGCCGGCCATTTTGTGAGCAGTGACACAGCCGCTTTCTGGCGTTATCCGGGGAATAAAGGAAGTCAGGCAGCGCTCCATGCGCTGGCGGGCGCAATTTACCCGGCTGATGCGGGCGCTAAAACATTTCCTGTCACCACTTCCCCTGATGCTGTTTTTAAGTGATAGTAACGCCGCTTGACATTAATAATTCTCATTATCATTACTCTGGATGTTAACAATGAAAAAATGGTTTTTAGCGCTGGGGCTAATAACGCTGGCAGGGATGGCGTCAGCCAAAACCCTTACCGATGTGGCAGGTCGTCAGGTTGAGGTGCCGCAGGAAGCAAAACGCATCATTCTGGGCGAGGGACGTCAGATCTACCTGCTGGCTGCGTTTGATACCGACGCGCCGTTTAAGCGGGTGATTGGCTGGCGCGATGATTTTCCGAAAGCGGACTGGGATGGTTATCAGGCCTATGAGCAGCGCTATCCGCAGATCAGGCAGCTACCCACCTTTGGCGGTGCGAAAGATGGCACCTTTAACGTGGAGCAGGCGTTAACGCTGAAGCCCGACCTGGTGCTGATGAACCTGGAGTCGAAAGCGGCCACCGACGAAGGCAAGCTGATTGAAAAGCTGCAGGCGGTGGGCGTACCGGTGGTGTTTATCGATTTCCGTGAATCTCCGTTTGTGAATGCGGAAAAAAGTATCCGCATTATGGGCGAACTGCTGAATAAACCTGCGCGGGCGCAGGCGATTATCGATTTTCGCCAGCAGCAGATTGATCGGGTCACCTCAAAACTGGCCAATTTCACCGGCTACCGGCCAAAAGTGATGATTGACCGGGCTGGCGGCTACAGCGATGAGTGCTGCATGTCATTTGGTAATGAAAACTTCGGTCAGATGGTGGAGATGGCTGGCGGCCGTAACATCGCTAAAGATCTGATCCCCGGTACCTTTGGCACGGTTAACCCGGAGCAGATTATTGCCAGCCAGCCGGATGTGGTGGTGGTGACCGGCGCAAACTGGAAGAACTACAACACCGTGGGTAAATGGGTCGGCGTCGGACCGGGTGCTAATCAGGCAGAAGCCATTGCACGACTGAAAACCCTGATGATGCGGGACGCGTTCAAAACCCTGCCGGTGGCACATAACGGCAAGGCACACGCCATCTGGCATCAGTTCTACGACAGCCCGTATCAGTTTGTCGCGATTCAGGTGCTGGCCAAATGGCTGCATCCCGATTTGTTTGCCGATCTTGATCCGGACGAGACCTTCCGCGCGTTCCATCAGCAGTTCCTGCCGCTGCCGTATCAGCCGGGTTACTGGGTGACGCTGCCCGCCGATAAGTCCTGATCCCCTGGCGGTGACGGCGCTGTCACCGCCCTGATTTTCACTTCCTGCCGAATTAACCCTTCGCTTTTCTTCATGTTTACTAATCTTTTACAGGCGCGCGATCGGTTGTTGCCGGCAGCTTCACGGCTGGCCCGATCCGCTTTCATCGCTAAAATGGAGAGAAACATGCGCAATACCTCGGGAAGATCGGCGTTCGCCGTGACGCTGTACGCTCTGCTGGAGCCGGTGCCGCTGGGCTTTTTTGTCGCCGCCTGGCTGTTTGACATCCTCTATAGCCAGACCTTTGTGCTGTTCTGGACCGATGCGGCCGGCTGGCTGATCGCGCTGGGGCTGGTGCTGGCGATTGTGCCGCGACTCATCGCGCTGGTTTATCTGTTTCGCGGCAGCGACAGCGCAGAAAAGAGCCATTTCTGGCTGTGGCTGGTGGCGATTGTCATCGCCATCGTCAATGCGTTTATCCACAGCCGCGATGCCGCCGCCGTGATACCGCTTGGCGTAACGCTTTCCACGCTGGTGGTGGCGCTGCTGCTGCTGGCGAATGTGCAACTTGCGTTACGTCAGCGTAGCGCTTAAGGAGGAGCCACCATGAAAATGCAGCATAAATCCTTACTGGCGCTCACCCTGACGGCTCTGCTGGCCGGCTGTGATGATGGTGCGCTGGTCGATCCGCAAAAACAGATCGGACCCAACCCGGAACTGCCGCAGGCGCAGAACTTCTTTATGCCGCCGATGCAGGTGCCGGAAGGGACACCGTGGAAAGCGGGCGAGATGCCTGAAGTGGCGCAGGGGCTGAAAATCGAGAAAATCGCGGAGAATCTGCAACATCCGCGGCAGGTTTACGTGCTACCGAATAATGACGTGCTGGTCGCCGAATCCAACGGACCGCCGAAGCCAACCACCCGTCCTAAGCAGCTGATTATGGGGATTGTGCAGAAGGCGTCTGGCAAAGGCGGTGCCGGCGGAAATCGCATTACGCTGCTGCGTAACGTCAACGGGAAGTGGGAACAGCACCGCTTTATTGAAAATCTGCATTCGCCGTTTGGCATGCAGCTGATTGGCAATACGCTTTATGTCGCCAATGCCGATAGCCTGGTGAAATTCCCGTATCAGGAAGGGCAGACGGAGATTCGTACGCCGCCAGAAGAGGTGACCGAGCTGCCGGGCGGCCCGATTAACCACCACTGGACCAAAGCGCTGTTAGCCAGCCCGGATGGCAGCAAACTCTATGTCGGCGTCGGCTCGAACAGTAACGTCACCGAAAACGGCATTGGTGCGGAATACCGGCGCGCGGCGGTGCTGGAAGTGGACGCGGCCAGCGGGGCCAGCCGTATCTACGCCAGCGGACTGCGCAATCCGACCGGCTTACAGTGGGAGCCGCAGAGCGGCAAACTGTGGGCGATCGTCAACGAACGTGATGAAATTGGTTCCGACCTGGTGCCGGACTATCTGACCTCGGTGCAGGATAAAGGCTTTTACGGCTGGCCCTACAGCTACTTTGGTCAGCATGTCGATAGCCGTGCCGAACCGCAGCGTCCTGACCTGGTTGAGAAGGCGATAAAACCCGATTACGCGCTGAGCTCTCACGTCGCCCCGCTGGGACTGCTGTTTTACGGCGCAGATAACATGCCGCAGTATCGCGGTGGTGCCTTTATCAGCGAGCACGGTAGCTGGAACCGCACGCCGCTCAACGGCTATAAAGTGGTGTGGGTGAAGTTTGAAAACGGCAAGCCGGTCGGACAGCCACAAACGGTGGTATCTGGCTTCCTGACGGAGGATGAGAAGCAGGTGCGCGGTCTGCCGGTTGGCCTGGCCAGCGACCAGCAGGGCGGCGTATTAATCGCCGATGACGCCGGCAACACCGTCTGGCGGATCAGCGCCGCCAACTAATACCGGTATGACGGGCATAAAAAAAGGATTTGGCATGATGCCAAATCCTTTATTTTTTTGTTCGCTACCCGGCTGGTAACCGCGCTGCGAACGAGGTGCTCAGCCCTCTCCACACAGCAGATTGTAAAATGTGCGGCTAAGGATTTCAAGTTTCGCCAAAATACTGTATGTTTATACATGTGTTGAGTGTTGGGCAACGCCTCATTGTCGACTGGCCGCTCCCAGGGGCACGGTTTCCAAAATCCCGGCAGGCATCAGGTGGTGCTGGCCTGTGGCTTTAACCATGAGTGCCGCTCAGCCCTCTCCACAAAGATGTGCTTAGGCGCCCGGCGGGTAGAGTCAAAGCCTCGGTTGCCGAACAGCGCGCTCCTGTTAAAGGAGAAGGAAAGTGATGGAACTGACTAAGCTGATTCTGGATCTCATCCGGGTCATCTTGCAGATCATCGTTGCCCTTATGCAACTGACCGGTCACGCAGGTTAACCGGAACTTGAAACAAGGCGGAGCTAACCACTCCGCCTTTTTTCGCTGTCAACGGGCTGTCATGCTGGCCGGGTAGAGTGTGGCGGCAGCGTGACGCCAGCCCGGTGTCACCTTTTGCCATCGGGAGCCTTATGTCAGAGACCGCCGTTATGCCCGCCAGACTCCAGCAGACCCGGATTGATGAGAGTGTGCGTATGCGTGAAACCCGCATCGGTCAGCAGTGTGAAATTCTGGCGCACTCGACGCTGGAATATTGCGAGCTGGGCGACTTCTCCTACGTCGGGGAGCATTGCAGCATCGCCGATAGCCAGATTGGCCGCTTCTGCGCCATCGCCAATCAGGTGCGCATCGGGGCACCCAATCATCCGATGGATCGCGCCTCTCAGCATCGCTTCACCTACTGCCCGGAATATTATCAGGCTGACGCCACGCGCGATCGCGGCTTCTTCGCTGCGCGTCGGGCCGATCGGGTGATCATCGGTCATGATGTCTGGATCGGTCACGCGGTGATCGTGCTGCCAGGCGTGACCATCGGTGATGGTGCAGTACTGGCCGCGGGCGCGGTCGTGACCAAAGATGTGGCGCCTTACAGCGTGGTGGGCGGCGTACCGGCTAAACCGCTGCGGGTGCGGTTTACCCCGGCGATCGCCGCCAGCCTGCAACGCATTGCCTGGTGGAACTGGCCGCTGGAGAAACTGCTGGCCCACCTGGCGGACTTTCAGCACGGCGATATTGAACAGTTTTGCCAGCGTCACGACGCCCGATCAGCCTGACGTCAGATCAAACGCCTCCCCGGCGTTAACCGAAGAGGCGACCCGTCAGGCGGCGGAGGTTTCCGCTACGTCAGATGACCGGCTCTCCGCTACCAGCGGTTTCTCCGGTTGCAGCAGGGTCATCGCCAGCATACTGCCAAAGGCGATCAGCGCGGTGACGGTGAACATCGCGTTATAGCCATAGTATTCCGCCAGCCAGCCGCACAGCATCGGCGAGATAATTGCCGCCAGGTTGGCGATCGCCAGCGTCATGCCGCTGTAGGTGCCGACCGAGGCTTTGGGTGTCACGTCAATGACCACGGACCAGTAAACATTATTCACCAGCGCATTGAGGGCGTTACCCAGCGTCATCAGAGCAATAATTCCGGCAGCTGATGATACGTAAGGGATCGCCATAAAGCAGCAGGCGGTCCCGCACAGCGTCACGGCGGCAAACAGGTTTCGCGCCAGCCGCAGGTTGTTAAAGCGCGCCAGCAGCAGGTCAGCAATGCGTCCGCCCAGCAGCACGGTCAGGCAGGCTCCGCTCCACGGGATCATTGCCACGTACCACAGTGAATGCAGGTCGTAATGGAAATTATCCTGCAGGTATTTCGGCATCCACGTCACCAGGGTAAAGGTGATGTAGAGGAAAGAGAAATAGCCCAGCGCGTTACACACCAGCGTGCGGCTGGTGAAGAAGCGCCACCACGGCAGCGCCACGCCATCGGAGTCGCGCTGCCGCTGACCGTCGCGGATCAGGCTGCGTTCTGCGGCGCTGGTGGCAGGACTGCTCTCCGGGCCGTCACTGAAGGTGCGGGCAAACAGCGCCATCGCCAGCAGCGAAAAAACGCCGAGCAGGATAAACATCATGCGCCAGTCACCGGTCAGCAGCAGCAGCCCGACCGCTATCGGCGCAGTCAGCAGTGCCCCGACCTGGGTAGAGAGCAGGCCAATGCCCAGCGCAAAACCACGCTCGTTATCCGGTGCCCAGTGGGCAATCGCCTTGTTCATCAGCGCATAGGCGGGGCCTTCCGAGAAGCCGAACAGGATGCGCAGGGCGGCAAACCCCATCAGGGCGGAACCGCCAAACAGCGCGATACCCAGCTCACCGGCCCAGGCGGTGGCAATCTCCAGCAGTGACCAGAGCACGCCTGCCATTAACCACACTTTTTTGGTGCCGATGCGATCGGCAAGAAAGCCGCCGCACAGCGAACCAAACAGATAGCCGAAGCCAAAGTAGCCCAGCACTGCGCCCAGCTGAACTTTACTGAAGTGGTACTCAGTGGCAATCGCATTGGCGGCAAACGAGAGCGCGCCGCGGTCGATGTAGTTGATCAGAGCGATCAGGAACAACAGTGAAAATATGGTGTAACGGTAACGGCTGGCCTTCATCTCACTTCTCCTGAATGGGGATAACAGGATCGATAAAGCAAAATGAGTGCCGGAAATGGCGGAAAGGGGAAAAAGGACCGACTTGCCCGCGACAACGGGCGTTTCCCGCTGCCGCATCGGACAGCCGGGATGGAGAATTACCCGGCTAATTATTCGCCTGCGCATCAATCCGGTGCAGTGGCTGCCTGAAAACAGGGAGCGCAGGGAAAACCATCAGGCCGCGCTGTGCTGCGCCAGCGGGCCCTGGGGCAGCGGAACTACCGGGGGTTCGGCCGTTTCGCCGACATGTTGCAGCACCTGCAACTGATAACCGGCATCGGCTACTGCACTCTGTTCACTGAGCAGCACACCCGCTTCATTAACGTTTTTCCCCGCCACTTTCATTTTTGTGGTGGCACTGGCCAGCATCCATTCATATTCAATATCAACGTGACCACTATCAATACAGCGAATGCCATGCTGGCTCAGATCATAGGCCAGTACCGTTGCGGTAGGACCCAATGAAATTAAGACCAGATCATAATCAGAGGCGTGCGCTAATATCGCGGCGAGTAAACGGTCATAAACCGAAAAGGCATTGCGGTTGAGCGTGGTGATGCGTTTAACTTCGCGCGCATCTGCCAGTAAATCATTGCCTAATCCCAGCCGCGTTCCGCTTCCCTCAACAATTAACAGCCGGCGGTCTTTATAGAGTTGCTTAAATTTATCAAATATCGTCTGGGACAATTGTTTAGTTTTATAATCGTGATAAGGACGGGTGACAGAGGTATTACCATACTGGTACTGAGAATTGAGCAGAGAAGCATAATATTTAAAATAAAATGACTTGTGAAAGAACCAGAACAGGGCCGAACCTGAACGCATATTTCGCGTGGTGCGAAAGGCATCCGGCAGGCAGACCAGACAGTGAGGATTTGCCTGCGGTCCCTGTTGCAGCAGCGCTTTCAGCCTGGCCGAAAGCTGCGGGTTAAAAGGCTGAAAACCTATATTTTTATAGTAGGTCATCTCCAGTTCACCATCCCCGTAGCGTGCCAGCGATAATTGCGGGTTCGCTAATAACAGATCGATAGTCTCTTCAATCGACATGACCGAATAACGTTTAACCTGCGCCTGCGCCGCCGGATAACGCATCGCCGCATTGATGAATTTAAATGGGAAACGAAATTTACGATAAATAGCATGTAGTGCGGACATGATTAGCCTGCCTGTTTATCCTGCCACGCAAAGCCTGCTGCGCCCGCAGAGAAGAAGGGGGGATGTGTTTCTATTTATATCACATCATAATTAGCTGCCAAGCTGAGGAATATCTTAAAGCGTTTTTGCGCGGTTTAATTAACAGGGTAGTTAATATTTTTTCGGGATTACGGGATGGCTTGTAAAAAGATTGTGTATTGTAAAATGTCGGGGTGAGATTAATTAAGACTAATCGCACAGGGCTAACCGGTTGTGCTAATGAATTATTTTTCAGCTTTATTTTGCAATGCGTAAATCCCGCATTGGATATTCCCGCCGCGGCATAAGATTTATAGCCACCACACGGCACTCCACTGATTACTATTTTTTGACATTCCTCTTCTGCGCCGTATCGCCCCCGGACCGGAGTTGCTGAAGCAAAATTTGTCTGTTTAATCTTCACCTTTGAACAAAAGGTGCGGTCTGTTTTGCCCAATGATTAATTTTTTGTGATGAATGTCGCGGTTTTACCGCTTCGGAAAGTAAAAAAAGCAGCCGTTACGCTATCACAGAGTGTGAGATTAATAAGTCAGCCTAATGTCTTACCTTTCAACATGTTTTTACATATTTCTTACGTTAGTTAAAATCCCGTTGATTTTATGTTTTCAAATTTGATTTTCTACCGCCGCTAATGACCCGAGGATGGATCATGATTAACAAAATTACCAGTGTAATCATGGCGATATTTGCTATCGCCCTGATTTACATGGGAGGACAACTCCTGCTGGTGGGAGGCAGTGCATTCTATGCGCTGATCGGCGTGGGCGTTCTGCTCAGCGCTATCCTGCTGTTTATGAACAAGCGCAGCGCGCTGACGCTCTATGCGCTGCTGATGTGGATCACCCTGTTCTGGATTATCTGGGAAGTGGGCTTCGATAAGTGGCAGTGGATCCCGCGCGGTGACCTGTTTGGCGTGCTGGGCGTCTGGCTGGCCCTGCCGTGGGTGGTTCGTCCACTCTATCAGGGGCAGCGCCGCTTCCATCCCTTCCTCGGCGGTACGGTTGCGCTGATGGTCGTGCTGGTGATCGGCCTCTGTTTCTACGATCCGATCCCTCAGCAGGGCACCATCAATAACGCCCGGACGCCGGCAGCCAGCAACGGCGCGGCAGACGAGTGGAGCGCTTACGGCGGAACCCCTGACGGCCAGCGCTTCTCGGCGCTGAATCAGATCACCAAAGATAACGTGAAAGATCTGGAAGTGGCGTGGACCTATCATACCGGCGATCTGCGTCAGAGTGATGATGCCACCGAGTACACCTTTGAAGCGACGCCGCTGAAAGCCAACGGGATGCTCTACTTCTGTACGCCGCATAACGAAGTGCATGCGCTCGATCCGGAAACCGGTGCGGTGAAGTGGAAAACTGCGCCGGATAAAAACCGCTCCTATCTGCAGCAGCACCAGACCTGTCGTGGCGTCAGCTACTTCGACGCCGGTCAGCAGGCGCAGCAGCAGAGCAGCACCCAGCCGGCGATCTGCCGCAAGCGTATCTTCAACGCCACCACCGATGCCCGTCTGATTGCGCTGGATGCCGATACCGGTAAAGCCTGCGCCGACTTCGGTGACAACGGCGTGGTGGACCTGCGCGCCAACATGGGCGAGCTGCGTCCCCATGCGCTGATGCAGACTGCGGCACCGCTGGTGGCAGGCAATCTGGTGATTGTTGGCGGCTCGGTGATGGATAACGGTTTCAACACCGGCAACCCATCTGGCGTGATCCGTGCCTACGATGCGATCACCGGTCGCCTGGTGTGGAACTTCGATCCGGCTAATCCGGCCAATACCGCACCGGTTGATGCGGCCGCCACCTATCCGCAGGATACGCCGGTAGCCTGGGCGACCCTGAGTGCTGACCTGAAAAATGGTCTGGTCTATGTGCCGTTTGGCAACGCTTCGCCGGATGAAGTCGGCATCGAACGCGATCCCAATAGCAACACCGAGAAGTTCCGCGATGCGCTGGTGGCGCTGGATCTGAAAACCGGTGCCTTCAAATGGCGTTATCAGAGTTCGAACCACGACCTGTGGGATCGGGATAACCCTTCACAGCCTTCGCTGATTGATATCGACTATCAGGGCAAGTCACAACCGGCGGTGATCCTGCCGACCAAAACCGGCAACCTGTTTGTGCTGAACCGTCTGACCGGCGAACCGGTCTATCCGGTGGAGCAGGTTAAGGTTTCCACTGACGGCATCAAAGGCGAGCAGTATGCCGCCACTCAGCCGGTCTCCAGCCTGAACTTCATTCCGCAGCCGCTGACCGAAAAGTCGATGTGGGGGATCACGCCGTTTGACCAGATGAGCTGCCGGGCCAGTTTCCGTGAGCTGCGTTACGACGGTAACCCGTGGACGCCGCCAACTGAGAAAGGCTCGCTGATTTTCCCGGGCAACATCGGGGTCTTCAACTGGGGCTCAGTGGCCGTCGATCCGCAGCGTCAGATGCTGATTGCTGCGCCGGTCCGTCTGGCTTACAAATACAACCTGATCAAGCGCACGCCGGAAACCGAAACCCAGCGTACCTTCAGCAAGGACGGCACGCCGTACTGGAATGAAAACTTCCACGGCGACTATGCGATTCACATCCAGCAGCTGGCTTCCGGCCTGGGCATTCCGTGCATCGCGCCACCGTGGGGACGCATGGTGGGTGTCGATCTGAAAACCGGTAAAACCGAATGGCTGCGTCGGGTGGGTAACACCAAAAACCTGAAAACCAGCTTCCTGCCGGGCCGTTTCCCGATCGGTTTCCCGATGGGGATGGTGGCACACGGCGGTCCGTTACTGACTGCGGGCGATCTGGTGTTCCACGGGGCGACGGCGGATAACTTCTTCCGTGCCTATGACAGCACCACCGGTGAGCTGCTGTGGCAGACCGAACTGAGCGCAGGCGCACAGGCCACGCCATCTACCTTCATGGGTAAAGATGGTAAGCAGTATGTGGTGATTGCCGCGGGCGGACACGGTTCGCTCGGCACCACGGCGGGCGACAGCGTGGTCGCTTTCCGACTGAAGTAACCTGACAGGCTGAGCGCCAGTGGCTGGCGCCCAGCTTTCCTGATTTTCTTTCCCCCGTTTTTCTCTTCGCCGCTTCGCCGGACCTTCCCGCTTAACGCCTTGTTTCTTCATGCTTTCCTGTGATTTCTCTCCGCATCTGACTTAATAACATCGCGAAACTATTTCGTGATGGCTCTCTCAGTTTGACGATTATCCCGCCGGGAGATGCTTGCGCGCCCGAGCACAGAGAGTAGATTAATGTATAACTTCACAAATAATCGTGAATACGGAAAGTACATCACAAGTCGCTATCTGAAGGATTGATCCTCATGTCCGAACTGAAATTTGCCACCCGTCTTAACTCCTTCGCCTCGGGCGCTCATCTTTACTGGCCCGATTTGCAGGGCAAACCGTCGGTACTGCAGATGATTGCCCGCGCCGGTAAGGTTAAAGGCTTGACCCATCTCGATCTCAATTTCCCGCAGCACCTTACCTGCGACATAGCCACGCTGCGTCAGGCGATTGCTGATGCCGGTCTGGCGGTCAATGGGATGCAGATGCGCTGGGATGCCCCACAGTTCAAAATCGGTGCCTTTACCCATCCCGATGCGAAAGTCCGTCGTGAAGCAATCGAGCTGACTAAGCGCGGCATTGATACCGGCCGGGAGTTTGGCTCACGGCTGATGACGCTGTGGATGGGGCAGGATGGATTCGATTACTGCTTCCAGGCGAATTACAAAAAGATGTGGGAAGACGCGGTCAGTGCGGTGCGTGAAGTGGCGGACTATGCGCCCGACGTCGACGTCAGCATTGAATACAAACCCAACGAGCCGCGTGCTTACAGCATTTTCCCTAACGCCACGACCTGTCTGCTGGCGGTGGAGGAAGCGGGCTCTCCCAACCTCGGCATTACGCTCGACTTCGCCCACGTACTGTTTGCCAATGAGATCCCGGCTTATGCCGCGGCGATGGTGGCGCGCCGTTCCCGTTTGCTGGGGCTCGATCTGAACGACGGCTGGGGTAAACGCGATGACGGGCTGATGGTGGGCTCGGTGAATCCGCGCGCCACGCTGGAGTTTCTCTGGCAGATGCAGCGTGACGGCTACAGCGGTGCGTACTACTTCGATACCTTCCCGGACGCCAGCGGACTCGACCCGATTCGGGAAGCGGAAAGCAATATCGCCACCGTCACCCGTTTACTGAAATTGTGTGAGCAACTGGATGACAACGCAGCATTACAGGCGGCAATCGATCGTCAGGATGCGGTGGCTTCACAACAGATCGTTAATGACATCATGCTGGCACGCTAACGGTCACACCGCCGGTAAAAAATAAAAAAACCTCTACCCAACACCCAGAGAAGAAAGGTCATCGTATGAAGAAACTCCTGCTTGCCGTCATTACTTCCTCACTGCTGTGCAGCACCGCCTATGCGGCGGAACTGGCACCGCTGCAGTCCGACACCGAACCGGATCGCACTGACTGGACCCAGCTTGATACTAAATATGGCGCTCTGCCAAAAGTGGACAAGACGCTGAAGATTGGTGGGGTATCGAAAACCCTGACCAATGAATACTGGCGCTCCCTCGGCCAGGGTTATCAGAACGTGGCGAAAAAATATGGCTTCACCGTTGCGTATCAGGCGGCAGCCAATGAAGATGATCAGCTGGGTCAGCTGTCGATCGCCGAAACCCTGATCTCCCAGGGCTTTAACGGCCTGCTGGTTTCCCCGCAGACCGACATCAACCTGGAGCCGGCGCTGGAAACGGCTAACAGCAAGAATATCCCGGTGGTTAACGTCAACGATGCGGTGATGCCCAACGCGCGCTACTACGTCGGTAACGTGCAGAAAGACAACGGCGTGCGGGTAGCGAAATGGTTCATTGAACACCATCCACAGGGCGGCAAAGTGGCGGTGATCGAAGGGCAGCCGGGCGTCTATGCCGCCGGACAGCGTACCCGTGGCTTTAAAGAGACCTTGCAGGCCAACGGCAAATTCACCCTTGCCGCCAGCGTACCGGCCAACTGGAGCCGCGAGCAGGCCTTTAACGCCGCCTCGACCATTCTGCAACAGCATCCGGACCTGATTGGTTTCTACGCCAACAACGACACCATGGCGCTCGGCGTGGTGGAAGCGGTGCGGGCGCAGAACAAAGCGGCACAGGTGGCGGTGTTTGGCACCGACGGTATCTCCGATGCGTACGCCTCGATCAAGCGCGGTGAGCTGACCGGCACGGTGGACAGTTTCCCGGTGCTGACCGGCGAAGTGGCGATGGACGTGATGATTCGGCTGATTAACGGCCAGAAACTCTCGCGGGTGATCTCGACGCCGCAGGCGCTGATCACCAAAGAGAACGTCGAGGCCTTTTCGACCAAAGACAACAGCCGGTTGCGTCAGTTACTGACCCAGCAATAAGTCAGGCGGAGCGCGTATGGAACAGAATCGTTTAATGATGCGTGGCATCAGTAAAACCTACGGCAACGCCGCCGCGCTGCAGAGCGTCGATTTTTCAGTGCGGCCTGGCGAAGTTCATGCCCTGATTGGTGAGAACGGCGCCGGGAAATCGACGCTGCTGAACATCCTCTCTGGCGTGCGGGCGGCGGACAGTGGCGAAATCAGCGTTAACGGTCAGCCGGTGCAGATGAAGAATCCACTCAGCGCCCGTCACGCCGGTATTGCGATGATTCATCAGGAGTTACAGCACGTTCCGGAACTCTCGGTGGCGCAGAATATGTTTCTCGGTCGCCCGCTGACCCGAGCCGGTGGCTGCTGGGTGGATAAATCGGCCCAGCTGGCGCGGGCCACGCTGATCCTGAAAACGCTGGACCCGAGTATCGATCCCAACACACCGATTAAGAATCTCAAGGTGTCGCAGCAGCAGATCGTTGAAATCGCCCGGGCGCTGCTCGATGACGCCAAAATCATCGCGATGGATGAGCCGACCTCCAGCCTGACGCCAACCGAATTTGACCGGCTGGCGGAGCTGATTGCCGATCTGAAATCGACCGGCGTCTCACTGATCTACGTATCACATAAGATGAATGAGATTTTCCGGGTCTGTGACCGCGCCACCATCATGCGCGATGGCAGGCAGGTTGGGGTGGTCAATATCTGTGATGAGAATGAAGAGAGCATCGTTGCCAAAATGGTCGGGCGTAAGATCGACAAACTCGATCACCAGGCCTTCGTCAGTGACCGCGAGGTGCTGCGGGTAGAGAACCTCGGACGTGGCAATGAGGTGGTGGCGGCGAACTTCAGCGTGCGGGCCGGTGAAGTGCTGGGTATTGCCGGTCTGGTCGGTGCAGGTCGTACCGAGCTGCTGAAACTGATTGCCGGTATCGACAAGCGCACCAGCGGCACGGTGAGCGTGAACGGCACCGCCGTGAAAAATCACAACGTGCGGGCCGCCATTAAAGCGGGCATCGGTCTGGTTCCGGAAGACCGGAAAAAAGAGGGCATCATTAAGGAACGGGCGGTGAAGATGAATATGGCGCTGCCTTCGATGCACCATTTCACCTTCGGCGGCCTGCTCAGTCAGGTGCGGCTGAACCGCAAAGCGCAGACGGTGATGGGCGATCTGAAACTGCGCCCGCTGGATATCGAAAAAAGCATCGGCACGCTGAGCGGCGGGAATCAGCAAAAGGTCATTATTGGCCGCTGGGTAGCCGCCGACGCCAGGGTGTTTCTGTTTGATGAGCCAACGCGCGGTATCGATATTGGCGCCAAGTCTGAAATTTATCACTTAATTGAAAAACTGGCCCAGGCAGGCAAGGCCATTGTGGTGGTCTCATCCGAAATGACCGAAATCATGCGGATCTCCGACCGGGTGCTGGTGATGCGCGAAGGGCGAATTACCCAGGAGTTAACCGGTAGCGCGATCACCGAAGAGAATATTGCCCGCTTTGCCATTAAAGAGATTGACCAGACCGCCTGACCTCTTATCGGACTCTATTAAAGGTTATAACTATGATGACTCAGACCACCACGCCGGCGGGTGTACGCACGCCCGCGCTGCTGAAATTTAATCTGCGCGATGCCGGCACCTTAATTGGATTATTAATCATCGTGGTGACATTTTCATTTCTGTCGCCGGTCTTTTTTACCCTGCCGAATCTGCTGAATATTCTGCAACAGTCCTCAATTAACGCCTTAATTGCGCTGGGGATGACGCTGGTGATTATTTCCGGCGGTATCGATCTCTCGGTTGGTCCGAGCGCGGCGCTATCGGCGGTGCTCGGCGCAACCCTGATGGTGTCGGGCGTACCGGTGCCGCTGGCGATCCTCGCCACGCTGGGCGTGGGGGCGCTGTGTGGTCTGTTCAGCGGCACCCTGATTGCCTATGCGGGCCTGCAACCTTTTATCGTCACGCTGGGCGGCCTGTCACTGTTCCGCGCCATTGCGTTGATCTACACCGGCGGCAATCCGATCTTTGGTATTCCGCTGGAATTTCGCAGCCTGATCAACAGCACGCTGTTCGGTATCCCGACGCCGATTGTGATTGTGGCGGTGATTGCGCTGCTGCTGTGGACTGTGATGAATAAAACCCCGCTGGGGGAATATATTCTGGCAATTGGCGGTAATGAAGAGGCGGCGCGGGTTGCCGGTGTCCCGGTGAAGCGCACCAAAGTGACGGTCTATATCTTCTCCGGCCTGCTGGCGTCACTGGCATCGCTGATCCTGATTGGCCGACTGGGTGCAGCCGAGCCGACCATTGGTAACCTGTGGGAGCTGGATGCCATCGCGGCGGCGGCGATTGGCGGCGCCTCATTGATGGGCGGCAAAGGCAGCATATTCGGCACGCTTATTGGGGTGATTATCCTCGGTGCGTTACGTAATGGCTTGACCTTACTGAACATTCAGGCCTTTTACCAATTGCTCGCTACCGGCCTTATTATTATCATAGCGATGTTGATTGACCGGGCGACCCGAGGCAAGTAATGAAGCAAGATCCGCGAGCCATTGGTGCTCAGATTCGTATGCGTTTGCCCCAGCTGACGCCGTTAGAACGCCGTGTTGTTGAGGCGATTATCGCCAGAACCGATATTACCGAGCAGTCGTCATTAAAAGAGATTGCCGGAGAGAATAATGTCTCTGAAGCGATGATTGTTAAGATCACTAAAAAACTTAACTTCACCGGTTTCCGGCATTTCAGAAGCAGCCTGATTTATTACAACCAGTCTGAGGTGGCGGGATTGCATGCGGAAATTGAGCCGGATGACTCGTCGGAACAATTGCTGGCAAAAGTATTCAGAACCTCTATTCAGGCGATCGAAGAAACCTTATCGATTCTGGATGTCTCTGAATTTAATCGCGCGGCAGACATTATCTATAAAGCACGGCATATCGATCTTTATGCCGTAGGCGGTTCGGCCGCCGTTGCGCGCGATCTTTCGCACAAGATGCTGAAGATTGGCATTAAGTCGACGGCCTACGATGACGCCCATATTATGCTGATGTCAGCCGCGGTGTTATCTGATGACGATGTGGTTATCGCTATCAGTCATTCGGGTGCCACGCGCGCGGTGAACGATCCGGTAAAACTGGCGGGACGGAATGGCGCGAAGGTGATCGCCATTACCAACTATGCCGAATCGCCGATTGCCCGCAGCGCGCATGTGGTCCTCAATTCAACGTCTCAGGGATCGCATCTGTTAGGGGAAAACGCCGCGTCACGCATCGCCCAGCTCAATATTCTGGATGCGCTGTTTGTCGCTATCGCGAAAAAAGATTTAAAGCGGGCGGAAAAAAACCTGATGAAAACCCAGCATGCGGTTCAGGATCTGCGGGAATTTTAGCTATGAGCAAAATTGCAGTCACCGGCAGTCTTCATTATGACATTATGCTGGACGCGCCCCATCGTCCGGAGAAAGGCGAAACGGTGATGGGCACTGCCTGTCACTATAAGTTTGGCGGCAAGGGCGGCAATCAGGCGGTGGCCGCGGCCCGCGCGGGCGCAACGGTGCGCTTTGCCGGGGCAGTGGGCAGCGATCCACAGGGCCACTTTCTGCGCGATCATCTGCTTCAGGCGGGTGTGGATTGCGCCGCCGTTACCATCATTGATCATCTGCCGTCGGGCATGAGCGTGGCGATTACCGATGCCGAAGGCGATTATGGCGCGGTAGTGGTCTCTAACGCCAATCAGCACATTGCGCTGTCGGCTTTTGAGCAGCCCGCCTTCTGGCAGGACGTGACGATGCTGGTGCTGCAAAATGAGGTGCCGGAAGCGGTCAATCTGCGGGCGGCGCAGGCGGCCAGGGCACGCGGCATAGCGGTGTGCGTTAATGCCGCGCCGGCCAGAACGCTGTCGGCGGCGTTCGAGAGCTGTATTGATCTGCTGGTGGTGAATGCGATTGAGGCGCGTGATATGTGTCAGATCAGCGTGCAGGATCTGGCTTCAGCGCGGGCTGCGGCCGAGGCGCTGAGCAGACGCTTTGCGCGGGTGGTAGTCACGGCAGGCGAACATGGCGTGGCGTATAGCGAGGCGGGCGAAACCGGCAGTCTGGCGGCGCAAAAAGTGACGCTGGTCAGCACGCACGGTGCGGGCGATTGCTTTGTCGGAGTGTTGTGTCAGCAATTAAGCGACGGGGCGACGCTGGCGGCTGCGGTGGGTGAGGCGAACCGGGCGGCGGCAGAGCACGTTTCGCGGCTGCCACACTGATTAGCGGGCGTGCAGCGCCAGTGACGCTGCACGCTTTACCTCAGGACGCGACTTTCACCACGGTCTTACCGAAGTTTTTGCCGTTCAGCATATCAATAAACGCCTGTGGCGCATTCTCCAGCCCTTCAATCATATGCTCGCGATAGTGGATCTTTTTACTCTCCACCAGCGGACGCATCGCTTCAAGGAACTCCGGATAGCGGTCACCGTAATCCTGGAAGATGATAAAGCCCTGCATACGAATGCGGCGTTTCAGGATACCCGCCATGATCAGCGAGGTTCTGTCCGGGCCAGCCGGCAGCTCGCGCTGGCTGTAGGCGGAAACCAGACCACAGACCGGCACGCGCGCCGCGGTATTCAGCAGCGGGAACACCGCATCGAACACCTTACCGCCAACGTTTTCGAAGTAGATATCAATGCCATCCGGGCAGGCATTTTTCAGCTGCTGTTCAAAATCGGCGCTGTGGTGATCGAGACAGGCATCAAAGCCCAGCGTTTCCACCGCGTAACGGCATTTCTCTTCTCCGCCTGCGACACCCACAACCCGGCAGCCCTGCTGTTTACCCAACTGGCCAACGGTTGCGCCGACCGGTCCGGTGGCCGCCGCGACGACCAGGGTTTCGCCCGCTTTCGGCTGACCGATATCCATCAGCCCCATGTAGGCGGTAAAGCCCGGCATCCCGAGAATGCCCAGCGCCCATGACGGATGTGGCAGGTCATTGCCCAGCTTCGCGATCTCTTTGCCATCCGAGACGGCATATTCCTGCCAGCCGCTTTGCGCCAGCACCCAGTCACCGCTCTTAAAGTCACTGTTTTTTGAGTCGGCGACCTGACAGACGGTACCGCCGACCATCGGCTGATCCAGCTCGGCGGGCGCGGCGTAAGATTTTCCCTCATCCATCCGGCCACGCATGTAGGGGTCGAGCGAAAGATAGACGGTGCGCAGCAGCACTTCGCCTTCTTTCAGTTCCGGGATGGGCTGCGCCACATAGCGAAAATTCTCTTTGGTCGGCTCGCCATGCGGGCGAGAAGCCAGTAACCATGCGTGATTCTGGCTGGCGTGTTCAGTCATGCTGTCATCCTTTTATTGCGGGGCAATGCGCAGTGCATTGCCGGGTGAACGTCGACAAAGTGTAGATGACATCTGGCGGTGTGCGTTTAGCGCTGTGGGCGGTAACGGCAATGATTCGGGATGGCGTGAGTTATGCAGCGCGCGGCGGCAATTGCATTCGCCACGGCAAAATGGTGTGATGAATCATCGTGATAGAAACATCCGCTTGCAAAAGGATCGACAGCGTGGCGTTACACTCCTCGGCCTGGTTCAGTTTCAACGGCATTGAATGCTCGCAGGTCAGCGCCCGCGAC
>Ga0302349_1000165_pt1 | contig 113290 bp, 101 predicted proteins | sample PhyAR1_FD_202176 | JGI IMG/M metagenome (GOLD analysis project Ga0302349, IMG submission 202176) | Leaf surface microbial communities from alfalfa plants in UC Gill Tract Community Farm, Albany, California, United States - DLSL A.R1... | ecosystem: Host-associated > Plants > Phyllosphere >... | reverse complement strand
GCGCGCTGCATACCGAAGGGCTGGCCGAATCCTGGGCCAATATCTACCTCAAGTTCGCCATCGCCATCAGCGCCAGCCAGCGCGGCGATCGGCAGACGCTGGCCGCGCTGATCTATCCGGATATCGACGCCGGATTGGAAGGCGTGCGCTGGATTGAAAACTGCGTTCGTTCCGCCGACAACGGCGCCACCTGGGTTAATTACCAATAAGGAAAGCACCATGAAACTTTCATTCTGTACCGACAGCCTGGGTCATTTACCCTTCGAGCAGATGCTGGATCGGCTGCTGGAGCTAGGGGTGCGCGGCGTGGAAATGACCACCGGCGGCTGGTCTCCGGCGCCCCATCTGGATACCGACGATCTGCTGGCTAACCCCGCCAAACGCCGGCAGCTGCAGCAGGCGCTGGCCAGCCGCGGCATGGAGATCGCCGCGCTCAATGTCTCCGGCAATCCGCTCGATCCCGGCGAACTGGGGCAACGCCATCAGCGCCAAACCGACAATACGCTGGAGCTGGCCGGGCTGCTGGGGGTGAAAAAGATCGTCATGATGAGCGGCCTGCCCCCGGCCAGCCCGCATGACACCATCCCCAACTGGATCACCTATACCGTCAGCTGGCCGCCGACGGTGAAAAACTGTTTGGACTATCAATGGAATGAAGTGGCGATCCCCTATTGGCAGGCGCTGGTCACCCGGGCCAAAGCGTGCGGCGTCGAGCGCTTTGCGCTGGAAAACTTCAGCGCCATGCTGGTGTGGAATCCGGAAACGCTGTTCCGGCTGCGCGCGGCCGTTGGCCCGATGGTGGGCCTGAACCTCGATCCCAGCCACTTGATCTGGATGGGCGCAGATCCCATCGCGGTGGCCCGCGCCCTTGGGCCCGCCATTCACCATGTGCACGGCAAAGACGTGCGCCTTGAGCGCGGCGTCGTCGAGGTTAACGGGCTGCTGGAGACCAAACCGATCGACGACGTGGCCGGCCGCGCCTGGAACTATGTCGCCGTCGGCTGCGGCCGGGATCTGCAGTGGTGGAAGGAATTCTTCTCGGTGGTGCGCATGATGGGTTACAACGACTGGGTGTCACTGGAAATGGAAGACTTGACCATGTCGGTCGATGCCGGCATCGCCTCTTCCGTTCAGGCGCTGCAGCAAACCCTCAGCCAATAAATATCCTGCGCAGCGGCCACGGCCGCTGCGCCACCCAGTGAATTGCCAACCGCTTACAAACACCATACCGGCCGGGCGCCCACCGTCGCACTGGCATGCCCAGCGCCATGGCTCAGGCACAGCGTTCTCAGCCCGGCACCCGCACCGGAATACCAGGCGCCGCCTCGCATCAGCATGCGTTCGCCGTAGTTGCGCAGATAAACCTGATCGCCGTCCGCACACCGGTGATGCGGTACAACGCCGAGGATTTTCAATATATCCGGCACCGACTCTCCACTTGCCGCACCAATACGCCCGAACTCATCATCCATCAAACCTGGCGGATACCCATTGTCATGCGGATCGCCGTTGAAATGCCGGATACGGTCCGAAATGCGCGGCGTGCCGGCATTGCCGGTAAGACTCGGCGATGAAGCATCGAATTTTGCGGTTCCCGGGCTGCCGGGAGGTAGCCACTCGCCTGTTGCCAGGTCGACCGCGCGCCAGCGTTCGTCTTCATTATCGGTCATCGGCATCGCGGCGTCATTGTCCGGTAAAAGCAGGATTTCCCCCGCGACCAATTTCAGCCCGTGTTGCCATTCCCAAAGGTTGCCGCAGAGATCGCCAATACCGTGCGGCGTACCGTCATGATACCAGGCAGCCGGACCGGATGCGGTAAACGTTGTCGGATCGCCCTGCTCATCGCCCACGACACCGCCGTCACATCGCTTGCCATACTGGCGTCGATCGCGATGCGATCGCCCACTCTCGGTATTGCCTAACTCCGGCCAGCCATGATGACGGCACCAGAACATCAACGCGGCCCATTCGGCGTTGGTGCCAATGTGCCAGCCGCGTCCATTGCGAGCCGCCGCCTGTCGAAATGCGGCCAGGTCATGCCAGCTGGCCGGGGCCGTCTCAGGTTGACTGACCAGTTCGCCATGGATCAGCGTGCCGGGGTAACAGCCGTAGAAGAAAGCCTCTTTTCGCTGACCGTTGACGATAAACGCAGGATGAACCGCCTCGCCTAACCCTGATGTGACCTCTTGCAGCGTAAAACGAGGTATCACATGCATATAGCTGGGCTGCCCACTTGCGGTGTAAAGCACGGTGCGACGCCCTTGCGATTCGGCCTCTACTTTGCAACGCAAAGCGTCTTTTACAATAATCATGGAGTTATGTGCCCGTTAAAAATGCCGAGGCCGGGAAAGCGCAGGCTCCCCGGCCCATTTCTTACGCCACCATGGCGGCGGATTTGATCGGTTGCAACAATTGTCCAATATCGCAATTGAGCAGTTGAGCGCGCTGCAGCAACTCCTCCGTCTTGGCGCCAATCACGGAGTGAACATAGGCGTTGACCTGCTCCTGGTTCATTTGGTTATAACGGTCGGTAAACGCCATTTCGATGCTGTCGCAGATCACTGCGCCGGCGTTGCTGACGTAGTCCGGCAGATAGTGAATACCGCGCGCCAACAGCCGCTGTTCAGCCTGTGGCGTATTAAACGGTGAGTTGGCGCTGCTCACCACCCAGCGGGTATTCAGCTGTTCAATATTCTGTGCATTCAATACGTTGGACATCGACGCGATGCACAGCACCTCGCTGGGTTGCGCCCAAAGTTCCTCTTCGCTCACGCGGCGCACCCCCGCAGGAAATTGCGCTGCGGGGTTGATGTCATAGGCCGTCACCTCACAACCGAACAGCAGGCTTTGTTTCGCCACTTCAGTGCCGACCTTGCCCATACCGTGAATGGCAATGCGCGCGCGAGGCAAATGATTGAGCCTCAGCGTCAACACTTTTTTCATCGAACTCCAGACGCCGTAGCCGGTTGCCACCGATGTATCGACTTGTGGGCTGTCCATGGCATTCAGGATCCACGGCGTAAACTGCCGCAGATAGTCCATCTCTCGATTGCCGGTATTGATATCGCATCCCGTAAACATGGTGCCGCCATAGCGATTGAGCAGAGCGCCTATCGCTTCAAGCACTGCCGGTTGCTCTTGGGGAGAACGTTTGCTGTTCACCACGATTTTGCCGCCGCTGAAGCCGGTATTGTACAGCCCGTGCTTCAGCGACATGCGCTGCGCCAGCATGATCGCCTCCTCTTCCTGCTGCTGCCGGGACGCATAGTTTCGCCAACGGATACCGCCATTGGCCGGTAGCAGCTTGATCTGCGACGAGTAAGCCAGGGTGAATGACGTTTCGTCATCGATTACGACCGTTTCTATCTGGTATTGGTTATGTGTATTCAGCAATTCATTGTTAACTGACATAATTTGCCATCCTGTTTTAATGAGAATCTTGCTCGAATGCTCCAGCCTGGTCCAACTGTTGTTTAATGCCCCACGGCGTAGGCCGCTTAAGAAAATCGGCCATCCCTATTGCCTTGCCAAACTCTTGCTCCAACATCGCCAGCAGGCGCAGCGCCATCAGCGACTGCCCGCCGGCGTCAAAAAAGTCACAGTGGTTAGAATCGGGGTTCACGCCGGTCACATCCCCCCAAACGCGCCAGATACGCGCCATCTGGGGATCTGACTGGCTTGTTGCCGCCGGCGTTCGCTCGGCTTGCGGCCCCTGCCTGTCCCGTTCGCCCAACCACCAGTGCGCCGGATCGAAGGGATACATCGGCAATGCGATGCGCGAAGGCGGTAGTTGCCACAGGCGGCGCCAGTTAACGTTGACGCTGGCGCGCCAGATTTTTTGCAGCGCCTGGATCCATACGGCGCCTTCATTCTGCGCTTCGTCGCGACGCGGCAAGGTTCGCACCGCGGTCACAGAACCGGCGGATTTCAGCTGTGCAACCAACGCCGTGAGCGTCGAACCCGGCCCAACTTCGATAAACAACGTCTTGCCGCGCTGCGGTAGCTGCTGCAAGGCGCGGTGGTAATTGACCGGTTCACGGGCATGACGCGCCCAATAGCGGCCGTCAAGCGCCGAACATTCGACTTCGGTCGCCAGCAAGGCGGAGACGTAACGTACCCCCGTCGCCGATTCACCCGGCGGCGGCGCAATATCGGCCAGCTCGTCAAGAATGGGATCCATCAGGGTCGAATGAAACGCATGTGAAACATTCAAGGCTTTGCATCGCACGCCTCGGTCTCGCATCTGGCGTTCGCAAGCGCGAATGGCTTCAGCGGTGCCGGACAGCACGCAGCCGTCATCACTGTTTTCTGCCGCCAGCGATAGCTGATGACTCAACCAGGGCTGAACCTGTTGAACGCTCAGCTCTACCGCCAACATCATCCCGGACGGCAACCCGGCCATCAGACGCCCACGATGAGCGGCGAAAACCAGCGCCTCTTGCACCGAGAACACCCCAGCGGCCCAGGCCGCCGCAATTTCGCCGAGGCTGTGCCCAATGACCCAATCCGGCTCGACGCCGTAATGCATCAGCAGTTCGGCCATGGAGATTTCGACGGCGATCAGCGCGGGCTGCGTCAACGCGGTATCGTTAATCGACTCGGGTGCGGCCTCTCCGGTAAATAACGCCGAGAGATCCAGTGCGGCTTGCGTTTGCACTATCTGCAGTTTGTCGTTCATCAGTTTTCTGAAGGTCGCATCCTGCGCCATCAAATCGCTGGCCATACCGATAAACTGGCTTCCCTGGCCAGGGAATTGGAAAACTACCGACAAGCGCCCTTTCCCCGTATCCATCATGTTTTCTTTCACGCTCAACGCGCCCCGATCGTCTATCTGCAAGGTGCCGCGATAGCGCAGCGACTTTCTTCCGCTTTGCGCGCTCCAGGCCAAGCGTTCGTCGTTTTCGCCGTGCGGTCGCTGCAGATAGCGTTTTACCAGCCGATGCCAGGCCTGTTCTGACTGTGCGCTGATCGGTACGACGGTGGAGGACAATGAGGCCGCTGTTCGCGCCGGCGGCATGACAGGCGGCTTCGCCAGTACGACATGCGCATTCGTACCGCCAATACCGAATGCGCTGACGCCGATGGCCTGGCGCGGATCCTCGCGATCCCACCGTTGAGCGGAACAGATAAACTCAAACGGACTCTCCGCCAATGCCATTTCCGGATTCGGTGAGCCAACGTTGATCTGCGGCGTGAGCCAGCCATGCTGAATTTGCAGGGCGGCCTTAATCAATCCCGCCATGCCGGCGCAGGTTTCCAGGTGCCCGACGTTAGCCTTGACTGCGCCGATGGCGCAGAACCCCCGTCGTGTCGTATGCTCTCGGAAAACGCCGTTCAGCGCCTCGAATTCGATGGGATCGCCGGCCAGAGTGCCCGTACCGTGGGCTTCGATGGCGCGAAAATCCTCAGGCGTCAACCGGGCATCGTCCATCGCCTGGCGCAGCAGGCGTTGCTGGCCATGCAAACTGGTGGTGGTAAAACTGACTTTGCGCGCGCCGTCATTATTCATCGCCACGCCTTTGATCACCGCGACGACGTTATCGCCGGCCGCCAGCGCATCACTCAGGCGCTTCAACACCACCACACCGACGCCGCTGCCGAATACCGTACCGCTGGCATCTGCGGAAAATGGCCGGCAGTGCCCATCGGTGGAAAACACCATGCCTTGCTGCGCAAAATAGCCGTCGTTTTGCGGGATCCTTAGGGTACAAGCGCCTGCTAACGCCAGGTTGCAACGGCCGCTGCGCAAGGCGTGGACCGCTTCGTATACCGCCACCAGCGAAGTGGCGCAGGCGGCTTGCACGTTGCACACCGGCCCCCCGATGCCCAGATGCCAGGCCACCCTGCTGGTGAGGTAATCTTTATCGCTCATTATTTGCCGCTCGAACGGCGAAGGATTGAGTTTATCGAGTAGCTCGGATCCTTGCGCCTGACGTAAATAGTCAGAGCTGCTACAGCCGGCGAACAGCCCGGTATCCTCAAGTTCCCCCGGTGTCACACCGGCGCTTTCCAGCGCGTGCCAGGCGCATTCCAAAAAGAGCCGCTGCTGGGGATCCATCAGCAGCGCATCGCGCGCGCTAATACCGAAGAATCCTGCATCAAAGCGAGATATGTCGCCGGCCACAGGCGCGGCGACGGGAATATATCCCTTGTCGACGGCATCATCCCGATCGTTATCGATGCGAACCAGGGATTCGACACCGTTGATCAAATTATGCCACCAGCTTTCGATGTCCTCGGCACCCGGGAAACGGCAGGCCATGCCAACCAGGGCGATATCCCGTTCATTGCTGTTCACCTGCTGCATGAAGGTTCTCCGCTCAGAAACGCAATGCGCTGATGTCCCAACGGGGCTCTCGTTCCGCCAGCAGATCGGCGCAAATTTGCCCCATCAGAGGCGTAAATTTGAACGCCCATCCCCCTGCCGAGACCACCAGATGTTCGCCGCCGTGGCAGCGGCCCTTGGCGCTGTCGAGATAGAATTGGCGCGCCGGATCGGTGGGCAACACGGCCAGACAGCTTGCAGCGGAATGCTGTTTATCCGGTTCGAGGAACGGCATATGCCGGCGGGCAAACTCCAACGCGCGCTCCACGTGCTGCGGGTTTGCCCTATAGCCAGGCGCATTGGCTTCGGTGATCGGATCCACTTCGAAATCGGTCCCCAGCCGATCAAACCCATTGACGGACCAAGGGTTAGGCGGGAAGCCATAAAACAGGTTGCTGTCGCTCTCCACCGGCGGTTGGAAAGCAAACCAGAAGGGATCGTTGGCTCCCAGGCGCTGGCTGCGCAGCATGCTGATGCAGGCCATCTCATAGGTAGAAAGCGCAAGTTCAATATCCAACTGGCGCAGCAGTTTCTTGCTGCCCGGCCCACTGGCAACCAGGACTTTACGGGCGCGATAACGGTTTTGCGTCGTCAGCACCGTTGCGCCCCGAGCATCGGGCTCCACGGCCTTCACGCATTGCTGGAACTGGAACTCCACGCCGGCTTCGCTGGCCAGCGAGTAAAGCGACGCCAGGGTGCCTTTAACGTCGATCACGCCGCCGTCTTGCTGCAAGAAACCTTCATAGTTGCTGTCCAAGCCGGTGAAACCATAGCGCCGTTCGATTTCACGCATCGTCAGACGTTCATAAGGCAACCTCATTTCATCCATTGAAAGCATGGTTTGGCGGATTTGCCCCTCATTGGTCCAGACATCCGCATCGCCGAACCATAGGCTGCCAATGCGGTGGATCAGTTTTCTGTCCGCCTGTTGTTCCAGCTGCCGCCACAATTTGTCGGCCTCCAGGGTAAGGCGGAATATTTCCAGCTCCGAATATTGCAAACGCCAATGGCGCTCCTCCCCGCTGGTGCCGGCCAGTTGCGTAAATAACGCATGTTGTTCCAGGACCAAAACCTTATGGTCGCGATGCTCTCGCGCATAATTCCATGCGGCGGCCAGCCCGATGGGGCCAGCGCCGATAATAATGACATCCCAGTGTACCGACGTGTGCATACCTATCCCTCGTAATGGATATTGTGTGTGTTTGATAAAATTATTTTTTAATTAAGCTTTTAATCTGATCCAGCGGCAACAGGACGATCAGCGTCAGATATTTTTCTCGCGGAATATCCTGATAGAGCTGACGAACGCCGATCTTCCCCATGACATCCCCGCTAACGCCGGCGGCGAACAACGATTGCCATTGCCCCGCCCAAATCGCACTGGAATTCCAAATGCCGGCGGTTTCGATTCGCCCCAGCGGCGTCTCGGCCGTCTCGTGGTACCAGGAAACCACGCTGTCGTCCGGCAGTGAGGCGATTTTCCACCCCTGACCCTTCATCGTGCCGATATCATGCCCCTGCTTATCCACCAACCGATCGATATGTGAATTGGCATCGCCAACGTTAGGGACATTATCCGCTTTTGCTTTAAAGGTAATATTTGCCATTTCGATAACGGAAAGCACGGTGGCATTGTTATAGCCGTCTTTCGTCGCCAAAATATGCTCAATATCGTTGGCCTCTTTACCTGAACTTATTAACTGGCGAACATAATCGCCAAGCGCGATCAGCTCAGACAATACATTATTATTGCCCTGTATAATTTCCATGAAATATTCCTTTTAGACGTTGTTAAACGGTCAAGGCTTCAGATTGTTTGAACCACTCGCGCCCTTTTTCTCGATCGATATCGGAACCGGCGTCGGCAAAGAGTGTGACAACCCGTTGATCCGCACTCAGCGTTTCTGCCAGCTTACAGGCCGTTTTCCAGTTGGCGGCGGAAGATGCGCCGATTTTAACGCCGGTCAACTGATGGAACTCGTGCATCGCGCTGAGCGCTTCCCGATAGGAAACCGGATTGAAAGGCGGTTCCTGCGGCATCAACTTACTGATGAAAGGCTGACGGAAACCGAAGCCCAACCCGCCGGCTCCGGCAAATTTAGGTTCACCGTTCGGCGCAGACAGCGTACCGTAAGGCAGTTCGCGCGGCGTGCTGCCCCACACGATCAGCTGTGGGTTATCCTGACGCAACGCGGCGGCCACCCCCGACAAGGTCCCGCCGGTCCCTACCGCCGATACCCAACCGTCGATGCGCTCACCCTCCAGCTGCCGGCGAATCTCTGCGCCCGTCGCATGCTGATGTACGGCGGTGTTGACCAGGTTAAGATGCTGAGAAAGCAGCGTCCAACTGCCATCTTCATGCGCAATCTGCTGGCTGCGTGCAATGACGCCGAGCAGGAACTGATTGCGATCGACCAGAGTAACGATGGCTTTATCGGCTTTTAACGTGTCGATAAGCGGTTGCGGAGACGAATCCGGGATCACCACTTGCACCGCTATCCCGCACATATTGCCAAGCTTGGCCAGGGCTTTCGCCATATTGCCCCCCGAGGAATCGAGCAACTTCAATTCACCGGCGGCGAAGTCGTGTTGATTGATGGCATCGCAAAACAGACCGAACGCGGTGCGGTCTTTCACCGAGCCAAACGGATTCTCAAACTCAAACTTGGCGTAAATCGACGCCTTTCCCTTTGGCGACGGCACTTCAACCAGCGGAGTATTGCCTAACGTCGCATAGAATTTTTTCAACTGGGGGAACAGAGCGAAGGCTTTCTCCGTATCCGGTGCGCAATCCTGTGGGTTAAACAGCTCAAAATTCATCAGAGGTTCCTTTAAAGCCATACGTTGACAAATAAGCCAGCGTTACCGGAGCAGCTGGCGGAGAAACGCAGCGGTGTCCTGCGCGAAATAAAAGTGATCGCCCGCGAGGAATTGCACCCGGCTGCCGGGGAGTTCTTTTTCCCACAGCGACAGCGCGGCGCGGCTAACCAACGGATCGTTATCACCGCCCAAAATGCGTGGCTGCATGTCGGGCAAAGGTTCTGCGCTGAGCGCGCCCAACAGCTGTAGATCTTGCTGTATCAAGCGGGTGACAAGCGGGCGAGTGATCTCATCCAGCGACAGTGCGCCGCTGCTTTCACTGAATGTCAGGATGTCGCCCAACACCTCTTGCCGCAGGCTTTCCTGTTGAAGTATTTTCAGTTCAGAGGGGGCGCGCTGGGCCGACAACACGGCGTCGATGTTAAAACGCGACGCTTGTAACGCCGCGGCAACCTGCAGGGCAAACAGCGCGCCCATGCTATGACCGAAAATCACCACCGGCGCGATGCCCAGCGAAGAATGCAGCGCATCAACGCAGCGCGTAATGGCTCGCTGCGCCGTTTCCCAAGCCGGCGCGTCTTGCGCGTCTTCTCGGCCGGGGTACTGCACGATGAACAGATCCACCTCGTCCGGCAGCAGATCACGCCAGTGCTGGTAGAACGCAACGCCGCCGCCGGCATGTGGAAATACGACCAATTGTTTGCTGACCGGTGAACTGCATGGGCGGCTGAGCCTCACCACGCAACCGAGAGACGTGCGCAATGGCGTCATGAGTTCAACCCCGCCGTATTTTTGACCGTCTGTTCCTGGCGCAGCATGTCGCGCAACGTCACGCGATCTATCTTGCCGATCCCTTTCATCGGAATGGTATCGATGACAATCAGCCGCTCCGGCGCCTTGAACGCCGCCAGCCCTTCTTTCTCAAAGAAGCGGCGCAATGCGCTGAGAGTCAGAGTGGTATCTGTGCTGGTGACAAACAGACAAGGCACCTCACCGTAGAGATCGTCCGGCATACCAACGCAGGCGGCTCGCACCACGGCAGGATGCTGTTCAGCCAACTCCTCTATCTCATTGGGACTGAATTTCTCTCCCCCGCGGTTGATCGAGTCGTTTACGCGGCCGTCGATGAAAATGTTGCCCGCGGCATCGACGTGCGCCAGGTCGCCGGTACGGTAGAAACCGTCCGCCGTAAACGCGCTACGATTCGCCTGGGGATTTTGGTAATACTCGGTGAGCGTATAAGGGCCGCGGGTGATCAGTTCGCCTGATTTGCCCACGGGCAAAGGACGGCCGTTTTCGTCGACGATCAGCACTTCATCATGCGGGCTCAACGGCCGGCCCTGAGAGCTGAATCGCAGAGTGTCATCATCGTCAATCGAGTTAAAACACAGCAGCCCTTCACTCATGCCATAGCACTGCTGCAGGGTAATGCCGAGGTTGCGGGAGGCGGAGGCCGCTAGCTCAGGCGTCACCCTGGCGCCACCCACCTGAACATGCCACAAAGACGTCAGGTCGCGCGGCGTTTGCCGCTGCAGTTCGCTCCATTGAGACAGCAACGCAGGCACCAGCGTGGTGTGTGTCACGCCGCATTGCTCGATCACGTCCAACGCCGTTTCCGCCGACGGGGCGTCGGCGAGCGCAACGGCGCCGCCGCGAGAAAGCGTACCGAGTATACCGGGGCAATTGATGACAAACCCATGCGAAACCGGCATCGCGGCGAAATAGACCGAATGGCTGTCTAAAGCAAACACGTCACAGCCGCACTCGATCATATAGCTGTAGCCGCCATTTTTACGGGCAATCGCTTTAGGTAAACCGGTGGTGCCGCTCGAGAGCAACATGACGGCGGTATCCGACGGCGTCATGGTGGCGGCGTGAAGTGGCGGCGCGGGCGTCAAAGGCGAACAGAAATGTTGCAGGTTTAGGTAACGAGTGTCGTGCCCGGCGTCATCGTAGTCTTCGACCAATATCACATCGATATTGAGACCTTCGGCCAACAGCGTCTGCAAAGCGGCAAGTGGGTTATAGCGACGGGAACCTCGCTGCAGGGCAAATACTTTTGGCGCCGTCAGATGCAGAATGTGCCTCAGCTCTTTTTCTCGATAAGAGGGTAATATCGGCACCGGGATCGCACCGAGCATCAACGAAGAGAGCATGATGACAACCGCTTCACGGGTGTTGCGCAATTGATAGGCGATCCGATCGCCCTTCACCACGCCCAATTGACACAGCTTCAAAGCGGCTGAAGCCACCGCACCGTTCAGCCAGTCGTAAGTGTAAACCTCCCCGTGTTCAAAAAGCGCCGGGCGCTGTCCATGTTGTTGAAGGGCCAGCAATAAACGTTGGTTGATCGAATCCTCAACACTAACCATAGCGACTCCATAATGAGTTAACTCACTGTTTGACTGTTATCTTTCTCAATCACAATTCGTTAAACAAACAGCTTTCGGCACCTCGGTCAGGCGGCGCCATCACTTCTGTATTGGCTCAGAATGAAAAGCAAAACGGACTCAAAAACACTTCATTTTCTGGTCGACATCAAACACCATGACCGACCGTCAGTCAATTACCTTGGCGTTAATTATTTGTAGATCTTATGTTTCACCCCTATCATGTCGTTTTAATCTCCTTTATAAACAACACATTATAAATAATACTTTTTTTATACTTGCTTATGACATTTCAGAAATAAGCTGTTCTAATGAATAGTCTCGCCCTCCCCACAGCGATGGCGCGTTAACACAGCGGGCTTTCAGCAGGGCTTGCAATGCCACCGTTTCCGCCGAACTGAGTGCTAAATCTTGACGCAACTGCCAGCTGCCATCCGCCTCTTGCAGCACATCTTCAGGTACCCCCACCTCAGCCAACAGCGCCAACAAATCATCCAGAGTCTTCATAATGTTATCCAATCGTTAAATGGTATTGATAATTATTCATATTGACCGTCAGTCGGTCAATGAGTATTTTAACGCTTGCCTGAGATGACCAGACTCCCGCCCTCGCAGCGAGACTCTTACTTAAAGAGGGATTTTTTTTGAATAAATTCAACGGATTTCGCCTGCGGAAGGCTTATCTTTGCCCGTTGTTGCTGGGCATGATGCCCTGCCTGACCCTGGCGGCCGATGAAGAGTCGATCTGGGTGGTCGCAGAGGGTTCCTCCTCAGACAATGCCCCGCAGGGTTATGCCGCACAGCAAGCGACGGTGGCGACCAAAACCCGGTCACCGTTGGTCGACGTGCCGCAATTTGTCTCGGTGGTCAATCGCCAGCAAATGGACGTGCAGTCGGCCGACACGGTTAGCCAGGCGTTGCGCTACAGCGCCGGCGTTGCCGTGGAACGTTTCGGCGCTTTTTCCAGCGGCGTGGACTTCGCCAAAATGCGCGGTTTTGAGGCCGACTACTACCTGGATGGATTGCGCGTCATCGGCAATACCGGCATTTGGGGACCGCAAATTGAAACCTGGGGAGTGCAAAGCGTTGAAGTCTTGCATGGCCCTTCATCCTCGTTATACGGCCAGGGGGGCGCCGGCGGCGTAATTAATATGATTTCCCGACGCCCTTCCACCGCCGAGTCGAATCAGCTTAAATGGGATGTCGGCAATGACCGCTCGCACGCCCTCAGCCTCGATTCCACCGGCGCGCTGACCGATGACGAACAGTGGGTGTACCGCTTCGATGGCCTGGCGGCCACGCGCGGTTCGCAGATCGAAGACACCAGGCAAAAGCGCCTCTTTCTGGCGCCCGCAATCACCTGGCAACCCAATGATCGCACGCGCTGGACCGTGTTGGTTCACTATCTTCGCGAACCCCAATCAGGCTATTACAACACCCTTCCCGCCCAGGTTTTGGGGCTGTTGCCCAATCCGCACGGCAAGATAGATACCGATAGAAATTACAGCGATCCCGCGCACGAGCACTCGAGCCGTACGCAATACGATATGACCTCGCTGCTTGAATTCGAATTGAACGATCGCTGGCGCCTAAAGCAAAACCTGCGCTATTCCCACGTAGACTCGACGGTGCGGCGCGATTTTACGCGCGACATCACGCCGGACGAGGGACTTTTGACGGCGGTTTATCAGGACGCACCGAGTCAGGCGGACAGTATCGTGATGGATAATCAGGCCGAGACGTCATTCGTTACCGGCGCCATCGTCCATCAGGGGTTGGCCGGGATCGACTTTCAGGCCGGTAAATTGGATAAAGACTGGTGGGGATCGCAAACCGTGACGTTTGATCCCTGGTCCGAACAGTACCGCCCTTCATTCGAACCTATCCCGGTTTCACGCACGTCGACAACGCAACGCTTCCAGCGCACGGGCTTATACGGACAGGACGAAGCCAGCTGGCGCGGATGGCATTTGTTGTTGGGCGGCCGTCATGACTGGTCACGCATGCGTACCAGTGACAATCTGGCCCATACTCAAACGCAAACCAATGACGCAGCCTGGAGCTATCGCGCCGGGTTGAGCTACCCGTTCGACAATGGCCTGGCGCCGTGGGCCAGCGTCTCTACCGCCTTCGATCCGTTGACCGGCACAAACGCTCAAGGCACGCCGTTCAAGCCAACCCATTCCACTCAGTATGAGATGGGGATGAAACTGCAGCCACCCGGCAGCGCAACGATGACCAGCCTGGCGGTCTACCAACTGACGCAGCGCGATGTGAACACCATCGATCCCCTTAATCCCAGTTATTACACCCAAACGGGTGAAGTGCGTTCTCGCGGCGTGGAGCTGGAATCACGGGCGGCGGTGACCGATAACCTTAATCTGATGCTGTCCTATGCCTGGGTCAACAACGTCGTGACTGAGGCTAACGATAGCACGCAGGGGAAACATCCGGTGGGGGTTCCGGCGCAGACCGGCTCGATGTGGCTGGACTATCGCTTTACTAAAGGGCCGCTGCAGGGGCTGCTGATCGGTGGCGGTACCCGCTACCTGGGGGCCAGTTGGGGAGATGGCGCCAACACCTTCAAAGTGCCCGCCGTTTGGCTCGGCGATATGACCGTTCGCTATACGCCGGGTGCCTGGGATCCTCGTCTGTATAATCTGGAGCTGGGATTGACGGTCAACAACCTGACCAACAAATCTTACATCGCCAGTTGCACCAGTGCGCCTTACTGCAGCATCGGCATCGAACGCCGCATCATCGGTTCGATAAGCTGGTATTTCTGATGCACAGACGACGTTTTCTTCAGGTGGCCGCTTTGCTGGCACTTTCTTCGCCTTCACGCTCTCTGCGCGCCCAGGCTGATACACAGATCGTGACCGATATCGTCGGGCGTACGGTGACTTTACGCTATCCTCTGCGGCGTATTTTCCTGGCGGAAGGCAACCTGTTTTATACCGTTGCGGCGCTCAACCCACGCGCGCCGATGGAAAAACTGGTGGGTTGGCGAGACAATTTCCGCACCGCCGACCTGGACAGCTACCGGCTGTATCTGCGCTATTTTCCCGAACTGGCCAAGCTGCCGGCCTTCGCCGGCGTGCAGCAAATGCAATTCGATCTGGAAAGGTTGATCGCCTTGCGGCCCGAAGCCATGTTGCTCAACGCGAATACGCGTTCTGTGCTGGAAACGAGCGGCCTGATGGCTAAGCTTACGGCGGCGAACATCCCCGTGGTGTTTGTCGATATGAGCATCGGCCTGATGAACAACAGCGCCAGAAGCATCGCCATCATGGGGCAGCTGTTTGATAATCCGCAAAGTGCACATAGCCTGATTCGCTTCCGCCAGCGTCATCTCGATACGATCCGCGACACGCTGATGAAACGGGCTCCGCCGCGCCCACGCATAATGATGGAGCGCGCCGCCGGATTATACGAGGATTGCTGCCTGTCTTGGGGCAATGGCAACTACGGCGAGATGGTGGATAGCGCAGGAGGATTCAATTTGGCTCAGACGCATATTCACGGCGTTTACGGCGCATTGAGTCAGGAAACGGTGATCGCTTCCCGGCCCGATAAAATCGTCGTGACCGGCAGTAACTGGAGTCATTACTCGCCCCACGGTGACTGGATCAACCTTGGGCCAGGCGCAGATTTGACGCTGGCAAAAACGCGGCTGGAAAAATTGATGCGACGCCCGGCTTATCGCACCCTGGCCGCGGCAAAGAACGGACAGGCGTACGCCATTTGGCACCCGTTTTACGATCACCCTTTTAATTTCGTCGCGATCGAACGTCTGGCCACTTGGTTCCATCCGTCGCTGTTTGCCGGCGTTGATCCCGAAGCGACTTTTGCTGAACTCTTCGCCCGATTTCTTCCCATTCCGTATCAGCCCGGTTACTGGGTGTCGCTCAAGGCGGCGCCGTAAACGATCAGCGACATCCCAGCAAACGCATGAATTCCTGCGCCAGCGCAGGCCCCAGCCCTTGGCGGTCGGCGTCGGGGTTGACCATGACGTCATCCACGGCACCATGCATGCCGTGATACATCAAGATGGCGGTCAGATGCGGATTCTCCAGACGCCAGGCGCCCGCCGCTGCGCCATCGTTTAAAATCGTCAGGATCTGCTCCAGCACGGCATCACGATCCTGATTGCCTCGGGTATGATAATGATGATCGTGATACAACGCATCGTGCAGTTCCATGCCTTCAAAATAGGTCGCCACGCCGGCATCACACCAGGCTCTCAGACGCGCCAACCAGTCATCCGGCGCGCATTCATCGATAGCCAGCTGAATTTTCTCGATAAAGTGATTGGTGAAACGTATACGTAAAGCGGACAACATTTCATTTTTGGACGGAAAATAGTGGTAGAAGGTCCCTTTGGCGACGTTGGCGTCGCGGACGATATCGCTGATGGTGGTCGCTTCAAACCCTTTTTCGATAAACAGCTTCTGCGCCGCATCCATCAATTCATCCAAGCGCACTTCCGCCGGTTTGGTTCGAGGCTGTGTTTCTTTCATCTTCTCTTTTGTCTTCATATCAACATCCACTAGGAGTCCAGCGGCCATCGTAACCAATGTTGTTGCCATTGACCAGCCGGCCTATCTCAGTGAAATCAATATTTACGCTCCATTGACCGACGGTCAGTCATAATATAGGATGAGAATAGTTTTCACTTTCACCCCCCATCTCAATAAGGAGCCCCACTATGTCCGGTATGCGCAGGATTTCGCTCGTTGCCGCCATCTGTCTGGGTACATTTATGGCGTCGCTTGATATCAGCATTGTCAATGTGGCGCTGCCCACGATGCTGGAATCGCTGCAAACCGACATGTCGGGCCTGCAGTGGGTCGTTGACGCCTATGCCCTTTGCCTTTCCGCGTTAATCCTTTCCTCCGGTCCGCTGGGCGACAGATTTGGCCGTAAGCGTATTTGGCTGTACGGCGTTGCATTGTTTACCGTCGGTTCGATCGTTTGCGCATTCGCCTCCTCTCTCGGCATGCTGCTGACGGGCCGGGTAATACAAGGGATCGCCGGCGCAGCCGTTATCCCTGGGGCATTGTCGTTATTGACTCATGCTTTTCCGGAGGAGCAGTTGCGCACCCGCGCGATCGGGATCTGGTCTTCGGTCAATGCCCTTTCGCTGGTGATTGGCCCGGTTTTGGGCGGCTTGCTGGTGCATACCACCGGTTGGCCAGGCATATTCTGGATCAACATTCCGGTCGGGATCGTCGCGTTGATATTGGGCGGTTGGGGGCTGCGAGAAAGCTCGCATCCTGAGCACGCTGCGCTTGACCCGCTGGGGCAAGGGTTGAGCATCTTGTGGCTTGGCGCGCTGACCTACGGGCTGATTGCCGCCGGAGAATTCGGTTGGCACAGTGTGCAATCGCGTTTTCCGTTGTACGCCGCCCTGGCGCTGTTGGCGCTGTTTCTCTGGGTGGAAACGCGGGTCAAACGCCCCTTGCTGCAGCTGAGCCTGTTTCGCAACGCCGATTTTAGCGGCTATAACCTCGCCTCTTTTGTACTCGGTTTTTCCGCTTACAGCAGCGTCTTCTTCGTCTCGCTATTTCTGCAACAGGCCCAGGGCTGGAGCCCCGCCGACACCGGTTGGCGCATGGCGCCGGAATTTCTCGCCATGGCGCTGGCCGCTTCCGGTTTTGGCCGCCTGTCCGCCAAACTGAGCGTGAACTCGCTGATGATCGTCGGTTATGGCCTGATGGGCGTTGCCCTGCTGTTGCTGACGCAGCTGCACGCCGATTCGCCTTACGCTCTGGTGGCGCTCTATTTGGCCCTGCTCGGTTTCGGCATGGGGCTGTCCATGCCGGCGACAAGCGCCTTGGTGATGCGCACCGTTGCGCCGCAACGTTCCGGGATGGCGTCGGCAACGATGAACGCGCTGCGACAAACCGGCATGACGCTGGGCATCGCCTTGCTGGGCACGCTGATGAGCATGAAAGCGGTGACCACCTTGACTGCGGCTTTGCAAACGCAAGGCGTGGAACAGGCCGCCGCAATCGCCCGGACGGCGGTCATCGAACAACAGCAAACGGCCGTTGATGCATTGAGCACGAGCCGCATGCAAGCGCTGACGCACAGCGCCTTCGCCGATGGTTTCGGGATCGCCATGCTGTGTGCCGGATTACTCAGCATCGTGATGACCGTGTGGCTGCTGATCATGCTGCATCCGCGTTTCCGTCTGCATCCTCAGGCCGGAAACGCCGTGCTGAACAAGTCACCTGAACGACTGAACGAGGAATGAACATGACAAAATTATCGGTCGACCCGATCGAAGAATTGATCGCTTTCGCTTCGCAGGTAGATGCGTGCATGATTCCCCCCGCCGTCCTGGCATTCCAGTGTAAACGGCTCATGGATAATCTTGGCTGTCTCGCCGCCGGCTACGATCAAAGCGGCGTTGACGCGGCGCTGTCGCTGGCCAGACGCTGGAGCGGCAACGCCGAAGCCAGCATTATCGGCAGCGAAGAGCGGCTCGCCGCGCCGCAGGCGGCGTTTGTCAACGCCGTACGCGCTCGCGCGCTCGATTATTGCGACGTGCTTTCTCCTGGCTGGCACCCCAGCTCCTCGGATATTCCTGTGGCCTTGGCGGCTGCGGAACTGTCGGGCGCTTCCGGCCTCGACACCTTGGCTGCGTTGGCCGTTGGGCAAGACTTCGCTCAACGCATCAACCTCGCCGCGCAGGCGAACGGCTTTTTCTACCGCGGATTCGACTCGAACATCCTCGGCCTATTTTCCGGCGCAGCGATCGCCGCCCGCCTGTTGCGCCTGGACCTGCACGCCTTTACCGACGCTATCGGCCTGGCTTTCGATTTTGGCATCGGCACCTTCCAACACTATCAGGACAAGACGCTGGCGGTACGTATCAGCCAGGGATTGGTGGCTCGCCATGCGCTGGAAGCGGTTTTAATGGCGCAGGCTGGAATAAGTGGCCCTAAACGCGTCCTGAGCGGCGAGAACGGATTTTTCAATCTCTATGCCCCGGGCGAACCCGACCTGGGATTGCTGACCCACCAATTGGGCTCCGCCTTTCTGGGTGAAGAAGCGACCTGTTTCAAACTCTACCCGCACTGCAGCATTCTGCTGGCGCTGACCGAAGCGCTGTTGAACGACGGCCCGCATCGGCAGTTGTCCGATCCCGCACGGGCGAAGATCACTCTGCATGCCTCGCCGACCATGCGCATGGTCTGCGGCGCGCCATACGAGCCGCAGAAAACGGCCGAAATCGATGCGCAGTTCAGCGCGCGTTACATCATCGCCAATGCGCTGCTGCGCGGCCAGGCCAGCGCACGTGAATTCAGCGCGGCTTCAGCGACAGAACCTACGGTCGTTGCTCTGGCGCAGCGTATCGAAGTTCATGAACAACATGCCTTCGATAGGTTTGACCGCTTCGAACTACACATCACGCCGGAGCAGGGTGATACGCTGCGGCTCGAGGCCGAGTTCGGCCGCGGCTGGCCGGAGAATCCGGCCGACATGCAGGATATTCGTGAGAAATTTCTTCACTGCTGTGCGCAATCACCCAGTGAGGGATTACGCCTCAATGCGCGAAAACTGATGGCCTGCATCGAGAATCTGGTCGAAGCGCCTTCGTTACAAGCCTTGTTGGCCGCAACGCGAGAAGTGCGCTAGTCCCGACGCACTTCGCCGGCGTCAAAGCGGCGATCGCCGGCCCCCTCACTTCGGCGCGTAAATCTCTCTGAGCGTGGCGATCACTTTCGCCACGTTTGGGTTATCGATACGGTAAAACAGGGTTTGCGCTTCGCGTCGGTACGTTACCAGACCTTCATTGCGCATTTTCGCCAGGTGCTGCGACAGCGCCGATTGGCTGAGCGGCACCAACTGTTGAAGCTCCCCCACGGCAATCTCATCGTGTTTCAATAGCAGGCAAAGCACCAGCAAACGGTGTTCGTTGCCTATCGCTTTCAACAGCCTGGCGGCCTCAATCGCCCCTTCATTCAAAAAGGGATCCTGCTTAGCTTTTGCATTCATGGTCAATCACGGCCCCGTCATCATTCAGCCGCATTATAGCGGCTTTCAGGCGCCGGCACAGCATTACATTAGCATCCATTAAATTAGTCATTGCTAATTTATATAATTCTAATATAGCCTTGTATTCAAGCCGAGCGGCTCTCCCTGAGGCCGCAGGCTCTTTCCCAACACAAGTGAGAATGCGTTATGAATATGCCAACCCTGGTACTGCTGGCGTTTGCCGGCTGGACATTATTGATTCTATTCGGCACCGTCGGCGTTTATCGCTGGTCCCGAATTTTAACCGGCCGCGCCACGGTCAGCGAATGGCAAGCGAATAAACCGCAGGGCAGCGATGGCTACCAGCGCGCCATTGCGGCGCATCGTAACTGCATTGAAAATTTGCCGGTTTATACCGCCCTCGTTGTAGCGATAGCCGCATTTCAGGTGGAAAGCACGACGCTTAATGTCTTGTCTCTGGTCCTGCTCGGCGCGCGCATGGCGCAGAGTCTGGTTCACATCGGTTTCGAGCAGACGGAGAAAGTCGCCACCTGGCGCTTCGCTTTCTTTTTCACGCAAATCGTCACGATGATTTGGATGGGGATAGAGATCGTCAGGAGCCTGCCATGACGATCACGAACCTGGCAGAGCCCCATGAGGTGACCCGTTTCCTCTATGACGCAGACAAACCCGAGGGGCAGCGGGCCATCCTCTACTTTTCCGCCTCCTGGTGCCGCCCTTGTCAGAATATGCAGGGGATCGTCGAACAGCTGCACCGTCACGCCAACGAGATCGCCTTCGGCCGCATTGACGTCGCGCAGGCGCCGACGGTCGCCCCTGCGTTCGGCATCAAGTCCGCGCCCTCCCTCGCCCTGTTTGAGGATGCGCGCCTCATCGCAATCATCGCGGGCGAGGTTCCCTTGCAACGGCTGTTACACCGGGTGGCGACAGCCTTCGCCGGCGTTACAGCATCCACTCGATAGGCAGCCAGCCGGCCACGGTAAGAACGATGCGTTTTACCCAGCCGGCGCCGGGTTCTTGCTGGTGCACCTGGGTGTGGCCGTCTTCGAAGGCTTCTTTCCACACCATTTTGCCTTCGGGTGTCAATACCGGCCGATAGGCGGCGTATTCGAGCGGGCCATCAAACAGTTGGCGGGTGTCGGCCGCCAGCGACGGGCTATCGATCAAGAATCCCATTTCGCAGTTCAGGTGCGCCGAGCGCGGATCGAAATTGAACGAGCCGATAAACACCCGTTTGTCATCGATGGCGAAGGTTTTAGCATGCAGCGCCGCACCGGACAGCCCCAGCGGCTTGAGTTCCTTGCGCCCCGTCGGTTGCCCGGCGCGCAGCTTCAGCTCGAACAGCTCGACGCCCGCCTGCAGCAGCTCACGCCGGTATTTGGCGTAGCCGGCGTGGACCACCAGCACGTCGGTGGTGTTCATCGCGTTGGTCAGTACGCGGATGGATTTTCCCTGCTTGGCAAGCGATTCAAAGAAGGTTGCCCCTTCCCGCCCCGGCACGAAATAGGCGGAGACCAGATCCAATTGCCGGCTGACGCCGCCGATGATCTTGCCCAGCTGCGTCACCATCAAGCGATCGCGCGACGCTTTGCCCAATCCCTTCGCCGGATCGTCGGCCACCAGCTCTACCTGGGTGAATTCCGGCTGCACGGCGCCATCGCGAAAGCGCACCGCACTGGTTTCCAGCTGCACCGCCAATTTACGGGCGCGCTCGCTGGTTTCGGTTGCGGCGGCCTGCGTCAGGAATGCCGAGAGGTTGCCCTGGCCCCGGATAATTTGCTCAACGCCGAATACCGAGGCGCTGTTCCAGTAGCGATCGAAGACATCGGCGGTCTCCGCCACCACGCTGCCGACGCTCAACACGTCGAGATCGAGGAAATAGTTCTCGTCGCCGACCTGGAAATACTCATCGCCAATGTTGCGGCCGCCGATGATCGCCACGGCGCCGTCGACGATGTAGGACTTGTTATGCATGCGCCGGTTCATGCGCATAAAGTCGAAGGCGTAACCGGCCAGCTTCGGCGTACGCACGGTAGACGGGTTGAACAGACGGATCTCGACGTTTTTCTGCGCGTTCAGCGCCGCCAGCGTCTCATCCATGGCGACGCCGTTATCGTCCAGCAGCAGCCGCACACGCACGCCGCGTTGGGCCGCGTCATACAGGGTTTTCAGCAGGATCTGCCCGGAGGTGTCGTTATGCCAGATATAGTACTGGGCATCGATCGACCTTTCCGCCATCCGCGCCAACGCCAGGCGGCTGGCGAACGCATCGTGGCCGCTGACCAGCGGCACCACGCCGCTCAGGCCGGGGTGTGCCGCCATCTGTTCGGCGGCCCGCGCCGGCAATAGCGCGGCAGGATCCGCCGGCAATGCCGCCTGCGGTGAACGTTGGGAAATATCCGGCAAACGAAAGATGACTCTTGCCGCAATAATGGCGATCGTCACGGCGATAATCAGGTACACGACAATTTTTATCACGGGAAGCGGCCTCGGAGGTTGACTGCTTTGCTTTATACGTCATTAGGTTGCTTCAATCTATAGGAGAAGCGCGCTCTGCAATACGGCTATAGCGTAAAGCGCGAAGGCGAAACGCCAAACAGTTTTTTAAACGCCACCGAATAGGCGCTGTGGCTCTCATAACCGCTTTCGAAAGCGGCGTGTATGATGGAGTGGCCGGCCAACAGCAGCGGAATGGACGACAGCAGCCGCAGACGCTGTTTCCACTGGCCAAAGGTGATGCCGGTTTGTTGAGTAAAGTGACGCTGGAAGGTTTTCGCGCTGATCGACAGTGAATCCGCCCAGATCTCAATGCCGCGATCGTCGGCCGGCGTGATGACCAACTGCCGGCAAATGGCGGCCATTCTCGCTTCCATCGGCCAAGGGAGATGCAGCGCCAGCTGTGGCTGCAGGCTCAGTTCCTCGAGGAACAGCGCTCTGAGCAGCGCGTGGCGTTTGGTTTCCTCGCCCTCGGGTGCCAGCGTCGCCAGTTGGGCGATCAGCTCCCGCAGCAGCGGTGACACCTGCAAAACGCCGTCGCGCAACGGCAACCGCGCGGCGGTGAATTCATCGACAAAAATCCCGTAAACGCAGATATTGCTCTGCATGACCAGTTGATGCTCCACCCCCGGCCGCAGCCAGACTGCGGTGGTTGGCGGCACGATCCAACGCCCGCTGCCCGCCTCGACCGCCATCACTCCCTGTTGCGAATAGAGCAAATGGCAACGTTTATGCGAGTGGAAAGGAACGACAAAGCCTGCCGGATAGTGTTTCACCAGCCCTGTCACCTCGAACGAGGAATTCTCGTGGCTGCTGAGGTTGATGCGTTTCGTTTCGGCGTTGTCGACTTCGAATCCCATGGTCGTTTGTCCCTTTTGATAACGCGAATGTCTTTTATTTGATAGAGAGGCCGCATGATCCTCCATATAGTGACGTTCTCGCAAGCCACACCAGGGGCCTTATGCGAATAAACTCACTATGACACCCACATTTCATCGTTCTGCGTGGTAACGGGGCGATGACATTGTGCATGCGCTGCACAATGGCGGCAACGTTGCGGGGGCGACGGAGGCCGAAAGTGATGGAAAGGGAAAGCGCGGTGGATTGAATCAGGAGGTTTATGCCTAGTCAGCAGGTAGCTTAGCCTGGGGGGCGGCTCAATGCTGAAGGGATAGGGAGAGCGCCTAGGCTCTCCGCTATCCCTTCTTGTCAATACGTCAACGGGCCAGTTCGGCGCCGTCCAGCTCGGAAATCGCCAGACAAATCACTTCCGTTATGGCCTCTACCGTATAGGCGGTATTGGCAGGAATGATTAACATCTCATGAGGTTGCAGCGTCTGATCGTCAACCTTCAGTTCACCGCTCAGCACCATCAGTTTCACCCATCCCGGATGAAAACGCGCCGGTTGTCGGCTGCCCGCATCCAGCTTCAGCAACGCCGTATGGCCCGGCGTCTCCCGTTTCAAAATATGAAAGCGCACCCCATCGTAAGGCATGTTTTCGTAATGCAGTGACGCCAGTGTTCTCTTATGCATGGTAAGTGTCCTCGTGACCTGTGAGTAGCTGCTCTGCCTTCGGTCGCCGTAAAAACGTTTGGCGGCTGTCCCTACCGAAAGCACCGTCTCGCAGCCTCTTGGCGAACGGATTAACTGTCGTGCTTGCAGCGGCCTGTACGGCCACCGCTTCATGCCTAACCTGCCTCAGGCATGCTAATAAATATATAAGAGCCTCGCCAACGGCGCAAAAAACCACTGTAACGTTGAGCGCATTACGGTGTTAATCCGTAGTCGGAAAGATTATCCAGCAGCCCGATCAGAGAGAAGAACAGCGCCGTTTGCCGAGGATCGCGCCAGCCATCGGCAAAGTCCGCCATCAGCCACAGGACTTCGTCGAGAAACAGATGCTCTACCGCCTGATGCCAGCTTTGCACTTCGCCGGCCGTCAACGCGACAGACTCACCGTACCCCGTCAAAAACAGCCGCCATTCCCGTACGGTGAACACGCGGTCGGGCGCCGAGTCCAGCGCGTTGTGGAACAGCAGCAGGACCAGAGCCAGATCGAACACGCGCGGCAAAAACAGCGCGTTATCGGGGTCGATCAGCACTGGCCTATCCTGCGCGACATAAATCAGATTATCGGCTTTAAAGTCATAGGGCGTTTCCACGCAAGGGAGATCCCGTGCGCTAAGCGCCGTCTGCCGCCCGGCAATCTGCAGCATACGCGTTTTTAGCGCCTCGATGTCGAGCGTCAGCCCCTGGCTTGCCGCATGACTGGCGATCTCGGCCAGATCCGCCGAGATATCGTCTTCAGTCAGTGCATACTCGTCATAAACCGCCAGCCCGGCGTTATTGTTTGCCGAAGATAACGCGTGGATCCTTCCCAACAGCCTGCCCGCCGCGATAATCTGCTCATCGCGGCCCGCATATTTTTCTCCCGCCACAAAGGGATAAACCACCCACATACTGCCCGCTATCTCTTGCGGACAGGCCGTCGGCGCCACGACGTCAACGCCCTGACGACGCAACGCGGTGAGATACGCCGCCAGCGCCTGGGCTTCGCCCGACGTCGGACGGGTGCGCTTCAGGACGTGCTCCCCTATCTTATAAACCGGCGCATAGGGATAAAGACTGAGCGGCGGCTGCGCGGTATCCAGCGCGAACCGACCGGCAATCGCGATGATATCCCCCCCTTCACCCCCATCATCAATAAATCGCGCCGGGCGGTAACCGTGAGGAATGGCGGGATTAACGCCGTGCAACAGCTCGTCGCTGACCAGCCGACCCAACGTCGGAGCGCACATCACGGCCGGATGCATCACCGCCACATAGAGACAGGTGGCGCCCAGCGGCCCGAGGATGGGATAACCGTCGCGCGGCCTGGGGCGCAGCCCCACCGAACACGCCTGCAGTTGCAATGGCGCCGAGCCGTGCAGGCGGTTTTGAATCGCCGATCGCGCGTCCTCTTCCACGCGTTTGACATCGCCGCCCGCAGGATAATCCTCCGCCGCGAGCAGATCGCCATTTTGCGCATGACGCACTTCGATGTCGTCGCCCGCAATCAGCGTGTTCACCGCCTGCGCCGCCGCGTGATAGCGCAACAAAATTGCCGGCGACGCCTCGATCGACAACGAGAATTCGCTGCCGTCCAGCAGCGCCGAGATCCCCGTACCGCAGGCGAGCACTACCCGTTCGGCGGCGATCGCGCCCTCCTCGGTAACGATGCCGGTTATCTGACCACCGACCTCGCGCAGAAATCCGCTGACCGCACGTCCCAGAAGCAACTCGCCGCCCAACGCGCCCACCCGTTCGAGCAGCCGCTGTGTCACTTCTTGCGGATCGACCGCGCCATCGCGCGCCGCAAAATAGGCCTGGCTATCGGGCAGCCCGAGCGCCGGCTCCAGCGCCATCACCTCGGCGGAGGACAGACGCCGATTGTCGGGGTTTTGCGTCGCCGGCGCCTGACCATAGCTGAGCGCGCCGGACCAATTCACCCACAATTCCGGGATCTCCTGCGTCAGCCGCACCCAGTCAGCCACGATCTCGCGCCGCAGAAACGCGTCGGGAGCGCCCTCTGGCACACCTTCGCTGATCCAGCCGAACGAGCTGCCTGTGGCCCCCGCCGCGGGATGCGCCTGCTCAACGACGATAACGCGCTGCCCCTGACGCGCGAGATGATAGGCGATCGATGCCCCGACAATCCCGGCGCCCACGATAACAATGCGTGATGATGTTCCATTCATTTAATGATGTCCGTACCTCATTTCAAATGTTGTCGCCAAAGCAAGCAGGCCGCCAGACAGGCTACCCCGCCGCCGCAGGCCAATACGGCATAAGACGCGCCCCAACTGTGGGTGGTATCCATCACCACGCCAAAGGAGAAAGGGGCGAACGAACCGATGCCGAACCCCAGCAACGATCGCCAGCCCATCACGCTGCCGAGCTGTTGCGGCGGTACGTTGTCCGCCATCGCGGCCGACAGCACGCCGGAGTCGCCGAGAATAAAGAAACTGCCGATGCTGACGAGCAGCAGCGTCCAGCCCGGCCCCCAGTTCGCCGACCCTCCCATCAGCAGCGAACCCAATGCGCCGGCGGCGCCCATAAACATCAGCACCGACGCGCGATTGAAATAGTCGGAAACGGTGCCGACAATCAGCGTGGCGATCATGCCGGCCAGGTGGATCACCGCCGCGACGATCAATCCGGCGCTGAGCGGATCCAGAGAGAAACCGCTCAACGCCTCGCTGACCAGGCTGGGCGCCCAGGCCCAGTTGCCGAGCAGTTCCCAGCTGTGGGCGATATACCCAATCAGCAACAGCAGGGTCGCATAGGTGATAGCATAGCTCTCACGTTTCGTCTTCCTCCCCAGCATGCGCGGCTGCGGTTCCCGATAACCGACCAGGGCCAACGATCCCGCCAGCGCTCCCAGTAACGCACCGGCGGCGCACAGAGAAAACGCCACGCCGGCGCCCCAGCGCATGGCGCTCCAACCGGCGATGAAAACCGACAGAAAATACCCCAACGAACCGGCCGCCAGCACCATGCCGATGGCATAACCGCGCCGCGCCGGACCGTTCATCCCCATCGCCAACAGCAGCGCCGGTGTATAAGCCCCGCCCTGCGTCAAACCGACGAAGGCCATCAACACCAACGCGCTGAGATAAGAATGGGCAAATACGGCGAACAGCATCAACGCAGCGGCGCCCAGCCAGGAGAACAGCAGATAAACCCGGCGGGCGCCCAACGAATCACACCACCAGGAGGCCACCAGCAACGCCAGGGCGTTGGTCAGGCTGAACACCGTCTGCACCGTGCCGGCGGAAGCGGCGTCGAGCTGCCACTCGCTCCTGATGGTCGGCAGCGCGCCGGCGAACATCATGGTGCCCAGACACAGACCCGCCCGGCTCACGCAAAGCAGATAAAAAGCCCGCATTTCAGCGCCGCCTCCCTGCCAACCGCAGGGGGAGAATAACGCCATTAACACACATGACCGATAGCCAAAAGATCCGCATCATAAACTCAGCAATCAGAAGGAGATGCCTCATCATAGTGAGCAAAATCAAAGGCTGACAAACGATCTTTCTTCCCCCATTTGGTTGAGCTAGACTCAACCTATGAAAAAAATCCACTCCCTGCCGCACCTGTCCGCTTTCGAAGCCGCCGCCCGTCTCGGCAGCTTCAGCGCCGCTGCGGATGAGCTGTTTCTCACCACCGGCGCGGTCAGCCGCCATATTCGCAGTCTCGAAGCACAGCTGGGGATCACGCTGTTTTATCGCGGACACAAATCCGTGCGGCTGACGCAGGCCGGTGAGAACTTTTCCCGCACCGCGTCCCGGGTGATAAGCGAACTGTATGCCGCGGAAAGCGCACTGAAAGCGAGCGCCGGCCGGCAGCGGCTGGTGGTGCACAGCCTGCCGACGTTCACCATGCACTGGCTGATGCCGAAGCTGGCGGCGTTCAATGAGATTCATCCGGAGGTCGCGATTGATATCACCACCAGCACAGGGGCCGTCGATCGCAATACGCCGTTTGATCTGGCGATCCGGCGCGATCCCGCGCACTTCTCCGGGCTGAAAGCGATCCCTTTTCTGCAGGAAGAGAGCCTGTTGGTCTGCAGCCAGAGCTACTTGCGCGCCATGCCGGTCAGTGCGCCCGGCACGCTGGCCGGGCATACCGCTATCCGCATCCGCGCCCGTGAGGATTTATGGCACAGCTGGCTGAATACCTACCCGACGGCGTTGGACGCCTCGCCGCCGCCGCTCACGCTCGACCATACCTTCGCCGCCATTCAGGCGGCCGAGGACGGCCTGGGGCTGGCCGTTGTGCCTTATTTGTTCTGCGCCAAACACCTGTCGTCCGGCCGACTGGTGTCGCCTTTCCCGACGCTGACCATCCGAACCGGCGTCTATTCTCTGCTGCTGCGCGACCGGGACGATGACGTCGTGAGAACATTCGCCGCCTGGCTGCGCACTTACCAGGCCTGACCGGGTGACGACATTGACGGACAGTCATGGCCTGCGCCTGGGTGAGAATCGCCGGCGATTTCCGGTTGGCGCGCCATGAGCGGCGCTGCCTCAGGCATTTCGCCGCTGCTGCCCGTGAATGTCGACGAGCGCGCACAGCTTTTCCAACGTCACCGCCGGTGAAAAATAGAAGCCCTGTACGACATCGCACCGATACTCGGTCAGGTAGTGGAGTGACTCCAGGTCTTCCACCCCTTCCGCCAAGACTTCATAGTTGAGTTTATGCAGCATATCGATGATGCTTTGCACGATGATGCGGCTTTCCGCATCGCTCTTCAGCTTTCTTATCAGGGAGGTGTCCAGTTTGACGACGTCGGCGGGGATATGGCGCAGATAGTTTAAATTGCTGTAGCCGGCGCCGAAATCATCCAGCGCGATGCGATGCCCGTTGGCCTTGAGCGCATGCAGACAGGCCAACGCCGCGCTGCTTTCCTGAATGCGTTGCGACTCCAGGCACTCTATCTCAATGTCCCCCGCCTGCAGCCCGCGCCGGGTGATGGCTTCATTCAACCGCGCCGCAAAGTGCCGCTCGGCCAGATTGCCGGCCGTCACGTTGATCGAGATGGGAAACGCGATCCCCGCTTCACGCATTCGATCTCCTCGAACCCGACGTCAATGTGCTCGCGGATCCAAATCTTGCGCGTTCCGTGCAGGTAAATGAGGCAGCCCTCGGCCTGTAACAGCTTGCAGGTGATCGTCAGCACCTGATGGATCGCGTCGTCATGGCCGGCGCCCAACCCCGCCAGCGCATCGATGGCCGCCAGGCGCTCGTCTTCGTTCTTACTGAGATGTCGTAACATTGGCTCATAGCTCACAGATGGCGTAAGTGCCTTTGCCGGCGGATTTCGCCTGATACATCGCGCCGTCGGCGCTGGCCAGCAGCATTTCCGGCGTCACGTCCCCACTCGCAGAGATAGCGGCGCCAATACTGGCGGACAGGCAGACCTTCTGCTGACCGATCTGCGAAATACCGGCCAGCTCCGCCAACACCTTTTCGCAAAACGCGCTGACCTCAGGCCGCGGCGCTGTCAGCGGCCACAGGATCACCGTGAACTCGTCGCCGGCCAGGCGCGAGACGCTGTGCCGTTCGTCGGCGCAAGCGCTGAGCAATTTGGCGAACGTCTTCAGGATCAGATCGCCGAAGTCATGGCCGTAACTGTCGTTCATGCCCTTAAAACCATCGAGATCGATGAACAACAGGGCCATCTGCCGCTGATGACAGCAGACTTGCAACGTGCCCGACAACCGGCGCAGAAATGCGCGTCGGTTGGTCAACCCGGTCAGCATGTCGTGCGTGGCGTCATATTCCAATCGTTGCTGCAGCCGCTTCAACTCGGTGATATCCATGGAGAGAATGTAAAAGCCCTGAGCCTCGCACGGCACCAGCGTGGTATGGATCATCAGCAGCCCCTGCTGGGTCTGCAATTCGTTTTCGAAGCTGACCATTTCGCCCGCCAAAGCCCGCGCGATCATCGGCCGGGCCATCTGATACACGCTTTCCCCCATGAACTCGCGCACCGTCATGCCCTGCAGGCTGGCCTCTTCCAGACCAAACCAGGTCTTATAGGCGCTATTGGCGAACAGGTAGCGTTCATTGGCGTCGATTTGGCTGATTAACGCCGGCATATTGTCGGTAATGGCGCGCAGGCGTTCTTTTTCCGCACTGAGCTGAGATTCGGCGAGCACCCGGGTTTCTATCTCTTCGTTAAGCTGTTTGACCACCACGTTAAGCTCATGCGTACGAATTTCGACGCGTTCTTCCAGCTCATGCTGCAAGGCATACAGGTCGGCCTCCGCCGCCTTGCGCTCGCTGATATCGACGATGACCGAGATGAAATGATCCGGCTTGCCGTTCGGCAGCCGATTCAGCGCCACCGTCAGTTCCACCCATACGATCGTGCCATCGGCGCGGAAATAGCGTTTCTCCAGCGAGTAGGTGTCGATCTCGTTTCTCAGCAACTGCTGCAGTTTTTCCAGATCGGTGTTGAGATCGAGCGGATAGGTAATGTCCTGAAAGGTGCGATCCATCAGCTCGCGCTCGGAGTATTGCAGCATTTCACAGATGCGCGGATTGACCCGCAGCCAATACCCCTGCAGCGAAACCAGCGCCATGCCCACCGCCGCCTGAGAGAAAGTCTGTTCGAATAACGCCTCCGTGCGCTGCAGATCGGATTTCAGGTTTTCGGTATAGACGTTGCGTTCGATGCTCTGCAGATACTCTTCCACCACCGCGGCGAAGTCACGCAGGTCGGCCAGTTTATCTTGAGGAAACGACTGCGGGTGGCTGTCGATAATGCATAGCGTGCCGAGCGGCAACCCGTCGAGGGACAGCAGCTGTTGCCCGACGTAGAAGCCGATGCGCGGGCCACCGACCACCAGTGGGTTATCGAAAAAGCGCGGATCCTGCGCGGTATCGGGCACCACCAGCGCTTCGCGTTGCAGGATGGCATGGCCGCAGAACGAGATGTTGCGCGGCGTTTCCCGGACATCCAGGCCATAACGTGATAAAAACCATTGACGATCGCGGTCGATCAGTGACACCAGCGCAATGGTGACGCCGAAATATTTCGCAGCCAGCCGCGTGATGCGATCCAGCTTTTCTACTGAGTTCGAATCAAGCACGTTCAGCGAATCCAATACCGACAGGCGTTCGGCTTCGTTTTCGGGGAAGCATGGCTCGAGCATGTTGACTCCCATTGTGACACCCACGGATCCGATGCAGCCGGCCGGCGTGATTCCGTTCAGCCTATCCGTCGGTTAGCGGCAAATATCCTTGTCCATCATAGACTCACTCAGTATCAATCCGATTATGCATTCTCGCCAGCTTTGCCGGGCGTTGCGTTTGCCACCGCGCTGCGCTACAGTCGTTCACAAGGTGATGGTGTTCCACCTTTCCCAACCGCCGCGTTCGCTCGAACCGGATGATGACGCCTGATATACAACTTCGCTTTATTTTTTAGGCAGGTATGTCAGGAGTCGCTATGAATGAAATCTCACGTATTACCCCTTTTCCGTCCCAGCCTGATCTCGCCGTGCGGGAAATGCCGCTGTACGTTTTCGGCCATAAAAACCCCGACAGCGACAGTATCTGCAGCGCGCTGGTGGTCGCGGACTGGCTCAATCACCTCGGCAAACCGGCCGTCGCTTTCCGCCTTGGCGAATTGACGCCGGAAACCCGCTACATACTGGCCGCCGCCGGCGTACAAGCGCCTGCGCTGCTGACAGACGATCTCCGTGACCGCAAAGTCTGGCTGGTGGATTTTACCGACGTCGAACAAGGGCCGGCCTCATTGCCCGACAGCGATGTGGTCGGCGTTATCGATCATCACCGGCTGGGCACCTTGATCACCCGCAACCCGCCCGATGTCTGGGTGCGCACCGTCGGCTGTTGCGCCACCCTGATCCTGCAGATCCTGACGGCAGAAAAACCAATGCCACTTAACGCCGCGCAGGCCACGCTGCTGCTGGGCGCCATCTTGAGCGACACCGTCGCGCTCAGTGCGCCGACCACCACCGAACAGGATCGGCTGGCGGTCACCCGGTTGCGCGCAATCTCTCACGTCGACTATGACGCCTTCACCGCCGGGCTGCTGGCCGCCAAAACCGATCTCTCCGGGCAATCCGCCCCGCAGTTGCTGCAGCGCGACGCCAAGAATTACCGCATCCATACCGTTTCGCTGCTGCTGTCGCAGATAGAAGTGCGGGCCATGAGCGACATCGATCCGCTGTTGCCCGCGCTGCAACAGGCGCTCGAGCAGGCGAAGCAGGAAGCCGGGCTGGAGATGACCGCACTCCTGGTTACCGATATCACCCACCGCCGTTCCACCCTGTATTTCTCGTCGAACCGGGTGCTCGCCATTCGGCAAGTGTCGCTGCCCGGTATGACGAGCCGAAAAAAAGAGGTTTTACCGTGGTTAACCCTACAGATTGCTCACGCAGGGAGATAAGACATGCCGATCTACCAACACGCTTTACTGCTGGTACAGGATGAACGCGACGGCCGGCTGCTGTTGCGCCATGCCGAACGCCTCAATCAGCAGATGAATACGCGCATTACCGTGGCGCACATCAGCGCCGACTATGCCGAGCTGGACTACCTCAGCGATGCGCAAACCAAAGATCGCCAGTCCAGCGAGGTGATCGCCGCCAAAGCCATGCTCAGCCGCCTGGTGGAAGACTGCTCAATCCCCCTGGAGGTACGCGCAATGGTCAGCATCCATCGCTTCAAAGACGTCGAAGCCCTGATTGCCCGTGAAGGCGTCGATCTTTTGTTGCTCGGCCATCAGAACCGTCCGTTTGGCGTCTATGCCTCCTTCGGCTTCGAATTCATCAACCATTTATCCATCGATGTGCTGATAAAGCACGTTCCCACTCCCTAGAACGAGGTGACTACCCATGAGCTATGAGATTGAAAGCGTAACCGCCAGAGAGATCCTGGATTCGCGCGGCAACCCGACCGTCGAAGTCGACATGAGCGCGGCGGGCGTCGTGGCCCGGGCTTCGGTTCCCTCCGGCGCCAGCACCGGTTCGCGCGAGGCAGTGGAACACCGCGACGGCGATCCGCACCGTTACGGCGGTAAAGGCGTGCAGGAAGCGGTGCAAAGCGTCAAAACGGCAATCAATGAGGCACTGCGTGGGGTGGATGTACGCCAACAAGAGGAGATTGACCGCCGGCTGATCGCGCTGGACGGCAGCGAGAACAAGAGCCGATTGGGAGCCAACGCCCTGCTTGGCGTTTCTTTGGCGGCCGCCCGCCTCGCGGCGAAATTGTCGCAGCTGCCGCTGTATCGTTATCTGGGCGGTATCGGCGCCAACCTGCTGCCGGTGCCCTGCATGAATATCATCAACGGCGGCGTGCATGCCCGCTGGCAAGGCGCGGACTTTCAGGAGTTTATGATAGCGCCCCTGGGCGCGCCGTCGCTGCGCGAGGCCGTGCGCTGGGGCAGTGAAGTTTATCAGGCGCTGCGCCAAATCCTGTTGGAAAAAGGCCTGTCGGTCGGCGTCGGCGACGAAGGTGGTTTCGCGCCGGCGGTCGCCTCAAACCGGCAACCGCTGGAGCTGATCGTGCAAGCGATAGAGAAAGCCGGTTATCAACCGGGTGACGATATCGCCATTTGCATGGATCCGGCCTCGAGTGAATTCTACGCCAACGGCAAATATCGCCTGCGCAGCGAAAACACCGAACTGGATGCCGAACAGATGACGGCCTATTACCAGCGGCTGGTGCAAGATTTTCCCATCGTGCTGATTGAAGACGGTTTGGCCGAGGACGACTGGGCGGGCTGGCGCATTCTCAGCGACGCCCTGGGCGATCAGGTGGAACTGGTCGGTGACGATCTGTTCGTCACCAACGTGAAATACATCCAGCGCGGGATTGATGAAAGATTGGCCAATGCGGCGCTGATCAAGCTGAACCAGATTGGCACGCTGAGCGAAACTTTCGCCGCCGTGCAGCTTTGCCAGGCAAATGGCTGGGGCGCCTTTATCTCACACCGCAGCGGCGAAACCGTCGACAGCTTTATCGCCGATATGACGGTTGCGATGCGAGCTGGCCATGTGAAAACCGGCGCGCCGTGCCGCGGCGAGCGGATCGAAAAATACAATCAGCTGATGCGCATCGAAGACCAATTGGGCAGCGCGGCGGTATATGCCGGACGCGCCGCCTTTAAACACCGTTAATCTTTGCAGGCCGGCCACGCACCGGCCTGTTTTTCATTTTTTGCGCGGCATAATCCCGCCACGCCGGATTCCAACAGAATACGCCGCGTCGCCATCAACGTCTCACGCTGCTCGTTCAGCGTCGCCATCATCCGTTCGATTTCCGCCAGCCGGCTGTCGACGCCTTGCATCAACCCATCCTGATAGGCGCTGCCCTGCAGCGCCAATACCCCGCGGATCGCCTGCAGCGAGAACCCCAGATTCTGGCCGATTTGGATCAGGTGCAGCCGCTCCAGCGCGCTTTCGCTATACACCCGATATCCGTTAACGCCGCGCACCGCTTTGGGCAGCAGACCCTGCTGTTCGTAGTAACGTATCGCCGAGGCGGCCATGCCGGCGCGCTCCGCCAACTCTCCGATTTTCATGCCCTATTGACCTTAAAGTTAACTTTAAACCTAGTATAGCGCCATTCCCCCTGCGACAGGAACGTACCCGATGTTTACCCCGCTGATTCTGCCCAATGGCAGCCGCTTACCCAACCGTTTGGCCAAAGCCGCGTTGGAAGAAAATCTGGCCGATGAAGGCCAACTGCCCGGCCCCGCGCTATGGCGTCTGTATCGCCACTGGGGTATCGGCGGCGCCGGCCTCATCATCACCGGCAACGTGATGATCGACGGACGCGCCATGACCGGCCCCGGCGGCGTGGTGCTGGAACAGGATACGCCGCTCGAGGCGTTCAAAACCTGGGCGGCGGCCTCGCGCCAGGAAGGCGCGCAGGTATGGATGCAGCTCAGCCACCCGGGCCGTCAGGTGATGGCCAACATGGGCGGCAACGCCTGGGCGCCCTCCGCCATTCCGATGGCGATGGGCAAGTACAGCAAGGCGTTCGCGCAGCCGGAAGCCATGAGCGAAGCGCAGATTGCCGAGGTGATCGCCCGCTTCGCCGCCAGCGCGCACGCCGCCGAAAAGGCCGGGTTTACCGGCGTGCAGATCCACGCGGCGCACGGCTACCTGATCTCCCAGTTCTTGTCGCCGTTGGCCAACCGGCGCAGCGATCGTTGGGGGGGCGAACTGGCGAATCGCGCCCGTCTGCTGCTGGAGGTGGTGCGCGCGGTGCGCCAGCGTGTCTCGCCAGATTTTTGCGTGGCGGTGAAGCTCAATTCAGCCGATTTTCAGCGCGGCGGCTTTTCGCCGGACGAGGCCCGACAGGTGTTGTTGATGCTCAACGAACTGCCGGTCGATCTGGTGGAGTTGTCGGGCGGGAGTTATGAAAGCCCGGCGATGCAGGGGGAAGCCGCAGACGACAGCACCCTGGCGCGCGAAGCCTATTTTCTGACCTTCGCCCGCGATCTCGCCGCAGTAGCGCGCATGCCGGTGATGACCACCGGCGGCATCGCCCGCCCGTCGGTGGCGCAACGGGTGCTGAACAGCGGCGTCGCGGTGGTCGGCATCGCCACCGCCATGGCGGAAATTCCCGATCTGCCGCGCCGCTGGCAAACCGGTGAAGCCCCTCATGCGCTGCCCGCACCGGTAAAATGGCGCGACAAAACGCTGACGCTGCTCGCCCGCATGGCGCTGATCAACCGCCGCATGTACGCCCTGAGCCGCGATCGGACGCGCAACGTGCGCTACTCCCCGCTGTGGTCGCTGCTCATCGATCGGTGGCGCACCCGTCGCACTCTGCGGCGCTATCATGCCTGGTTACGGCAACGTTAATGACCGCGGCGCCGGCAGACACGCCGGCGCCGCACAAAAATCCCGCTGTTTTGATCGCGCTACGTAAAATCTGCAAGAAATCACCACTCTGGATACTGCGCTTTTAACGCTCGACTGCTTATATTCATCACAAATTTTGTGTATATAACCGCTATAGGACTTAAGGTGGTGAATAGATGAAAATAAGCCGCTATTTTCTATTTATGTTATTAATCGGAAATTCACCTTAATAATAAATGCATTAAAGAAGCAGCCAAAGGAAAGCAGAAAAGGATTTTTACGCAATGTTAAAGAAATGTTGTTTTTTGCCGGCAAAACCAACGGTCAACAAATCAACAACATATTGATGAGCCTAAGAAAAAACTAAACAATTCAAAACAAAATCGGCTATTGAGTCCCAGGCGAAAAAGCCATATATTGGTCGCGCTTTTCACAAGGCAGTTACTTTTCTAATTCATTAATTCAATCGTTGCGTCTTGAGACCTTCGGTTGTAGGAGAGATATGATGACGGATAAAGTCCGTATTGATACTTTAGTTGCAAACTCATTAAACGGAAACAATGAAACCTATTTGGCGCGTCAAGCCGAATTTGAGTCGAATGTTAGGAGTTATCCGCGCAAATTGCCGTTGGCAATTGCGAAAGCCCAGGGCGTTTGGATCACTGATGTTGAGAATAATCAATATCTTGATTGCCTGGCCGGGGCGGGAACGTTGGCTCTTGGACATAATCACTCCGACGTCCTGCAAAGCATCCAAAATGTCATTACCAGCGGCTTGCCGTTACATACTCTCGATCTCACGACCCCGTTGAAAGATCGTTTCTCCGACTACCTGCTCTCTCTGTTGCCGGGCGAAGGCAAAGGGTACTGCCTGCAGTTCTGCGGCCCGTCCGGCGCCGATGCGGTGGAAGCCGCGCTGAAGCTGGCGAAAAAACACACTGGCCGTTCCGGCGTGATCAGCTTCTCCGGCGGCTACCACGGCATGACCCACGGCGCGCTGTCGGTCACCGGCAACCTGTCGCCGAAAGCGGCCATCAACGGCATGATGCCGGAAGTGCAATTCATGCCTTATCCGCATGAATACCGCTGCCCGCTGGGCATCGGCGGCGAAGCCGGCGTCAAGGCGCTGACCTACTACTTCGATAATCTGATTAACGACGTGGAAAGCGGCGTGCGTAAACCGGCGGCGGTGATCCTGGAAGCCGTTCAGGGCGAAGGCGGGGTTAACCCGGCCCCGGCCGAGTGGCTGCAGCGCATTCGCAAAGTGACGCAGGAACACGGCATTCTGCTGATCATCGACGAAGTTCAGGCCGGTTTCGCCCGTACGGGCAAGCTGTTCGCCTTCGAACACGCCGGCATCGAGCCGGACATCATCGTGATGTCGAAAGCGGTCGGCGGCGGCTTGCCGCTCGCGGTGCTGGGCATCAAAAAAGAGTTCGATGCCTGGGAACCGGGCCACCACACCGGCACCTTCCGCGGCAACCAGCTGGCGATGGCCACCGGCCTGACCACCCTGCAGTACCTGAAGGAGCATAAGGTCGCCGACAAAGTGGCCGCTCAAGGCGAATGGCTCAAAGGCAAGCTGGCCGAGCTGCAGAAACGTTATCCGGTGATCGGTCACGTCCGCGGTCTGGGCCTGATGATCGGCATCGAGATCGTCAAGCCGAACGAAGCGCAGGATCACATGGGCTGCTACCCGGCCGATGGCGAGCTGTCCGCGCTGCTGCAGAAAAAATGCTTCGAATCCGGCTTGATCCTGGAGCGCGGCGGGCGCAACGGCTGTGTGCTGCGCCTGTTGCCTTCCCTGCTGATCACCAATGATGAGCTGGGTATTTTCCTGGATAAATTTGAGCAGGCGCTGTTGGCCGCCGGCGTCAAGCCAGTCTGATTGGAGCGAATGACCGCGATGTCCAAGTTAAACCCGATTCTGGCTTCCTCGGCGCACAGCGCCGAGGCTTACCGCCAGGCGATCGCACAGAGCAGTGAAGCCGTCGTGCAGTGGCTGCAACAGCCCGAGATGTATCAGGGCAAAAGCGTTGCCGAACTGCGCGAGCGCATCCAGCTCGACTTTACCCCGCAAGGCCTGGGCAACCAGGCGGCGATCGAGCGCGCCATCGAGTACTTTTTGAAAGACAGCCTGTCGGTGCACCACCCGCAGTGCGTGGCGCACCTGCACTGCCCGAGCCTGGTGATTAGCCAGGCCGCTGAAGTGCTGATCAACGCCACCAACCAGAGCATGGACTCCTGGGATCAGAGCCCGTCGGCCACGCTGATCGAAATGAAGCTGATCGAGTGGCTGCGCGCCCAGGTCGGTTACCAGCCCGGCGACGCCGGGGTGTTCACTAGCGGCGGCACCCAGAGCAACCTGATGGGGCTGATGCTGGCGCGCGATGCATTCTTCGCGCGTCAGGGCCACTCCGTGCAACAGGACGGTCTGGTGGGCGATCTGCGCAAGCTGAAAGTGTTCTGTTCTGAAAACGCCCACTTCTCGGTGCAGAAGAACATGGCGCTGATGGGCCTCGGCTACCAGTCCGTCACGCTGGTGAAAACCGATCGCTTCGCCCGCATGGACGTGAACGATCTGGCGGAAAAACTGGCGCAGGCCAAGGCTAACGGCGAGCAGGTGATGGCGATCGTCGCCACCGCCGGCACCACCGATGCCGGCGCGATCGACCCGCTGCGCGATATCGCGCGGCTGGCGGCGGAGCAGAAAATTTGGGTGCACGTGGATGCGGCCTGGGGCGGCGCGCTGCTGCTCTCCGAGCAGTACCGCGACTACCTGGACGGCCTGGAGCTGGTGGACTCCATCACCCTGGACTTCCATAAGCAGTTCTTCCAGACCATCAGCTGCGGCGCCTTCCTGCTGAAAGACGAGCGCCACTACGAGCTGATGCGCTATCAGGCGGCCTACCTGAACTCCGAATTCGACGAAGCGCAAGGCGTGCCGAACCTGGTCTCCAAATCGCTGCAGACCACCCGCCGCTTCGATGCATTGAAGCTGTGGATGGGGCTGGAAGCGCTGGGGCAGAAGCAGTATGCCGAGATCATCGATCATGGCGTCTCGCTGGCGCAACAGGTGGCGCGTTACATCGCCGATCAGGAATCGCTGGAACTGGTGATGCAGCCGCAGCTGGCCAGCGTGCTGTTCCGCTACCGTCCGGCGCCGCTGGCGGCGAAAGGCGACGCGGCCGTCGCGCTGTTCAACCAGCGCATCGGTGACGCCTTGCTGGAGTCGGGCCGCGCCAACGTCGGCGTGACCGAGTTCGATGGCGTAACCTGCCTGAAGATGACGCTGCTGAACCCGATCGTAACGCTGGAAGACATCAAGCTGCTGCTGGCGCTGGTCGAGAAAACCGCGCAGCAGCTGCCGGCGTAACCCTCCGCCACTGCGCATTAAAAGCCGATAACCCCCAGGTTATCGGCTTTTTTATCGCGCTCACGCCGTGCACGCACTCAATCCGTAGACATGTTTTCCCACGACGTTGCTTGCTCGTCCAGCTCGATTTCCAGAGTTTCCAAAAAACGCGCCGTCATCATGTAGTGCCCAATAATTAATGACAGCTCAGCAAGTTGAACCTCATCATAGTAATGTCTGACCGCGTTAAATGTTTCGGCAGAAACCTTCACCCGCTTCACACATTCATCGACAAAATGCAAGATGGCCGTCCCTCTGGCATCGACGCCAACTCCCTGCTCTATTTTCTTGATATCGTCATCGTGCCACCCTGCAAGGATCGCCAGCGGATAGTGTTGCATACGCTCATAAGCGCTGTGGCTTAACGCGCCAACCCTTAATATGATCATTTCCCGATCTTTATCACACAGTCGCCCGGCCGGAAAAGAAGCTCCAAGGGAAAGATATCCCTGCGCCGAGCGACTGGTTTTCAACAGACCCAGCGTAAGATTGGCGGGAAAACGGGCATATTGTTGCTGTTGCTCAGCCGTTAATTCACGCACTGCCGGCAGTTTTATTCTGGCCATCGCTTATTCTCCCGCTTGAGCTTCGATAATTGCAATCGGGCGCGCCCATCCGGCGGAAGCCTGATAAACCTTGACTGGCAGACTGATCACGCTAAATCCGCAGGGCGGCAGCAATTCAAGATTGCACAGTTTTTCAATCTGGCAATAAGGATATTGACTGCCGGCATAGTGCCCTTCCCAAATAAGCGAAATATCGCCGCTTTGTTCAAATTTGGTGCGCGTATGGCTGAATGGCGCGTCCCAGCTCCAGGCATCGGTGCCAACCACCCTGACGCCGCGCTCGGTAAGATACAGCGTCGCTTCACGGCCCATGCCGCAACCGCGATGAATGAAATCTTCGCTGCCGTAACGCCCGCCGGCCGCCGTGTTGACCAGGACGATATCGCCGGCGGTGATATGATGGCCGATCTTCGCTAATTCACGCTCAATATCACGCGCAGTGACCACATAACCGTCGGGAAAATGCCGAAAATCCAATTTGACGCCAGGGCCGATACACCATTCCAGCGGTATTTCATCAATGGTTTTTGACGCAGAGCCGTCGTCCATATGCGAATGGTAGTGATACGGGGCGTCCATATGCGTCCCCGCGTGGGTGCTCATGCGGACGAACTCCACCGCCCAACCCTCCTGGCGTGGCAGCGCCAGGGGATCAAGACCGGGAAAGGATTCCGCCAGTTGCAACGCTCCGTGCTTGTTATCAACATACTCGATTTCCGGCAGAAAACTTTCCGGATCGGAGGCGATCCCGCTCATCAGCGGCACCGAAAGATCAATGATTTTACCGTACATATTGTTACCTTTATCCAGGGGATGACCTGCCCAGAATAAGTTTTCCCCAAAGAATAGAAATGCCGATTATCAGACAACTTATTGTTATAATAGGAAGGCGCAGCCATGAGCGGACAGGAATGAGCGATGAAATCATCAGAATTGACCGGCGAAGCCCCAATATCGATTTGGTTCAGAAATAAATCCTGGCCGGCAGGAACGCATTTCCCTTTACAGGCGTTGCCCTGGGGTAAACTGATGTATTCCATGAAGGGGTTGGTGGAAATAAAAATTGAGAACAATATTTATTTATCCACACCGGAATATGCCATTTGGCTCCCCGTTAATACCGAGCATGAATCCGTCGCAAAGAGTGCAATTAACTATGTCATTCTTCATGTCAGTCCCTCGCTATGCCAATCCTTACCGAGCAAACCGCAAACCCTACGGCTGAATAAGGTCGCCAAAGCGGTGTTGGCCGATTTTTCAGAAAGGCACATTGGCTATCCGCAAACGTCTCAGGACCAGACGTTGGTAACCGCGTTGCTTGAGCAGCTGGCGCTGTCGGAGCGTTTTGACAGCTACCTGCCACTCGGCAGCGACGACGTTATCAAGATCATGACGGAAAAGATGAGCGCCGCCCCGCACCATCTCAACACGCTGGCACAATGGTCGGGCATGCTGGGATTGAGCGAACGCACGCTGTCGCGGCGATTTCTCGCCGCCACCGGCATCTCCTTCAATGAATGGAAGCTGAGAAGCAAAACCCTGACGGCGATGACGCTGTTGCAGGAAGGAAAAGCCGTCAAATATGTCGCCTCCACCTTAGGGTATAACGATCCTTCGGCGTTTATCGCCATGTTCAGACGACAAACGGGCCAGTCCCCCTCCGGTTTTTTAGCGGTATGTCATGGCATACGGAAAACAGGCTCAGGCATAATGCATGGCGAGTGATACAGTATTCGCACGCACAAACTGCAGCAAACGCCTTCTCTTATTTCCGGCGCCACAGGATAAACGCATGACCGACCCTGATTTCAACCTGCTGACCGCGCTCGACGCGCTGCTGTCGACGGGCAGCGTTGCCGGCGCGGCGCGACGTCTCGGTTTAAGCGCCTCGGCCATGAGCCGCACCCTCAGCCGACTGCGCACGGCCACCGGCGATCCACTGTTGGTGCGCGCCGGGCGTCATATGGTGCTGACGCCTTATGCCGAAACGCTGCGCGAACGGGCGCGAAACGCGGCATTCGAAGCTCGGGCGCTGCTGCGTCCGACGCCGAACGCGCTGGATCCCGCCACGCTCGACCGGACCTTTACGCTGCGCGCCAACGACGGCTTCGTCGAGGCCTTCGGCCCGGCGCTGATCGCCGCCGCTGCGCAACAGGCGCCACGGGCGCGGTTGCGCTTTGCGCCCAAGCCTGAGAAAAGCGACCGCCCCCTGCGTGAAGGCCTGGTCGATCTGGAGATTGGCGTGCTGGGCGAAATGGGGCCGGAAATCCGCCTGCAGGCGCTGTTTCGCGACCGCTTCGTCGGCGTGATGAGAAGCGCGCATCCGCTGGCGCAGCGGCCCAAGATAGGCGCCGCCGAGTACGCCGCCTGCGGCCACGTGGTGGCCTCGCGCAGCGGGCGCATTCTCGGGCCGGTAGACGCCGCGTTGGCGGAGCTGGGGCTGATGCGCCAGATTGCCGCCGTGGTGCCGAGCTTTCCGGCCGCGCTGGCGGTGGCGCAAGCCTCAGACCTGCTGGCGCTGTTGCCCGCCTCCTTTGTGCATGCTCATCCGGACGACGGCCCGCTGCGCATGTTCGAGCTGCCGGTGAAAACGCCGCCCATTACCGTCTCGCAAATGTGGCACCCGCGCCTGGACGCTGAAGCGGAGCACCGCTGGCTGCGGCAGTTGGTGTTGGCCGTCTGCCGTCAACGGGCGTAGGCACCGCGCACCTCAAGTGACAATGTCACCAAACATTCCCTTACGGCGCCGCTCGCCCGTTTAAATCGGCCAGATAGGCGCAAAACATGTCCGCCATCGCGTCGGCATAAGCCACAATTTCCGCATCGCTGCGCGGCGTTTCGGAGAATTGCTTGCCCGCCGCCCCCAACGTGCCGACGATCAGATCGCCCGCCAACCGACGAGTGAACGGCGGCACATCAGGCAACGCTTCGCACATGAAAACCTGCACGATACCCTTGCCGGTCGCCTTCACCGCCTGTGCCTCCGGCGCATCTCGGTAAAGCGGCGCCGCATCATTCAACGCTACGCGCATCTGCGCTTCTTCACATTCCGAACGGATAAATGCCTGCGCCAGCAACCGCAGGCGCTCGTACGGCGTTTTCTCGCGGTCGGCCAAAATACGGCTCAGCATATCGGTGGTCTGTCGCCATTCGTCGCTCTGCAAACGAAACAGGATTGCCGCCTTGTTGGGGAAATACTGATAAAGCGACCCGACGCTGACGCCGGCACGTTCAGCCACTCTGGCGGTAGTGAAACGTGCCGCCCCCTCCTGCGCCAAAACCTGAATAGCAGCGGTCAGAATGGCGGAAACCAGTTCGGCAGATCGCGCCTGTTGTGGTTGTTTTCTCGAGGAAATTTGCTTACTGCGGCGTTCAGTCATAGCGGACGGCCAATGCGAATAGAGGAATACGAATAGTTCGTCATATTATAGCGGCATGCGCTAACGCGCTCCATTTACGACAGGAAATTAGCCATGAGTACCCTGACCACTGCCCCCTTAGCGCCGCTGCTAAGCCGCCTGTTTCAACAGGCATCCCGCCGCTCGCCGGCGCTTGCCGCCCTGTTCCGCGACGTGCCTGACGAAGAGCAAAGCCGGCTGATGCAGAGCAAAACCGAGTATCGCGAACTCTACCACCGCCTGAAGGATTTCCCGCTGGCCGTGTCGCCGGCAACCGGCGCATTGCTGTATATGTTGGCGCGCGGTTGCCGGGCGCAAAACATCGTCGAATTCGGCACGTCGTTCGGCATTTCTACTCTGCACCTGGCCGCCGCACTGCGCGATAATGGCGGCGGCCGATTGATTACCTGCGAGTTTGAACCGAGCAAAGCGGTGCAGGCGCGCAACAATCTGACTGAAGGCGGCGTCATCGACCTGGTGGAGATCCGCGTCGGCGACGCCCTGGAAACGCTGCGCGACGATCTGCCGGCCACGGTCGATCTGCTGTTGCTCGACGGCGCCAAGGGGCTTTACCCCGATATCCTCGCGCTGCTGGAAAATCGTCTGCGCCCCGGCGCGCTGATCGTCGCCGACAACGCCGATTACAGCCCGGATTATCTGGCGCGCGTGCGTTCTCCGGCGTCGGGTTATCTCTCCACGCCGTTCGCGGATGACGTCGAGCTGTCGATACGCCTTTTATAAAAAATTCCAATACAGTTTGGAATTACCAGTAAGTTAGAGAACGGAAGTATTGACTCCTCCAACTGATAAGTTATGAAATAAAATTCATCAGATTTATAACACCCAATTTATCCGTCAGGAGCTCCTGGCGGATAAATTAAATCTATTTTAAACTATTCTTGATAGCTTCTATTTAATGATGGATTTTAGTCATAAAACCTTCTTAAGCTGGTTAGTTTCTCGCCCTCTTTTAGATCGATTTTGAAGTCAAATTCACCACAATCAGGTGACTTTCTAGAGGGATTATTCCAGGCTCCAGGGCTTTCGGCATCAAAAAAAATAACATCTTGAACACCAATGCGAGAAAATATTCTTTTAACTCTTTCCATATACTCTTTATCTTCGCGAAAAACAGAAACCGCCACCCTAGATAATTCAGCTTTTTTTATTTGCTCAATAATATGCTGATCTTGCTGTCCAATACTCCAACCATATATAACCAATTTAGATTCCAGATTGGGTAGAACCTCATAAAACACCCTATCTAAATAACTGCTATTTGATATTGACCTAACTTTACCATCTTGTCGCCCCTCACAGACGAATACTGGAATAAAGGCATTTTTTTCCCAGCAGGATAAAATTTCGTTCAAAAGATCATGGGTGTAAAGATCAGGCCTGGTTATTATTTTTCTGGTCAAAAAGTCCTCTCTATGAAGGACTAGATTACCATGAGGATAAAAAAACAGTGTAGCCCCCGACGCCTCACCAATTGGCTCGAGGTATTTCTCCCAATCCTCATCCAGATAATAAGGAGTAAAGCAATCCTTGAACCATCGTCCTAGTTCATGATTGCCAAGCATTGCCGCCCAATATACGATAAGGTCATAATTAAGTGATGCTACAGTTTTAAATAACCTCATGAAATTATAAATACTTGGTAGATGCGGAAGCGCCTCGATGTAAGAGATGTGAATATCACGGAGTGTTCTTATCAATGCATCTCTAATGTTTATATATGCTGAATCTATTAATGTGCAGTCAATATTCAAAACCTGATTAACTTGCTTAGCTTGCAATAGGTTTCGCAAGACAAATTCAAAATCATTTGCTTTGAAACTTTTGAATACACTGACTGAAAAGGCATTGAGATAATCACGGTGTTGTGCTTCTAGATATAACGAATCGTAATTAAATGAGTCTGATACGGCAATGCTTGCGCCATTACCTAAAATCAGACTGCCCGATAAAAAATGTTGCTCTATATCTTCCCATTTGTTGATCTTTTCCATTTCCATCCTTAGATACCACGATTTTTCAATGCAGATTTAGGTGTTAAGGGAGAGTTTTGAGAAATGTATTCCCATTCAATTCTCAAAACTTTAAGCTTTATGTCTAGCGCATCATCATCGAGCTTATCTTTTTTTGCGTGCAGATTTTCCAATTGTCGCCTTAGCTTTCCATAGTTTCCTGCCGCCGCACGATGTAATTCAGCTTTTTCTGAAAAGCGTCCAAATGAAACAAGTCCGGACAATGCTGCAGAAAGAATACTCATAGTGACTAGCATGAATTTCCACCATCCCTGCGCATCGAAGAAAAGGCATCCAGTAACAATCGTGGAACTCAGGATTAGGGCATACCCTGTTAGATCTGCTTTATTGTACAATTTTTCCGAACATACATAATGTCCTCGTTGCGCATTATATAAACGTTCATGCCAATCACTCATGAGTTCTATACGATTCTTGTAATCGTTCAGCTCCAGTCTATTCAAAGCCCCTCCCTAGTCAAAAAATTGAAATATGCAGTTTTAACTATAAGCAGTAAAATTAAATCCCTTCGATGGGAAAGTTTAAAAATTTGACAACGACGTTTTAAATATTGCCATGGAGCTCACTTAAAGAAAAGTTTTTACCAGTCAATTTTAGGCCTGATTGGTATCCAGTAAATCGCGAATGCTTGTTAACCATCATCCAATCAGGGAATATACGTGCATGATGCCTGACACAGTGAAATGCCCATGACGCTTCCCCCTCTTTGGCCGGTGTTCGACGGCCATAACGACCTGCTGCTCAACCTGTGGCTGCAGCACGATGACGATCCGGTCACCGCCTTTTATTCGCACGTCACGCCGGGCCACCTCGACTTTCCACGCATGCGGCGCGGCGGATTCTGCGGCGGGCTGTTCGCGGTGTTTATTCCTCCGGTCAGCTATATCGCCCAGATGCGTAATCAAACGCTGGAGGACGCGCAGGCCGCGTTCGATCCGCTGGCGATAGCCGAACGGCAGATAGCCATCCTGCACCAGTTGGAACGCGCCTCTCAGGGGCAGTTGCGCCTCTGCCGCACGGCTACCGAGATAGAACAGTGCCGCCTCGACGGGCAAATTGCCGCGGTGCTGCATATCGAAGGCGCCGGCATGATCGACGCGGCGCTGACGCAGCTGGCGGCCTTCTATCGGCTGGGTGTGCGCAGCATCGGGCCGTTCTGGAATCTGCCGAACGCCTTCGGCACCGGCGTCAGCGGGCCGTTCCCCGGATCACCCGATACCGGCCCCGGCCTGACGCCGGCCGGTGAAGCGCTGATCCGCGCCTGCAACCAGTGCCGCATCATGATTGACGTCTCGCACATGAACGAGAAAACCTTCTGGCAAACCGCCGCGTTGAGCACCGCACCGCTGGTCGCCACCCATTCCAATGCCCACGCCCTCTGCCCGCAGCCGCGCAACCTGACCGACGCGCAGCTGGACGCTATCGCCCAGAGCGACGGTATGGTCGGCGTCAATTTCGGCACCGCCTTCCTGCGGGCTGACGGAAAACGTGACAGTGCAACGACAGGCTTAACAGAAATTGTTAAACACGTTGAGTATTTGATCGCTAAACTTGGTGAAGATCGCGTGGGATTTGGCTCTGATTTTGACGGGGTTAACGTACCGCAACCGTTGGAGGACGCCGCAGGCCTGCCGCGCCTGACGCAAGCGCTCAAGCAGGCGGGGTTTGACGACCGGCTGCTGGAGAAGCTGACCTGGCGCAACTGGCTGAACGTGCTCTCCGCCACCTGGGGTGAATAACCCGGTTACGCTTTAACGGTTGCGATCTCCGTCACATTTCGTCAACATTGAGCCAGCCGAATGCGAATTTTTCTCATTGGCTTCGAACTATCACGATGCATGCAAAGGAGCACCGCTATGACTACCTGGACCAAACCTGAGTTTGTTGACCTGCGTCTGGGGCTGGAAGTGACGCTGTACATTTCCAACCGTTAATCGCCTGTCTGCCCGCCTTTCGCGCGGGCATTTCTTTCCTTCTTTTTCTGGTTCAGACATGCAGATAAAAGTTCTCGGCTCGGCAGCGGGCGGCGGCTTTCCCCAGTGGAATTGCAACTGCGACAACTGCCGGGGCGTTCGCAGCCACAGCATCAACGCCACGCGCCGCACGCAGTCTTCCATCGCCGTCAGCGACGACGGTAAAAACTGGGTGCTGTGCAACGTTTCCCCGGACATTTGCCATCAGCTGCTGGCCTCGCCCGAATTGAACAATCCCGACGTGCTGCGCGGCACCGGCATCGGCGCGATCGTGCTGACCGACAGCCAGATCGATCACAGCGCGGGCTTGCTCAATTTGCGTGAGGGCTGCCCGCATCAGGTCTGGTGCCCCCCCGAAGTGCACGACGATCTCAGCACCGGTTTCCCGGTGTTTCCCATGCTCTCTCACTGGAACGGCGGGTTAATCCATCACCCTGTGACGCCCGGCGAACCGTTCCACACGGCGGTCTGCCCAAACGTGCGCTTCACCGCCATTCCGCTGCTCAGCAACGCGCCGCCCTATTCGCCGTACCGCGATCGCCCGCTGCCGGGCCACAACGTGGCGCTGTTTATCGAAGATACCGCGCGCGGGGTCGGTCTGCTGTACGCGCCGGGCCTGGGTGAGCCGGACGAGGCTTTGATGCCCTGGCTGCGCCAAGCGGATTGCCTGCTGATCGACGGCACGCTCTGGCGCGACAACGAGCTGGCCAACGCCGGCGTGGGGCGCAATACCGGCAAAGACATGGGGCACCTGGCGCTGGCGGAAGAGCACGGGCTGGCTGCCCTGCTCAGTACCTTGCCCGCCAAACGCAAGATCTTGATCCACATTAACAATACCAACCCGATCCTCAATGAAGACTCCGCGGAACGGCAGAGCCTGAGCGCCGCCGGCATCGAAGTGAGCTGGGACGGCATGAATATCGAACTGTAGGGAATCGCCATGACGCAACCACTCCCCCTGACTCCGCAGGCATTTGAAGCGGCACTGCGCGCCAAAGGCGCTTATTATCATATCCACCACCCGTATCACATCGCGATGCACAACGGCGAAGCGACCCGTGAGCAGATCCAGGGCTGGGTGGCCAACCGTTTCTACTATCAGACCAGCATTCCGATCAAGGATGCGGCGATCATGGCCAACTGCCCGCAGCCGGAAACCCGTCGCAAATGGGTGCAGCGCATTCTGGATCACGACGGTTACGGCGGCAGCGAAGGCGGCATCGAGGCCTGGCTGCGCCTCGGCGAGGCGGTTGGGCTGCAGCGCGATACCCTGCTATCCGAGCAGCTGGTGCTGCCCGGCGTGCGTTTCGCGGTGGATGCCTACGTCAACTTCGCGCGCCGCGCCTGTTGGCAGGAAGCGGCCTGCAGCTCGCTGACCGAATTGTTTGCGCCGCAGATCCACCAGTCGCGCCTCGACAGCTGGCCGCAGCACTACCCGTGGATTGACGCCGCCGGCTACGACTATTTCCGCAGTCGCCTCGGCCAGGCTAACCGCGACGTGGAGCACGGGCTGGCGCTGGCGCTGGACTATTGCGATACCGTTGAAAAACAGCAGCGCATGCTGGAAATCCTGCAGTTCAAGCTGGATATTTTGTGGAGCATGCTGGACGCCATGAGCATGGCCTATACCCTGAACCGCCCGCCTTACCACAGCGTGACCGCCGCGCGGGTCTGGCACAATCAGAGGCTGGTGTAATGACACTGAATCCTGAACACACCCCCGTCTTCCGCCGCGGCTACCGCCTGCAATGGGAGCAGGTGCAAAACAGCCACGTGATCCTCTACCCGGAAGGCATGGCCAAACTAAACGACAGCGCCGCCGCCATCCTGCAGCTGGTTGACGGCAACACCACGCTGAACGGCATCATCGCGCAGCTGAACGCCCGCTTCCCCGGCGCCGAGGGGCTGGCGGACGACGTGCTGGCGTTTTTCCAGCGCGCCTACGAACAAAAATGGGTGACCTTCCGTGACTGAGCCACGCGCGCCGGCGGTAAATCCGCCGCTCTGGCTGCTGGCGGAGCTGACCTATCGCTGCCCGCTGCAGTGCCCCTATTGCTCCAACCCGCTCGACTTTGCCGCGCAGGAAAAAGAGCTGACGACCGAGCAATGGATCGCGGTGTTTCGCCAGGCGCGGGCGATGGGCAGCGTACAGCTCGGTTTCTCCGGCGGCGAGCCGTTGGTGCGTAAAGACCTGCCCGAGCTGATCGCCGCCGCGCGCGATCTCGGGTTTTACACCAACCTGATCACCTCCGGCATCGGCCTGACCGAGAAAAAGCTGCAGACTTTCGCCGATGCCGGGCTGGATCATATTCAGATCAGTTTTCAGGCCAGCGATGAAACGCTGAACGCCGCACTGGCGGGCTCCGCCAAGGCGTTTCAGCAGAAGCTGGCGATGGCCAAGGCGGTCAAGGCGCTCGGCTATCCGATGGTGCTCAACTTCGTCTTGCATCGCCATAATATCGGCCAGATCGACCGCATCATCGAACTGGCGATCCAGCTGGATGCCGACGACGTCGAGCTGGCGACCTGCCAGTTCTACGGCTGGGCGCACCTGAACCGTGAAGGCCTGCTGCCGACCCGCGAACAGATCGCCGATGCGGAAGCCGTGGTGAAACGCTATCGCGAGCGCATGGCTGCCGACGGCAAGCTGGCCAACCTGCTGTTCGTCACGCCGGATTACTATGAGGAACGCCCCAAAGGCTGCATGGGCGGTTGGGGGGCTATTTTCATGAGCGTGACGCCGGAAGGCATGGCGTTACCCTGTCACAGCGCCCGCCAGTTGCCGATCGCCTTTCCGTCGGTGCTGGAGCACGATCTGCAGCATATCTGGTATCACTCCTTCGGCTTTAACCGCTATCGCGGCTATGACTGGATGCCGGAGCCCTGCCGTTCCTGTTCGGAGAAAGAGAAAGACTACGGCGGCTGCCGCTGCCAGGCGTTCATGCTGACCGGCGACGCCGACAACGCCGATCCGGTGTGCGGCAAGTCGCCGCACCATGGCACCATTCTGGCGGCGCGTGAAGCGGCGAATCGCTCGCAGATCGGCATCGATCAGCTGCGTTTTCGCAATCAGACCAACTCCCGATTGATCTTCAAGGGCTGACGATGACACTCGCCGCCTCGTGGCAGCTCGATAACGGTTTGGCCGTCAGGGCGATTAGCACCCCTGACGCCGAGGCCGCCGCCGCGCTGGTGCGCATCGAGGCGGGCAGCTTTCAAGCGCCTGCCGCCTGGCCGGGCCTGGCGCATCTGCTGGAGCATATGCTGTTTCGCGGCAGCGTGAACTTTAGCGCACAGGATGGGCTGATGGGCTGGACGCCGGCGGTCGGCGGCCGGTTAAACGCCACGACCCAGGCCACGCAAACCGCGTTTTTCTTTGAGGTGGGCGCCGAACAGCTGGCGGAGGGGTTGGCCAGGCTGATCGATATGCTCGCCGTCCCACAGCTGGCGGCTGAGGCAATCGCCCAGGAGATCGAGGTCATCGACGCCGAATATCGCCTGCTGCGCGCCGACGGTGAAACCCGCTGCGAAGCGGCGCAGCGGCAGATGTTCAGCGGCATTGACGCGTTGCACCGCTTTCATATCGGCAGCCGCGCCGCTTTCGGCAGCGATATTCCCGCGTTGCAACGGGCGCTGCGGCAGTTTCACCACCACTATTACCGCGCGCCGAACATCACGCTGTGGCTGCAAGGCCCGCAATCGCTCGAGCAGTTGCATGCGCTGGCGCAGCGCTACGGCGGCGCCTTGCCGCCGGGCAGCGTCGCGCCGCCCGAGGCATTGCCGCCGCTGGCCGCCGGGCAAGATTACACGCTGTCTCTGCCCGGCGCGCCGCAGCTGCGGTTGGTGTTTGCCCTGCCGCACTCCCGTTCACGCGGCTGGCTGCGGCGGCTGGAGCGTTTATTGCTGGACGAAGCCCCTGGCGGGCTGCTGGCACGGCTGCGCGCTCACGCGTGGGCCGACGCCGTTAGGCTGGATTACGCTCGCTGCGCTGAAAACAGCGCCCTACTGAGTTTTATTTTTACCGTCAATCACGGCGCGGCGTCTGAAGCCGCCCACATCGAAAGCGCCTTGCTGGCCTGGTTGCAGGCGCTGATCGCGCTGACACCGGCTCAGCTTGCGCATTTCGGGCAACTGGCAAACCGCGATTTCCACCGTTTGGCGCCGCTCGATCAGTTGCGCGCCAGAGCATTTGGGCTGCCGCCGGTGGAGCCGAACGACGATTGGCCACGGCATATTTCGGCGCTGATTAGCGCGCCGCATCGCCGTCTGGCCGTGCTGCCTGAGGGAGGCGGTGAAACGCGTGAAATTCAAGGGCTGCCGTTGGCGCTCGCGCCCTTCGTCCGCACCGTGCCGACGCCCACAATAGATCCTTTCCGCTTTTTCTCCACCTCGGCGGCGCTGCCGATCCCGCCCCTGCCGGCCGGCCAGGCGCCGCTGCGGCATCTGCACCCCGACGAAGCGCAGCCGGTGCTGCTGCTGCGCCCATCGCCGCATGGCGCTCTCAGCGAAGAACAGGCCTGTGGTTTGCAGGCGGCATTGCGCCCTGGAGCGGCCGAGTTAGCCCATCGGGAGGGACATTTAAGCTTCGAGCGCCACCAGGGCGTGTGGTTGTTACAGCTGGCGGGCAGCGCAGCGCTGATCTGCCACGGTCTGAACGTCGTGAATCGAGCCCTGGCGGCGCTGCCGCCGGCCGTCATCAACGAGGCGGCGAGAAACCTGCGCCACGCGCAGCTCAAAGCGCAAAACGATATCGCCATTCGCCGCCTGTTAGCCCAATTGCCGGCGGCGTTGAGCGTATCAACGGCAACGGCCCCACTCTGGCATGCCACCCTGGTCGGCGGCGACGGCGAGTTAAAACGGCGGCTGTCGCATTTGCTGTATGACTTTCCTTTTCCCATAACCGACGAGGCTCAGCGGCCGGCGCCTCTGCATCACCACCCCGTCACCCTGACGGAAAGCGGCGCAGAACACGCCTTGCTGCAATTTTACCCGCTGCCGAACGACGAAGCCGAAGGGCGTTGGGCGCTGCGCGTGCTGGCCCGGCTTTACGCGCCGCGTTACTTCCAGCAGTTGCGCGTCGAGCGCAACGTGGGTTACGTGGTGCAATGCGCCTTTCATCGCAGCGCCGATGCCGAAGGCCTGCTGTTTGCACTGCAATCCCCGACGTTCGCCGTTGCGCAGCTGCGGCAGTTAACCGACGAATTCTTGCTGCAGATGCGCCATGAACTGGCGCACCTCGGCGCCGGCGAACTGGCGCTGGCGCAACATGCGCTGCGGCAAAGCGTGCAGCGCCTCAGCGCCGAGCCGTTGCAACGCGCCCGGGAAATCGCCCTGGAAAATCGCCACCGGGTGGCGCAGGTTGCCTCTCTGCCTGCCGCGCAGCTCGTACACTGGCAGAAACGGATATTCCTCTAAGCCAAACCGAGGTTGTGCCGATAACGTCGGCTTTTCCCTCATAAATGCAGTTACATATCCTTAACAAGCGCACCTCCATCAATGTTACAATAGTCGCCAATAACGACCTTTTCACCTTTAAGAATCAGTATGTTATTGGAGATTATTCAATGTCAGATGCCAATGCACGTTCGGGCATAAAACTTACGCTGTGGTGTTGCCTGTTGGGCATCATCCTGGCCGCCACCGGCCTGTTCTTCACCGTCGCCGGCGGCAAACTGCTCTCGCTGGGCGGCAGCGCCTACTTCCTGATTGCCGGCCTCGTCATCCTGCTGTCGGCCATTCAGTTTTTCCGCCGCAAGTCCTCAGCGGTTTGGCTGTTCCTGGCGGTGTTCATCAGCACCGTCATTTGGGCGCCGTTGGACGCCGGTTTTGATTTCTGGCCGTTGATTTCCCGCCTGATGGTGCCGACCGGCCTGATGCTGCTGGCCTTCCTCACCTGGCCGGCGCTGCGCAAGCGCGAAGGCAAAGCGCCGTTGGCCAAGCCGGCTTACCTGCTCTCCGCCTTGCTGGCGGTCGGCATGGTCGGCGCCTTTATCCAAATGTTCCAGCCGCATCCCACCGTTGCCTTCAGCGGCCAGCCGCTGCCGCTGATCCCGGTTGATAAAGCGCAACAGCAGAAAGATTGGGATAACTACGGCAATACGCCGGGCGGCAGCCGTTTCGTCGCGCTGAATCAGATCACCCGCGATAACGTGCGGGAGCTGAAAGTCGCCTGGACGTTCCATACGGGTGACATCCCTATCAGTCCCGATGGCAACGGCGCGGAAGATCAGCAAACGCCGCTGCAAATCGGCAACCGCATTTTCCTGTGCACGCCGCATAACAACGTGATCGCCGTCGACGCCGACAGCGGCAAAGAAATTTGGCGGCGAGAAGTCAACGCCAAGTCGCAGGTATGGAACCGCTGTCGCGGCCTGGCCTACTTCGATATCAACAAGCCGTTGCCCGCGCCGAGCGTGCCGGGTTCAACCCCCGCCGCGCCCGTCGCGCTGGCGGCCGGCGACAGCTGCCAACGGCGCATATTGATGAACACCATCGACGCGCGCCTGATGGCGATTAACGCCGACAACGGCGAATTCTGCCAACACTTCGGCAACCAGGGCGTGGTGGACCTGAAGGCCGGTCTGGGCGACGCCGCCGATCCGAAATATCAACTGACGTCAGCGCCGACGCTGGCCGGCACCACCGTGGTGGTCGGCGGGCGCGTTGCCGATAACGTGCAAACCGATATGCCCGGCGGCGTGCTGCGCGGCTTCAACGTGATCACCGGCGAAATGCGCTGGGCGTTTGACCCGGGCAATCCGCAGCCGAACGCTGCCCTGAAACCGGATCAACACTTCGTGCGCAGCACCCCGAACTCCTGGGCGCCGATGTCGTACGATCCGGCGATGAACACGGTCTTCCTGCCGATGGGCAGCTCCTCCGTCGATCTGTGGGGCGCCAACCGCAACGCGCTGGATCACCGATACGGCGCCTCGGTGCTGGCGCTCGACGCGACCACCGGCAAAGAGAAATGGGTCTATCAGACCGTGCATAACGATCTGTGGGACTTCGATCTGCCGATGCAGCCCAGCCTGCTCGACTTCCCGATGCAGGACGGCACCACCCGCCCTGCGCTGGTTATCGGCACCAAAAGCGGGCAGATCTTTGTGCTGGATCGCCATACCGGCAAACCGCTGACCGAAGTGAAGGAACTGCCGGTGAAGACCCGCACCATTCCGGGCGAGCAATATTCCGCCACGCAGCCGTTCTCCGTCGGCATGCCGCAGATTGGCGCGCAGAAGCTCAGCGAGTCCGACATGTGGGGCGCTACGCCATTCGATCAATTGATGTGCCGCATCAGCTTTAAATCGATGCGTTATGACGGCCTGTTCACCGCGCCGGACACCGACGTTTCCCTCAGCTTCCCCGGCTCGCTGGGCGGCATGAACTGGGGCGGTCTCTCTACCGATCCGAACAACCGTTATATTTTCGCCAACGATATGCGTCTGGGCCTGTGGGTGCAGATGATCCCGCAGAAAGCCGACGCAGGCGCGTCGGCCGGCAACGGCGGTGAAGCCGTGAATACCGGCATGGGCGCGGTCCCGCTCAAAGGCACGCCGTATGCCGTCAATAAGAATCGCTTCATGTCGCCGCTGGGCATTCCTTGCCAAAAACCGCCGTTCGGCACCCTCTCCGCCATCGATTTGCAGACGCGCAAAGTGGTGTGGCAGGTTCCGGTAGGAACGGTGCAGGATACCGGGCCGTTCGGCATCAAAATGCGCGCGCAGATGCCGATCGGCATGCCGACGCTGGGCGGCACGCTGGCGACTCAAGGCGGCCTGGTGTTTATCGCCGGTACGCAGGATTATTATCTGCGCGCCTTTGACTCATCCACCGGGCAAGAGCTGTGGAAAGCGCGCTTGCCGGTCGGCAGCGGCGGCACGCCGATGAGTTACGTCTCGCCGACCACCGGTAAGCAGTATGTCGTCATTTCCGCCGGCGGCGCACGTCAGTCGCCGGATCGCGGTGATTACGTCATCGCCTACGCGCTGGATAAATAATCGCCGGAACGCCGGTTAAATAAAGCGGCGCACCGCGCTCAATGGGCATTTAGAGGGAGACGTTGCATGACGTCTCCTTTTTTTGGGTTTATTGCCTGAACAGCAGAATATTAACCATCCGTTTCATTTTCATGCCTTTTCTTTTATTTCTCTTACGGCGATACAGCGCGCGCCACCGGCGCCGGTGATACTCACAGGCAATTGATATGTATAAGGTAAAAAATAATAAAATGAAGAGAAATTCCATGTTTCGGCCTAAATCCTTTTAGTCATTTCAGATGATTATCATCAATTTTTCTAACCAAAAGAATTAGAAACATCCTGTTCTAACGCGCCTTTATCCTGTGAAGACACCGCCGCCCGGCCTGTCGCTTCCGCGCGCCCCATAAAAAACCCCCATCGTTGCGATGGGGGCTGAGTAGCGTGAAACGGATCAACGGCTATCAGAAGCGCCAGGTCAGACCGGCATTGACGCTGTTGTCCTGATGGTTGGACGACAATTGCCCGCCGTAACCGAGGGACAACACGGCGTTTTTGTTAACCCAAACATCGACGCCCGCCTTCAGAACCGCCCCGTCACGGGAAACGGGGACGCTGTTCACGTCGAACGCCGCATCGCTGCGTTTGAACATCAGCTGTATTTTACGCTCCAGCGTGCCGTACTGATGTTGCCAACCCAGCTCGCCGCGCAGCGCGATCGCCACGCTGTCGGTCTGCCATTGCGTATCGGCGCGCAGGCCCAGCGTCGAAGCGGTGGCGGACTGACTTTGCTTATCGCCGCGCAGCGCCGCCGCTCCGCCTTGCTCGTTGATCCCCTCGTTGCGATAGTGGGTGTACGCCAGGTTGGCGAACGGCTCAAGATTGACCACGTCGTTGCTCCAATCGTAACCGCTTTCGATAAACAGCTGACCGGTGCGCGCGTTATAGCGGGCCTTTTCGCGATCCGCCTGCGCGCCGTAGTTTACCGAGCGCGACGTGTCGATGCGATGCCAGGTATAGGTGCCGCCCGCTCGCAGCGCCAACGCGCCGAAACGTTTGTCGCCGTACAGCCCCAGATGGTAGTTGTCGCTGTGAGCATCTGACTGATAGCCGCCATCCAGCGACGTGCGGGTATACCCGGTCATCACGCCCAGCCGGCCGTCGTCGAACAGTTCGCTGTCCAGACCCAACAGCACGCCATAGGTGGATGTCTGGTAACCGGTGGCGTTGTTGTTGCCGGAAGCATGCCCCCAGTTGCCCAGCAATTTCGCCCAGGCGCCATTATCATCCGCTTTGATATCGGAAGCGGTGCGGCGGCCTTCAGCCTGGCGCAAGCGCTCGGTGGCGGTATCGCGCAGATTACGGCTTTCGTTGATCTGAGCGGAAGCCATATCCGCGTGGATCTGGCCGGACAGTTGACGGGTCGCCTGTTGCAATTCTCTGGCCGAAGTGAAGCCGAGGAAGCTTTCATAAACCGGATGGCCGGCCACGGGGCTCGTCGCTTCGGTAACGGCTGTCGCCTCGCCTTCAACGCCCTGCAGTGCGGTTAGCGCTTCAGCGGTAGGCGCCGCGACGCTGCGTTTGGCCGTTTCCGTGACCGGTTCCGTGGCGTTGAGCGTTTCCACCGCCCGGGCGACCGCTTTCTCGTTTTCGGTGCTGGCCAGGCTGTCAAAACGGGCGGCGGTGCGCGTGATCCCAAGGCCGACGTCATTGCCCTGATAGTCCAGCGTCACATTGACAAACGGATACGAAGGATTGGCGTTTTCGAAGCGGCCGGTCACGCCATCCGTCGTCGTCAGGATGGTGTATTTGTTGCCCAGCAGGCTTTGCGCCTCATTTTGCGACAGCAGGTTTTTGCTGTGCTCCAGGCTGACGTTCACACTGCCGCCGTAGAGGAAAGCGCGCCGCGCTTCGATTTTATCGCTGCGGCCATTGTCTGCGACCTCGACGTTATACTGCGAACCGCGATCAAACACGGCGTCATGCAACACGTGCAGCGTACCGATGCCATTTCCCGGCGTCACGCTGCCGCCCCGAACCGCTCTGAATGCCCCCACCGTGCCGTCGCCGGCCAGCGTGCCGCCATTTTCGATATAGACATTGGACGCCACCGAACCGTTGATCGCCAGCACGCCCTGTTTCACCCAGGTGTCACCGCTGTAAGTATTATTGCCCAACAGCGCCAGCGTACCGGCGCCCGTTTTGGTCAACCCGCCGTGGCCGCGGATGTCATTGCTCCACGAATCGAAGTCGCATTCGCCCGACGTGCAACGCCGCTCAACCGGGGTTCCGGCTTCGACGATATTCCCCAGACCGGGGATATTCACCACAAACTGTTTTTCACTGTAGGAACCCGGCACATAGAATTCCTGCGGAATATCCTCTTGGGTGATAAACATCTTCGGCCCGTTGATCGCATCGCGTAAATTGACGCGGCCCCAGCCGAATAAATGATCAATGCCGGCCTCACCTAAATCGGTGGCGGTGGTTTTGATGACCGCGGATATTTGAGCGGCGCTCATATAAGGGAAGCGCTGCATCAATACGGCGGCAAATCCGGTGACGTGCGGCGCCGCCATTGAGGTGCCCGACATATTTCCGTAATCGGGTTTAACCGTCAGCTCGCCCTTATTATAGGCTTCGCGGTTCACCGCCCCGCCGGTATTGGAAACTAGCTCCCCTACGCTGCTGTAAATACTGCTGCCTGGCGCTGACACGCAAAAACTGGCCGTATGTCCGCAGCTGGTTGAGGAAACGCTTAACTTATCGTTATTACTCAGATTGGTCACGATCAGATAATTGTTTAATACCTCAGGGAAAGCATAGGGAAGTGACTTTTGCGCCTCAGGAATATTGTAGTTATTGTAATTGCCTGCCGAGAAAACGATCAGCTTGCCATGCTTGGCGGCGCGCAGCAGCGTCGCCATGGCGCTGTGCCCGCCGGTGGGCACGGGTTGCTCGCTGCCCCATTCCAGGTTGGACTTATTGCGCATCACTTCATTGATGACGTCGGTTTTCACCCACGCCACATAGTCAGGCCGCCCGTTCGGCAGCCAAATGGTGTTGCCATTGGCATCCTTTCTGACCGCCGGTGGGATCCCCCAGCTGTTATTGATAACCCGGGCTGGGCTCTGGATCAGTTCTTCGCGGCCGTTGCGATTGCCGAAGTCGTTCAACTTGGCGCCGATAATGTCCGCGTCGTAGGCGACGCCATGCATACCGGAGCCATCTCTTTTGGCGGCTGCAATACCGGCGACATGCGTGCCATGCGTGCCGAATGACATATTATCTTGTTTATCATACGAGAAATTATAGCTGCCGTTATCCAGCCGCGTCAGTTTACCGGCGAATTCCGGATGAGAGAGAATGGCATCATCAATAACGCCAATCGTCACACCCTTTCCGGTATAGCCTCTGGCATAGGCGAACTCGGCAGAAATAGCCTCAAGCCCCCATTGGCGATTAAATTCTGCGGTTTTCCAACTGTCGGGCGAACCTAATTGCCCTGGTTCCCGATAAGCAGCAAGAGATGAATGAAGAGATAAGCCATAACAACCCAGAAACACGCAATACGCTAACTTCAATTTTTTATTAAGTATCATTTTACGCTCCATGTTTATTTATACCCAGAAGAAAACTGACGTTTTAACTGCGCTGAAACCTCCTATGATCGTGAAACGACAGATAACGCATGCCTGCCCGACGCGGGCCGCATAAAACAGGCTGAGTGATAAAAATTCGGGCGTGCGGACATGAAGATGTCACCACGCCATACGCTTAGGGCGCAGAAGTGCAGACAGGTGGCGAATGTACGTTTGCCGGCGATAAACCCGGCGCCGTTATACCGGCACGGCTCGGCCATCCGGCCGAAGCGTGAGAATCAGGCTGTGAGTGCATCCCGCTCAATCATCCAGTTTTGTTAATGATTTTCATTCGCGAGGCTATCTTATACGTAAGCAAAGTGTCAACAGATGAAACAAAACATTTCTTGATTTGCATCATAACTTTCACCGCAAACGTCGGCGACAAGTGCGTCGGCCACCGCTGAGCCGGGCATAACATGGCGCTTTTTACCGCCCGGCATGCGGATTTTGTCAGTCATGATGCATAAGAGAGGCGGTATGACGAGTGAAAGAGCAGCAGAAAGACTGAACATTTCCTCAAAAAGAAACATCAGGTTTGATTACTTTTTTGCGATTATTAAACCGCCTGGTCGGAGCACTTATTTTTCGATGCAATATAAGAGGGGCTTATAAATAACAGGAGTATTCCTAATGCGTTCTTGCGTAATCTATTTCATGCTACCAGGCCGATTTTTAGCCGCGCCCGCTGGCTATTCCCATTTTCATTGGCAAGACTATATTGAAAGAGGCTCTGCTATAGAGCAAGAATATGGGTAACTTTCCGAGGAAATACCGCATGAGCCTGTTGCCCGAGCAGAAAAATAACAAAAATCCGATCGACCTCTACAGCGAAATCGTAGACGACTTGCCGGGTCTGATTTGCTTCGGCAACCGCCTTGGCGGTTACTTCAACAAGCAGTGGCGCGACTATACCGGCGCAATCGCCGGTGAGCACGGCGCCGCAGACTGGCTCGAGGCCCTGCACCCTGACGATCGCGAACGCCTGGCCGCGCAATGGCGCCAGGCCATCGTTGCCCTCTCCTCGTTCGCCGGCGAAGCCCGTCTGCGCGAGCGCAGCGGCGCCTACCGGTGGTTTATGCTGGCGTTTAACACCCGCCAGGACGGCAAGGCGCTGGAGCCCAGCTGGTACCTCACCGCCACCGACATCCATCCGCAAATGCTGCAACGCCAGCAAAACGTTCAGGCGCTCTCTATCCAGCAAGACATGCTGGACGCCAGCGTCGACTGCATCAAAGTGATCAATCGCGACGGCACGCTGCGCCACATGAACCGCTCCGGCAGCCTGGCGCTCGGCCTCGATCCGGCGCAAAAAGAGTTTGGCATGCCCTGGCTGGGGCTGTTGTCGCCCGAAGTTCGCCGCCGCGGCAGCAAAGCGTTGCGCAGCGTCAAAGCCGGTAAGAATGCGCGCTTCGCGGGATTGAGCGTGACGCCGCAGGGCAAAAAACAGCATTGGGACAACATCCTCTCTCCCGTCAGCGATGAGCACGGGGTCGTGGCCGAGATCTTGTGCGTCTCACGGGATGTGACGTCGCAGCGCGTGATGGAGCAACGCCTGCTGCTTGCCAGCGAGTATGACGAACTGACCGGCCTGCCCAACCGGCGCCTCTTCAAGAAAAAGCTGAAGCAAGAGATGAAGCGCGCCCTGCACGGCAACAAGTCGCTCGGGCTGATGCTGCTGGATCTTGACCATTTCAAACTGGTGAACGATACGCTGGGCCACGCGGCGGGCGATCATCTGCTGCGGGTGCTGGGCAAAAGGCTCAGCGCCTGCATGAATACCCATTCGTTCGTCTCTCGCCTCGGCGGCGACGAGTTCGCCGTCGTGATCAGCGACGTCGAAAACGAGCAGGATATTTTCCGCATCGCCAACAAGTTTCTGCTGCAGCTGGAGACGCCGATCACCCACGGCGGCAAGACGTTGCATTGCGGCATGAGCATCGGTGGCGCCATCTATCCCAAAGATGCCCGCGATGCGTCAGAGCTGATGAAGTGCGCCGATACCGCGCTGTATGAACTGAAAGAAGGCGGCCGCGGTGGCGTCTACATGTTCGACAGCAAGATGATGGACAAAGCCCGCGCCCGCGCCAGTCAGCTCAACTACGCGCGCCAGATCGTGCGCGATAATTGCATTCGCCCCAACTACCAGCCGAAGGTCAGCCTCGCCGATGGCAGCATCGTCGGCTTCGAAGCGCTGCTGCGCTGGCATTGCCCGCAAAACGGCATACAGCTGCCGGCGACGGTCAGCGAGGCCTTCAACGACTATGAACTGGCGACCAAAATCAGCGAAGCCATGCAGCTGAAAGTCTTCGCCGATATCGCCCGCTGGCGCGCGGCCGGCGTGGCGGTGCGGCCCGTTTCGCTGAACGTGTCGCCGATCGAGTTTTTACGCGACAACTACGCCGAAACCTTCCTGCAACGCCTGCTGAAGTTCCACATTCCCCACCACCTGATCGAACTGGAAGTGACCGAACACGCGTTCAACAAGCACGGTTCGAAATACGTACTGCGCGCGCTGCACATGCTCAAAGAGATGGGTATCCGTATCGCGCTGGACGACTTCGGCACTGGCCACTCCTCGTTCAGCCATATCATGGACTACCCGCTGGACTGCATTAAGCTGGACTGCGACTTCATTCAACGCATGAACACCGAACCGGCGATCCTGGCGATCGTGGAAAGCATCGGCATTCTCGGTCAAAAGCTGTCGATCGATATCATCGCCGAAGGCGTGGAAACCGAGCAGCAGCGCCAAACGCTGTGCGAAGCCGGTTTCCATATCGGCCAGGGGTTTTTGTTCAGCCCGGCGGTGGGATCCCAGCAGGTGCCGACGCTGCTGCAGGCGATACTTCAGCCTGCCGAAGGCGGCACGGCGAATCGTTAAATCGGCATCGCATGCCCCACATTCGGGGGGCTTGATCCCCCCTCTTTTCCTCTGCTTGTTTCACGCCTCCCGCACCGGAATATTTGTGAGAGCCCTCACAAAGCATAAACGTATCTTTACATTTTTGAACGGTTAAGCTTCCGTTCTGTCAGATTTGAGTGTATTCCAGAGCGTCAAAACGATTCTTTTTCCACTCAATTGGGAACGTTACCGGAGACTTGTTAAGAAATAGTTAATTTAAATCAATGCACTACAAATAATAGCAGGAGGTACTGCGATGCACGAAAGGCAAGAGAAGAATGCAATGTTCATTTCGTTCGATGCCGTCTCGGTCTCGGGGATCACGGTGGAAGCAATGAAGATTGCCAAACGACTGCAAGCCTGTGGATTTCGCTCTTATCTTGATTTGGGATACGACATCAAGATTGATAAGGGAAACTTTAATAAACCCTATCAGCATGAGCATGACATCTACCGCGATGTCTTTACGCTGGTCCGCCTGGACGACATCACGTCGATTCCAGATTACCACCCCGCCTTTCTCGAGTACGCGCACGCGGCGTTGATCGGCCAGAAAACGCCCATTGACGAGCAAGAAAAAGCCGCTTTGTTGCATACCATCGCGTTGACGGCGCGGCAGCTGGCGGATCGCCTCATCGCCCAATGGGAAGCGCTCGCAATCAGCCATGTGGTGGTGGAAAACGGCACGCTGCCGGAAAACATCATCTATACCAAAGCGCTGTATCTGGCGATCGAAGATTATGGCCGACGTTATCGACTGACGCGTTTCGTCATCTGGCGCGATCATGACCTGATGTGGAACAGCGAAAAAAAGGTGCTCAAATACGGCCCACCGCCTTATTCTCACGCCATCAAACCTATCCCTTCAAAATACATTACCTATGTCACGCTCAATCACGATCTGAAGCAAAAGCTGGAGGCCTGGTGCAATCATGATGTCCATGTCGAGGTAAAGAAAAATACCTATGACTTCTCGGACAGTCACGAAAGAACGAATGTCAGAAAGCAGATGAATATTCGCGACAATGATCTTCTCATTGCCAGAACCACCCGCATCATCCCTCAGAAAAGATTGGACCGCGATATTATACTGATCAGCCGGCTGAACGATTTATTTATCCGCGACCACAACACGCGACGCGCCTATTTGGCGATCGCCGGCAATGAATATGAAAATCCGTCATGTTATCTGCAACTCGCTAAATTGGCGCAGGAACTGAATGTTCTCCCCTATGTCAAATTCGTCGGCATGCTTCCTCATGTCGATATGCGCTCGGAAAACGACGCGTTTTGCATAGAGGACCTCTATCACTCTTGCGACCTGGTCTCGTTTCTCACCTCGTATGATTATGATAGCTATGGCAATCCTATCGGCGAAGCGATCAGTTGCCGCCGTTGCTATATCACCACTCGCTACGAATATTATCACGAAGTCTACGGCCGGCATGGGTTTGAAGCGCCCGTCATGCCGATCTCCGAGTTACAGGATGGGCCGCCGAACGACGAATTCATCCAGGAAGTCTACCGGTTCATTAATAACAAGGAGAAGATGAAACGCGTGGCGGAAAAGAATTACGCGCTGGGCAAGCGGATTTTATCCAACAACGTCATGGAGTTCTTAAATATCAGCTAATCATCGAATGACGTGACATTTCATTTTCAGACAAGCCATTTCTAACTGTGGACTTTCATTAGCCCTTGGAGGATCTATGCGTGATACTGTTTTTGTGTCTGTCGTACTGCCCGTTTATAATGAAAGCGACCGTATTGAGGCGGTTTTACTTTCGCTGTTCAATCAGCACACCAAGAATGAATTAATCACCCACGACACTTACGAACTGATTGTCGTTGATAACAACTCCACCGATGATTCCGTCGCTAAAATAAACGCGTTTAGTGAAAGGCATCCGGCTATGGCCATTCATGTTATCGCCGAAACGGTGCAGGGTGTCTCCTCGGCCAGAAAACGCGGCATGGACTATGCGTCGCTGCGTTCTAAAGCCCGCGACAGCCGGCTGGGAAATAAACGCAAGCACTATATCGTTTCCGCCGATGCCGATTGTACCGTGGATGCATTTTGGCTTTACGAGCTGGTGAATACCATGATCGAGCAACAAGGCGACCTGGGCACCTGCAACTATTACTACCCTCCCGCAGAGTTTGAGCACCGCCCCAACCTGTTCCGCGAGATCCAAAAAACGCTGCGTCTGCGCGAATTTTCGTTCTCCCTGTTCGGCGGCTTCCCCGACGGCAAAGGGTTCGGGGTGGAGCGCAGCCTGTATGACGCGGTAGGCGGCATCGAAATCTTCTACCAGCTCAACCATGGCCGCTTTGTCGAACACCTGTCCGACGACTGGGACTTCGGCATTAAGGTCATCGCCTACGGCGGCAAGCCGGTTTACGCTCGCCATGCTTACGTTGAGATCAACAGCCGCCGGGTGGACACCATTCTCGATGAGGTGATCAACGGCATCGCCTACGGCAAGGACGGCATCATTATCATGAAGGACGTCCGGCCGGACGTTGAGCGGCAGAAAATCGCGCTGGCGGACGCCACATCGGCGGAGGCGAAACTGGCCTGGGACTACTCGGTCAAGGACTTCACGCCAAAAAATATCTTACTGCCGGTGCTGCTCAATCCGTATCTGCTGTTGGAAAACAGCGAAGTGCGCGATTTCTTCTCCGGCCCGCTGGCCGACAGCCTCTACCGTCGCATTCACGAGCTGAAACACGAGATGCGCCTCATCGATTTCAAACCGATCCATGCCTACAAAACCCCCGCCTATCGGCTCTACCTCGAATTTCGCGATGCGCTGTTTGCCGCCATGCGGCGCGCCGTCGGTGACGATATCGGCTTCCCGCCCGCATTGCCGGCCTGCTTCGATACGGTCAAAGACGAAGATTTCACCCGCTTTGTTTATTACTTCTGTGAAGACCGCGAGTCCGGCGAAGCCCACAACTATTTCGGCAACGGAGGGGTATTCTGATGAACGACGAAGCCTTGCACTCATTGCTGGATATCGATGAAAACTATCCCACGCCGCGGGTGAACGCGTTCCTGGCGCAACCGGAAAACCGGGCCTTTCTGGAGTACGTCCATAAGGATCCGTTCGGCTGTCACGTGTTCCCCGGCGATCTCGTCGATTACCCGCTGGCCGCGTTTTTTGCCGATATGGAGGCCGACATTCGCCAGGCGGGCAAAATCCACCTCTGGGCCTATATCCCGACCTGCCGCTATCGCTGCCATTTTTGTCAGTACCCCACGGTGATCCTCAATCCCAAGGCGCCCGCCTCTCAGGCGGTATTCCGCGATTTGGTCGATTTCAACATCAAGGAAGCGCAAATGTGGCTGGCGCGCGTGCCCAGCCTGGCCGAAGTGGAAATCGGCGAATTCAACGTCTTTGGCGGCACGCCGTCCTTGCTGCCGGAGCCGGAACTGCGCCGCATGATGGCCTTCTACTTCAGCCACTTTAACTTCACCAACGCCACCCTGCGCTTCGAAGGGGAGCCCGGTACCCTGAACAAAGCCTATCTGGCACTGCTGAAAGAGCTCGGCTTCAGCAAAATCAGTTTCGGCACCCAATCCTTCAATGACGACATCATCACCGCCTGCGGGCGCATGCACTCGGCCGAAGAGTGCGTGGAGACCATTCATCATGCGCGCGCGCTCGGCATTGATTGGGTCAGCGTGGATCTCATTTACGGCATGCTGGGCCAAAGCGTGGACGACGTGAAATACGACATGGAAAAAACCCTCGAGCTGAATCTGTCGCACGTCGTCTGCACCAAGCTGCACATGGATGAGTTTATTAAAAATCGCACCGGCGTCTCGGGCGAGCGCGAAAGCCTGTGGCAGAAAAAGGGGCTGATCAGCATCAACAACCTGCGCTTCCCTGGCCTGGGCAAACAGTACCAAATGCGCGAGCTGGTCGAGAACTACCTGAATGGCGGCTATACCGAACACCCCACCATGTACTTTCACCGCAATGATCAACAGCCGGAAAAGTGGAAATCGCTCATCACCGATCTCGACAAGCAGTATCCGGAAGTGGCGATCGGTTTGGGCGGCAGCTCCAAATCGACGCGATCCGAAGCCATCAACATCACCGGTTACAAGAAGTACAAGGAGGCGCTCAACCAAGACCGCCTGCCCATCGAGGAAAGCCGCGGTTTCTCCCCGATCCAGCGTGAAGTGAACGCCTTCAAAATGGCGCTCTCCACCTTGCTGCCGGTGGACGATCGGGTGTTTAAACGGCGCTTTGACGGCAACAGCCTGTTTGCTAACCCGGTCATCCGCCGCACGTTGAAAATCCTGGTAGATAAAGCGCTGGTCACCGTCGATGGTCCGTGCGTGACGCTCACGCCCATCGGCGTCACGCTGGTCGAAGCCATTATCAATACCCAATTTTCCGCCGCATTCGCCAATCAGGAGTGAAAGATGACGACGACAGTCTCCGATCCCAAACCGGTATTCAGCTTCTATTACATCGGCATCGATACCGAAGCCGGCGTCACGCCACAACAGTTTGAAACCTTCGTGCGCGAACAAGGCGTGCATATCCCCTGTTATCCCGGCTGGCGCTGGACGTTGCTGCGCGGCCTGCGCGGCGAACGCGTCGGGCAATACCTGATGCTGTACGAGATTGACAGCGCCGAGCAGCGCGATCGTTACGTCACCGCCACCGGGCAGCGAACGGCGCACGCGCACGAATTCTGGCGGCGGCATGCCGCCGCGCAGGAAATCCTCGCCGAGTGGCGAAAACTGGGCACCTACAGCCTGCTGCCGACGCTGTTCAGCGATTATCGCCTGCTGGCTGAGAACAGAAAAAGCGACGTGCCGCCCGGCCCGCGCTACCGGGAACGGCCGGGCGAACCGCCCGAGGCGCGCATTATCGGCATCCACAATCTGGCGCTGCGCGAAGGCGTGACCCCGGCGCAATTCGAACGCTTTATCGCCGAAAATCACCATCGCATTGAGGATTATCCGGGCTGGAAGTTTCACTTGCTGAAGGGAGAGCGCGGCAATCGGCTCGATCAGTACGCGGTGATGATGGAAATCGTCAGCCTGGCGGCGCTGGACGTGTTCTATCCGGAGCCCGATATCGCCACCGCCGAAGCGGCAACCTTCGCCAAAGCGCATCGCGACACCAAGCAAATGTATGAAGAGTGGAAGCAACTGGCGTCATTTTCCGGTTCACCGCAGATTTATACCGATTATCTGTCCGTCGCGCAGAGCCGATCGTCATGATGCTGCCTTGGCTAACCGGCGAGGCCGCAGAGAATCATCGCCGGCAAATCGCCACCCGAGCGATCTTCTTCCTCGCCGGGTTGGGCATGGCCGCCTGGGCGCCGTTGATCCCTTTCGTGAAAGCGCGATTGGGCATCGATGACGGCGCGCTCGGTTTGCTGCTGTTTTGCCTCGCCGCCGGCTCCATGGCGATCATGCCCTTCGCCGGGTATCTGATCGCCAAACTGGGGTGCCGCGCCGTGTTGCTGGGCGCTGGCGCCTTGCTGTGCGTCGACTTGCCGCTGTTGGCGTTACTCGATGAGTCGCTGTTGATGGGGGCGGCATTGGGGGTATTTGGCGCCGTCAACGGCATCATGGATGTGGCGATGAACTCACAGGCGATAATCGTCGAGCGGGAGAGCGGCCAGGCGAAAATGTCCGGCTTTCATGGCTTCTACAGCCTTGGCGGCATTGCCGGCGCCGGCGGCGTCAGTTTGTTGCTGCTGGCGGGCCTCGCCCCGACCCAGGCCATCGGCCTGATCGCCCTCCTCATCGCGATCCTGCTGCTGATCGTCGCCGGCGATTTACTGACGCACGGCGGCATCGGCGAGCGGCGACGGGGCGGCGCGCGGTGGGCGCTGGCCCACGGCAAGATCCTGTTTATCGCCCTGCTCTGTTTCTTCGTGTTCCTGACCGAGGGGGCGATGCTCGACTGGTCGGCATTATTCCTGCATGCCGAGCGCGGCGTGGCCAAATCGCAGGCGGGGATCGGGTTCACGCTGTACGCCGTCGCCGTGGCCTGCGGGCGGCTGTATGGCGACAGGCTGATCGGCGCCGTCGGGCGCTACCGCACTCTGCTGCTCGGCAGCCTGTGCGCCGCGGCAGGCGTGCTGTTGACCGTCACCGTCCCTCTGGTATCGGCCGCCTTTGGCGGGTTGATGCTCGCCGGTCTGGGCATCGCCAACATCGTTCCCATTCTGTTCAACGCCGTCGGCAATCAAAAACAGGTGCCGCCCGGCCAGGCGTTTCCGGCCGTGACGCTGGTCGGCTATCTCGGCTTATTAACCGGCCCGGCGCTGATCGGTTTCATCGCCAATTACACCAGCCTGGCCCTGGCTTTCGGCTGCACGTTGCTGTGCCTGTTGCTGGTCAGCATCAGCGCCAAAGCCGTGACGAACACATCTCACTAACTTAACTTGCGAGGATCGTTTAATGCATGCATCAACCACGCCGGTTTTCTCCCTGCACTACGTGGGAATCAACCTGAAACGGGGCGTCGCCTCAGATCGTTTCGAAGCGTTCGTTCGCCGTAAAGGCGTCGCCATCCCGGCCTATCCCGGCTGGCGATGGACGCTGCTGCGCGGCCTGCGCGGCGAGCGTGAAAATCAGTACCTGATGGTTTATCAGGCTAAAGACGCCGCCACCTACGCGCGCTATATCGACGGCAACGGCGAGCTGACCGACGAGGCGCACGCCTTTTGGCGGCAGCGTCCGGAGGCCGCCGCGCTGATTGAGGAGTGGAAAACCTTCGCGACCTTCGCCGAACTGCCGACCCTTTACACCTGTTACCGTCTGGTGGCCGAGAATAGCCGCAGTTCATTGCCGCCCGGCCCCAATTACCGCAGCGAACCAGGGAAGGAAAGCATTCAGCGTGTCATCGGCATTCATAACCTGGCGCTTAAAGCGGGCGTCTCACCCGAGCGGTTTGAACGGTTCATTACCGACAACATCCACCGCGTGGAAGACTACCCGGGCTGGAAGTTTCACCTGCTGAAGGGCCAGAGCGGCAATCGGCTGGACCAATACGCGGTGATGCTGATCATTGAAAGTCTGGCGTCGCTCAACGCGTTCCATCCGGAGCTCGATGTCTCAACCGAGCAAGCGCTCAGGTTCGTGGCCGAGCATCAGGACACCGAACGCATGTACGACGAGTGGAAAACACTGGCGTCGTTCTCCGGCGCGCCACAAATCTACACGGATTACCTGGCGATTGGCGGCAACGAGAATGACGCCCATCCGGCGTAAACCGCGCGGCGGCGTTGAGCGCCGCCGCTTTCACGGCCGCCGTTCGCCGAACGGCGCCAGCTTCATGCCGATAAGCGTCACCACGCAGATGAGCGCCCCGGCGTAGAAGGTGGAGGCGGAACCGAACAGCTCCCACAGGGTTCCGGCCCCCAGACTCGCCAGCAGCAGCGCCACGCCGCTGATCAGATTGAACATGCCGAACGCGGTGCCGCGCAGGTGCGCCGGCGCGGTATGTGCCACCATCGCCGCCAGTAGCCCCTGGGTCATGCCCATGTGCACGCCCCACAGCGCGACGCCAAAAAGCACCCCGCCCCAATGATCGCTCAGCGCCAATACCAGATCAGCGGCGATCAGCACCAGCAACCCGGCTTTCAGCAATCCTTCATGGCTCATGCGGTCGGACAGTTTTCCGAACGGATAGGCCGAGCAGGCGTAGACCAGATTCATGGCGACCATCACCAGCGGGATCAGCGCCAGCGGCGTGCCGCCCTGCTGCGCCTTCAACACCAGGAACGCTTCACTGAAGCGCGCCAGCGTGAAGATCGCGCCGATGCTCACCACCCACCAATAGCTGCGCCCCAGCAGCCGCAGGTTGGCGCGAGTGATCGGGTTGGTGCGCTTGTGGGTTATCGTGGCGGCCGGCTCTTTCAGGCCGAAAAACAGCAGCGCAATCGCCAGCGCCGCCGGGATCGCCGCCACCCAGAAGATGGCGCGAAAATCGTTGTGCCACAGCAGCATCAGACCGACGGCCAGCAGCGGCCCTAAAAAGGCGCCGACGGTATCCAGCGACTGGCGCAGCCCGAAAGCCGCGCCGCGAATTTCCGGCGGCGTCACGTCGGCCACCAGGGCATCACGCGGCGCCCCGCGAATGCCTTTGCCCACGCGATCCAGCAGGCGCGCGCTCATCACCATGCCGGACGACGACGCGATGGCGAAAAACGGTTTGCTGATGGCGCCCAACCCGTAGCCCAGCAGCGCCAGCCCTTTACGTTTGCCGAGGTAATCGCTGAGCACGCCGGAGAACACCTTGACGATCAACGCCGTCGCCTCCGCCAGCCCTTCGATCAGACCGATGACAATCACGCTGGCGCCGAGCGTCGTCGCCATAAACAGCGGCAACAGGCTATGGATCATTTCCGAGGAAACGTCCATCAGCAGGCTCACGCCACCCAATACCCACACGCCGCGCGGTATGCGGCCCAACGTAGCGAAACGCGACGGCATGGTTCATCCTCGATCGATTCAGCGCCGCCAGAGGCGCCTCATGATTTTTCCAAGATTGGTTAGTTGATTTTGTTCGTTCACAGATCTGCAGCCTTTAGAGATAGTGCAACGACCGTGTGACATCCATAATAATGAAGGTAATTAACATAATGATATATAGCAAAAAGATGATAGTGATTGCGGCGCTGCTGAGTTTTTCCGCCGCCGCCGCACCGGGCGTGGATCTCGTCGCCAACGAAACGCCGATCCACACGGTGAAGAGCGCCGAAGCCGTGGCCAAAATCCCCGCCGGCTTCCGGTTCGTGGAACCCGGCACGCTGACGGTGGCCATTTCCCTGCTGGGCAGCGGCCCGCCGTTCGGCCTGTACGCCCGCGACAATAAAACGGTGATCGGCAGCGAGGCGGACATCGCGCGCCTGGTGGCCGACGGTTTGGGGCTGAAACTCAGGCTGGTGCCCACGTCGTGGGAAGACTGGCCGCTGGGGGTGGCCTCCGGCAAATATGACGCCGCGGTTTACAACATCACCGTGACCAACGAACGCAAGACTAAATTCGATTTCGCCACCTATCGGCAGGATACGCTGGGCTTCTACGTCAAGTCCGACAGTAAAATCACCCAGATCAAAACGGCGCCGGATATCGCCGGTAAAAAGATCATCGTCGATTCCGGCACCAATCAGGAAGCGGTGCTGCTGGCCTGGGACAAGGAGAACCGCGCCAAGGGATTAGCGCCGCTGCAGCCGGTGTACGTCACCGATAAGGCCGCCTCCACGCTGGCCATTCAGTCGGGCCGCGCCGACGCCACCTTCGGGCCCAACGTCTCCGGCGCTTATCAGGCGCGGCTGACCGGTAAAACCCGGCTGGTGGGCATCGTGCCCGGCGGCTGGCCGAAGACCGCCAACATCGCCGTCACGCTGAAGAAAGGCAACGGCCTGGTGGACGCGGTGCAGGCTTCGCTCAACAGCGCCATCGCCAACGGCAGTTATCTGCAGGTGTTGGATCGCTGGGCGGAGAGCGACGAGAAGATTGCCCATTCCGAGATTAACCCGCCGGGACTGGGGGATTGAGAGAGCAACAGGCCCCGCCAGCGGGGCCTTATCGCCGGTCAATCGAGAAATGTCATTCCTCTGCCGCTTTTCGCCTCCCCAGCTTGCGGTACAGCGTGCTGCGCGAAACGCCGAGCGCCTTCGCCGCCCGGCTGAGATTGCCGCCCGCCCTGTCGATCGCCGCCTGCAGATCCTCGCCGCCGGCGTCGGCGCATGCCTGGCGCGGCGACAGTACCGCGATCGACTGCGGCAGATCGTCCAGGGTGATCACCGCGCGATCGTCCGCCAGCGCCAGCAGCACCTTGAGCGTACTTAACAATTGCCGCACGTTGCCGGGCCACGGATAGCGCGCCAGCATCGCCAGCACCTCCGGCAACAGGCGAATGTCGCGCCGTTCGCCGCCCAGCTCCCGCCACAGCTGCAGAATGAACGCCTCCAATTGCGCCCGCTCTCTGAGCGGCGGGATGCGCAGGCTGTATTCCTGTATGCGATACAATAAATCTTCGCGAAACGCCCCCGTTTGCACCTGCCGATGCAGATCGTGGTGCGTCGCGCAAACCAGCGCGAAATCGACCGCATAGGCGCTGCGGCTGCCGAGCGGCGTGACCGTTTTCTCCTGCAACACCCGCAGCAGGCGCGTTTGCAGGCCCGCCGGCATGTCGCCGATTTCATCGAGGAACAGCACGCCGCCGTCCGCCTCGCGGATTTTGCCGATATAGCCTTTGGGGTTGGCGCCGGTAAACGCCCCCGGCGCATAGCCGAACAGTTCGGACTCGATCAGCGGTTCCGGCAGCGCCGCGCAGTTGATCGCCACGAAGTTGCCGTTGCGCCAGCGACTTTCCTGAAACAGGCGGCGGCTGAAGTGCTCCTTGCCGCAGCCGGTTTCGCCGGTCACGCACAGAGAAAGGCCGGCGTTGAGAATACGCAACGCTTTCTGATGCTGCTCGTCGTGCCGTTCCGCCGGCGGCGTCGAACGCAGGGCGCTAACGCGGCGTTGGGGCGCCTCGAGCAGCGAATAATAGTGACGTTGATTGCCGGCCAGCGTCTGGCGCGGCGCGCCGGAGGGTTGCCACAACAGATCGGGGAACAGCTGAGCGAATTCAAGCGAGCCGAATGCGGCCGGCGAGAGTTGGAACTCGACCATCGCCAGCCGATTGGCGGCGATCAGCACTTCGTCGTGAAACACCAGCAGCAGTTCCTGCGCGCTGCCCAGGCGCCCAGCGTCGGCGTGCAGGCGCAGCGTCCAGTGACGATCGGCGATCGCGCTTCTGACCCAGCGGTGTTCGATATGGCGCACCGCCTGCATGATCAGACGCTGCGCATCAGGATACGGGCGCTGGGCCGGGGCAGAGAGATCCAGTATGCCGGCAATATGGCCATCCGGCCGGTAGATCGGCGCGGCGGTGCAGTTCAATCCGGCGTTTTGGTTGAGAAAATGCTGATCGCCGCGCACTTCGCAGAAAGCGCCCAGCGCCAGCGCAGTGCCGATGGCGTTAGTGCCCCGCTCCGCTTCTCCCCACTGGTTGCCCGGCGCCAGCGCAAAGCGCGACGCCTTGTGCAGAAAATCGTGATTGCCACGGGTTTCCAACACCAGCCCGTCGGCGTCGGCGATCACCACGATGGCCGGTTGACGCGTAATTTGCGCGCCCAACTGTTCGATCAGCGGCTGTACCCGTTGCGGCACCCAGTCGTTGCGGCTGCGCAGTTCTTCGAGCAGACCGGCTTTGATAAACGGGATATGTTGATCGGCGCGCGTCAGGCCGTAACTGCGGCTGCGCTGCCAGGATTCCGCCAGCGGGTGGGTCAGCAAACTGGCGCTCTCAGTGAGCAAGCGATCGTCAGGCAACATGCGTTTCTCCCCCGGCTGCAAGTGTTGCAAATATGTATCATGGATGTGTATCAGGCGTTGCGACACGGAACACAAAAAATCATCGGCGGCAGCGGCATCGCTCGATTGGCTTACCCACATCAGTGCTTAACGTTTTAATAAATAGCCATTTTTTAAATAACGCTACGTCCGTCGCTAATCTGGCACGGGGCGTGCTTCTCTGTGCTGCGGCGACAGGCCGCACTCACAGGCGCAGCGCAATAGCGCCGGTTATCATCTGCAGAGAGGTGCTTCACATGAAATATGTTCACCCCGGTTTGCCTGGCTCGCTGGTTTCGTTCCGTCAACGCTATGGCAACTACATTGGCGGCAAATTTGTCGAACCGGTATCCGGCAACTACTTCACCAACACCTCGCCGGTGACCGGCCAGCCGATCGCCGAATTCCCGCGTTCCGACGCCAAAGACATCGAGCTGGCGCTTGACGCGGCGCATGCGGCGGCGGACGCCTGGGGTAAAACCAGCGTGCAGGAACGCGCCAATGTGCTGTTGGCCATCGCCGATCGCATCGAGTCGCGGCTGGAGATGCTGGCGCTGACCGAAACCTGGGACAACGGCAAACCGATCCGCGAAACCCTGAATGCCGATCTGCCGCTGGCGGTCGACCATTTCCGCTACTTCGCCGGCTGCCTGCGCGCGCAGGAAGGCACCGCGGCGGAGATCGACCAAAATACCGTGGCCTACCATATCTATGAACCGCTGGGCGTGGTCGGCCAGATTATCCCGTGGAACTTCCCGCTGCTGATGGCCGCCTGGAAACTGGCGCCGGCGCTGGCGGGCGGTAACTGCGTGGTGCTGAAACCGGCGGAACAGACGCCGCTCGGCATCAGCGTGCTGATGGAAGAGATCGGCGATCTGCTGCCGCCGGGGGTGCTCAACGTGGTGCAAGGTTTCGGCGCCGAGGCCGGCGAAGCGCTGGCGCGCAGCAAACGCATCGAAAAAATCGCCTTCACCGGCTCCACGCCGGTCGGCCGCCACATTCTCGCCTGTGCGGCGGAGAACATCATCCCCAGCACCGTCGAGCTGGGCGGCAAATCGCCGAACATTTATTTTGAAGACATCATGCAGGCGGAGCCGGCGTTTATCGACAAGGCGGTTGAGGGGTTGGTGCTGGGCTTTTTCAACCAGGGAGAGGTTTGCACCTGCCCTTCACGCGCGCTGATCCAGGAGTCCATCTACCCGCAGTTCATGGAGAAAGTGCTGGCGCGTATCGCCACCATCCGCCAGGGCGATCCCTTCGACACCGAGACCATGATCGGCGCCCAGGCGTCAAAACAGCAGTACGACAAGATCCTGTCCTACATCGACATCGCTAAAAACGAGGGCGGCAAAATCGTTGCGGGCGGCGAGCCCGCTCAGCGCGGCGACGAAGTGCAAAACGGTTTCTACCTGCAGCCGACGCTGATCACCGGCGACAACAGCATGCGTTTCTTCCGCGAGGAGATCTTCGGGCCGGTGATTGGCGTCACCACCTTCAAGGATGAGGCCGAAGCCCTGGCGCTGGCCAACGACACCGAGTTCGGGCTGGGCGCCGGGCTGTGGACCCGCGACATCAACCGCGCCTACCGCATGGGACGTGCGATCAAGGCCGGCCGCGTATGGACCAACTGCTACCACCTGTACCCGGCGCACGCCGCGTTCGGCGGCTACAAAAACTCCGGCATCGGGCGCGAGACCCACAAGGCGGCGCTGTCGCACTATCAGCAGGTGAAAAACCTGCTGGTCAGCTACGACGCCAAACCGCTGGGCCTGTTCTGAAGCCGGCGTAATGAGATAACAAGAAGGCCACCCGCAGGTGGCCTTCTTTTTTCGCGTGGCCTACTTCGCCATGCCGAGATCGATCACCATGCGACCGCGAATGGTGCCCGCCTTCATCTCCTCGAAGATGGCGTTGATATCGCCCAATGGCCGTTTGGTCACTTTCGGCGTCACTTTGCCTTCGGCGGCGAACTGGAACGCCTCTTTCAGATCTTCGCGCGTGCCCACCAGCGAACCCACCACCTGAATGCCGTCCAGCACCAGGCGCGGAATGCTCAGATCCATACTCTCCGGCGGCAGCCCCACGGCCACCACTTTACCGCCGGCGCGCACCGCATTGACCGCCGAGTTGAAGGCGGCTTTCGCCACCGCCGTCACCACCGCCGCGTGAGCGCCGCCGGTTTGCTGCTGAATGATCTCCTCCGCGTTTTGCGTTTTGGAGTTGATAGTCAGATCGGCGCCGATCTGTTTGGCGAACTCCAGCTGGCCATCATTGACGTCGATGGCGATCACTTTGGCGTTAAACACGTTCTTGGCGTACTGCAACGCCAGGTTGCCCAGCCCGCCCAGGCCATAGATGGCGATCCACTGCCCCGGCTTGATATCGGAAATCTTCACCGCCTTGTAGGTGGTGACGCCGGCGCAGGTGATGCTGCTGGCGGCGAAAGAATCGAGCCCGTCCGGCACTTTCACCGCGTAGTCCGCCACCACGATGCACTCTTCCGCCATGCCGCCGTCAACGCTGTAGCCGGCGTTTTTCACCGAGCGGCACAGGGTCTCGTTGCCGCTGACGCAGTATTCGCAGTGGCCGCAACCCTGGTAAAACCAGGCGACGCTGGCGCGGTCACCCACTTTTAACGAGGTGACGCCCTCACCGACGGCGGAGACCACGCCGATGCCCTCATGCCCCAACGTAATGCCCGGCACCTCGCCGAAATCGCCGTTTTTCACGTGCAAATCGGTGTGGCACACCCCGCAACACTCCATTTTCAACGCCGCTTCGCCGTGCTTCAGCGGGCGCAGCACTTTATCCTGAATGTCTACGGTATGGTTTTTCGTCACTACGGCAGCTTTCATGGTGTTTTCCTTAGCAGTGTGGGAAGTACAGTTGTTAATGTAGTGACTGTATTCGGCGAGGGCAAGCGCCGCGTGTTTTGTGTAAAAACAAATAATTAAATATGAATCAGTCTGATTATTTCATAAAAAACCATTAACAGACGGCGCGATCGCCTTGAGATTGGCAGCCGTGAACAATCGCGCCTCTCTGGCTTGATTTACCCCTTGAAGCGATTAACAGGGATTTTGAGGTAGTGCCGCCCATCATCTTCGCAATCAGGCAGAACGCCGCCGCGAATGTTGACCTGCAGCGCCATCAGCATCAATTCCGGATGCGGCAACGTGGCGTCTCGCTGCTTTCTTTGCGCGATAAATTGGGCTTTATCCATGTTGGCCACCCAGGGGTTGTTCTCGCGCTGCTCTCGCACGGTGCTTTCCCAGCGGGCCTCACGCCCCGCCGGGCGATAATCGTGGCCGGTAAACAGGCGGGTATCCGCTGGCAGGCTCAAGATCCGCTGCAACGAATCCCACAGGGCTTCCGCATTTCCGCCGGGGAAATCGGCCCTTGCGGTGCCGCTGTCAGGCATGAAAAACGTATCGTGAATAAACGCCGCATCGGCAATGTGATACGTGACGGAAGCCAGGGTGTGGCCAGGAGACAGCAAGACTTCAGCGCGCAGGTTGCCGATAAAAAAGACGTCCCCATCCGCAAACAGCGCATCCCACACGGTCTCGGCGGGAGGCAGTTCCTTCAAATTATAGATGTCTTGCCACAGCCCCTGCACGGCGGTGATTTTTTCGCCTATGCCGCTGAGGGCGCCGGTTTTCTGCGCCAGCCAGGTTGCGGCAGAAAAATGGTCGGCATGCGGGTGCGTATCCAGCACCCAGGCCACGCCCCATCCTTGCTGCCGGATAAAGCTCAAAATGGTGTGCGCCTGCTGATGCGATACCGTGCCCGATCGGCGGTCAAAATCCAGTACCGGGTCGATGATGGCGCAGCGACGCGCCTCGGGATCGGCGACGACATACTGCAGGCTGCCGCTTTCCGGCTCATAAAATGCGTGCACTTGCGCATGAGACTGAACGGACTGATGCCGGCGATACCAGCTGAGCGCCTTATCGGCATCCGCGCCATATTCTTCGCATTGGCTGCGGAATCGCGCTTCATCGATCCGCCCTTCGCGCAGCGCATGCAGCAGAGCAAGGCAGGCTGAGCGCGCCCCGCTCCGGCAGTGCGCCAGGGTCTTCTTGCCTCGCCGCAACAGGTAATGGAAGGTATAAACGGTCTCCCAGGTCAGCGTGTCGAACGTGTAAGGAAGATAGACGTAGTCTATGCCCATGCCTTCAGCCAGCGTTTTCTCTTGCTGATGGGATAGATGCTCCCCCGGTTCTTCATCTGGCCGGTTGTTGACGATAAGCCGGTAGCCTTGTTGATGCAGGGTAGCGAAATCACTCGCTGCGGGCGCCCCCGAAAAGGAGAGCTGATGATGGTATGTACGGATGCGCATATTTTTTCCTTCTGTCTTATAAGCTTTTAAAAAGCATATAAAGGGCCAGCACCAAGAGCATGGCGGCGTAGAGCACACGGATAATGTCCTCGCGTTTCTTCAGGCGTTCGGTGAGCGCAACCCCCACGACGCCCCCCAGAACACCGCCGACGATCAGCCAGCACGTGATGACGAGCGACACCTTGCCGGACAAGGCATAGCTTGCGCTCGTCGATAAACCCATGGCAGAAACCACCACCAGCGAGGTGGCCACCGCTTCAAGCAGCGAAAAGCGGAAAAACCAGAGCAGCGCCGGCACCACTAAAAATCCGCCGCCGATACCCAGAAAGCCGGCCACCGCGCCGAGCGCCAACACGCTGGGCCACACGATGGCGGGATGAAAGGTTGCATCCGGGGAAGCCAACCCGTTGCCGGCCCGGTGATTTTTTTTCAGCGTTAATCCGGCGACAATCAGCATCAGCAAAGCGAAAGGCAGGGTTAGATAGCGCCCGTCCGTGATTTTTCCCATCTGTGAACCTGCCAGCGTTCCTGCCACCGCGACCAGCGACACGACAATGCCGGTTCGCCACCGGACGTTTCCTTTGGCGGCGTGCGCAAAAAGGTTGAGCAGCGCACTGACGGCGACGGACATGGCGCTGGTGCCTATCACCAAATGCGTATCCGGGATTTGCACCATATACAGCAGCAGCGGCACACAAACGATGGAGCCGCCTCCGCCTGTCAGGGCCAAGAGAAATCCGACTATTCCTCCGGTTATCACCAATAACATCAGGGTATAAAAAGTAAAATGGAAAAAATCCAATGCGTTAATTCCTGAACGGTGTTTGTGGCATTTATTAACGATCAGTTCGCATTGATTGTCAAATAACTTATTACATTTAGCTATTACATATAGCTAAATCGAATATGTGATTTTCAATATAACCATAAGTTCTATGAATTCCCTTTTAATCTGGGCATTAACCCCCTACTTTCTTATGAAAGGAGGCCTGCATGAAACCGGAAAAAATAAACACCCAGAAAAAAGTTGTTGTTATTGGTGGTGGTTCATCTGGAATAAGCGTCGTGGCAAGCATAAGGAAGCGAGTTAAAGGCATTGATATAACGGTAATTGAACCTGGCGACTGTCATTATTATCAACCGGCATGGACCCTGGTGGGCGGCGGGCTTTTTGATATCAATGAAACGCGGCGTTCCATGCGCGCCGTCATCCCCCCAGGAACCGCATGGATTCAGGATAGCGTGGTCAGAGTGGAGCCCGGCCCAAAATATGTCGAGACCCGCCAAGGGCAGAAAATAAACTACGACTTCCTTATTGTTGCCTGCGGCCTCGTTTTACGTTGGGATAAAATAGAGGGTCTTGAAGAAACGTTGGGAATGAATGGCGTCACCTCTAATTATCGTTTTGATCTTGCGGAATACACCTGGAAACTGGTTCGTGAAATGCAAGGCGGCGAGGCGATATTTTCTCAACCACCAATTCCGATAAAATGCGCCGGCGCGCCGCAAAAAGCCTTATACCTTTCATGCGATCACTGGCGGCGACAAGGTGTCCTTAATAATATTAACGTCAATTTTTGCCTGGCGGGCGCGGCGGTATTCGGCGTGCCGCAATTTGTTCCTCCGCTGACCCATTACTTGAAAAAATACCGCGCACAGGTCAACTTCCGGCATAATTTAGTTCGCGTTGATGGGCAGCGTCGGCAAGCGACCTTTTCTCTGGACGGTGATGAAGAAGGCAAACGCGAAGTGACACTGCCCTTCGATATGCTGCACGTAGTGCCGCCGCAATCTGCGCCGGCGTTCATTTCGCAAAGTGGGTTGTCTGACGAGTCAGGTTGGTGCGACGTGGATAAATTCACCCTACGGCATAAGCAGTGGCAGACGATTTTTGCGGTTGGCGACTGTTGCGCCACGCCAAATGCCAAAACCCTGGCGGCGGCTCGCAAACAGGTGGTGGTGGTGGCAGAGAACATCGCGGCGCAGCTTAACGGCGCTCCTGATGCGGCACGGTATGATGGTTATGGCTCCTGCCCATTGACGGTAGAGAAAGGCAAGGTTGTTCTGGCGGAGTTTGGTTACGACAGTAAATTGCTCCCCACCTTTCCTCTGTTCGACAACACGCATCCCAGCCGTATGGCATGGTGGCTGAAGGCCTGGTTTTTACCCAAATTTTACTGGGCGGGCATGTTGCGCGGGGTCGAATGGTTTGCCAAAAGCAAGCCATAGCGACCGTCATCGTTATCCGCGCCTCGCGGCTTCCGCAGGCGCTTGACTATTTGGCGATACACAGCCACCATCGCTTGCGAGCCATCAGGCTGATTGCAAGCCGTCACCACTAACCGGTCGATCAACGATGAAAAATGCCCCCGCCGTTACGATTCACTACTGTTCACAATGCAATTGGTTGCTGCGCGCCGGCTGGATGGCGCAAGAGCTGCTCAATACCTTCGGCGACGATCTCGCCTCCGTCACCCTGATGCCGGGCACCGGCGGGGTGTATCAAATCAGCGTCGATGGCGTGATGATTTGGGATCGCAAAATTGACGGCGGCTTCCCCGATGCGGCGCAGTTAAAGCAGCGGCTGCGCGATCACAGCTTTCCCGAGCGTTCCCTCGGCCACAACGACGGCAAAAAAGCCCGGCACTGAACGGCGTCAGCCCGCCGCCGGCGGCCGCGCGCCGAGAATGCGCGGCATCACTTCTTTCATCATTTCCATGAACTTGCGCAGGCGAGCCGGGTAATAGCTGGCGTAGGGATATAGCAGGTAGATAGGCAGCGGCGCGGCGCGCCAGGCCGGCAACACGGTTTGCAGCGCCCCGTCGGCCACATCGTCCCGCACCAGCCAGGAGGAGACAATCGCGACGCCCAGCCCCTCCAGCGCCGCCTTGCGTACCGCGTACAGGCTGTCGGTGCTCAACCTCGGCGTGATATCGAACCGCCCCTGCTCGCCGCGCTCAGCATGGGTCAGCACCACTTCATTGCGATAAAAACTGTTCAACGCCAGCCACGGCAACCGCGCCAAATCGTCAAGACAGCGAACCGGTTCTCGGCTCGTCAGCAGCGCCGGCGACGCTACCGTGCTGCGCGGCACCTCCGCCAGCAACACCGCCACGACCGACGGATCGGTCACCGCACCGACGTGAATGGCGCAATCCACGCCTTCGGGAATAAAGTCCGGAGAATGATCGTTCAGCGTCCACTCAACGTAAGTTTGCGGGTAGCGCCGCAGGTACTCGCCCAACGGACCGATCAGCTGATCCTGGCCGAAAGCGTGCGGCGCCCGCACGCGCAACACCCCGACCGGTTCGTCGCGCGCGCCGCCCAGCCCTTCTTCCAGGCTTTGCCATTGCTCGATCAGCCCCCGCGCCTGGCGGTAACAGCGCTCGCCGTCGTCGGTCAGTTTGAGGGCGTGAGTCGTCCGCTGGATCAGTTTGGCGCCCAGCAGCTGCTCCAACGCCTGCAGACGCCGACTGATCGTCGGTTGTGAGGTGCCCAGCTGCTGCGCCGCCGCCGACAGGCTGCCGCTTTCGACGATGCGCACCAGCGTATGCAGCAAAGTTATGCGGTCGCCGTTGGGTAAATTAATTTTATTCATACGTTAAGTGTATAACAGTTTTACCTGCGAGGGGGCTACAGCGGAATGAAGCAAGCGGTAAAAATGGCCGCACATTCACTTTGCAGGGATCTTTGCCATGAGCACCACCGCCACTAACGGCGCCCCGTCCGCCAACGTCGTGTTTCTGCTGGCCGCCGGCGCCGGTCTCAGCGTCGCTTCAATCTATTACAGCCAGCCCATGCTCGGCATGATGGGCGCCGATTTCCACGCCGGCGTCGCCGATGCCGGCATGGTGCCGACGCTGACCCAGTTGGGTTATGCGCTGGGCATTTTACTGTTGGCGCCGCTGGGCGACCGGTACGATCGCCGGCGGATCATTCTGATCAAAGGCGCGCTGCTGACGCTGACGCTGCTGCTTTGCGCGTTTGCCGCCTCATTCCCGCTGTTGTTGCTCAGCAGCCTGGCGATAGGCCTGACCGCCACCGTCGCCCAGGACATTATCCCCGCCGCCGCCACGCTGGCGCCGGAGGCCAGCCGCGGCAAAACCGTCGGCGCGGTGATGACCGGGCTATTGGCCGGTATTCTGCTGTCGCGCGTGTTCAGCGGCGCGCTCGCCGAGTTCGCCGGCTGGCGCAGCGTTTACGCGCTGGCGGCGCTGGGCGTTTTGCCGATCACGCTGGCTATCTGGCGCATGTTGCCGCGTCTTCGCCCCCATAACGCGCTGAGTTACCCCGCGCTACTGCGCTCGCTGGGGCATCTGTGGGCCGCGTATCCCGAGCTGCGGCGTGCAACGCTGGCGCAAGGCTTTCTGTCATTGGGCTTCAGCGCTTTCTGGTCAACGCTGGCGTTGATGCTGGCGGAGCGCTACCAGATCGGCAGCGCGGCGGCCGGCGCGTTTGGTCTGGCGGGGGCGGCGGGTGCGCTGGCGGCGCCGTTGGCGGGAAGCCTGGCCGATCGGCACGGCCCTGACGCCGTGACCCGCATCGGCGCGGCACTGGTCCTGGCCGCCTTCGCCCTGATGTTTCTGCTTCCGCTGTTGCCGCTCCCGGCGCAGCTGGCGCTCATTGCGCTGAGCACCGTCGGATTTGATCTGGGCATCCAGGCGACGCTGATCGCACACCAGACCATCGTCTACGGTCTTGATCCGGCGGCCCGCAGCCGCTTGAACGCCCTCTTGTTCACCGGCGTATTCATCGGCATGGCGACCGGCGCCTCCCTCGGCAGCCGCATTCTGGCAAGCGCGGGCTGGCCGGGCGTCGTGGCGCTGGCGACGGCGGCGGGGGCCGTGGCGCTGTGGATCCGCTGCGGGCGCAAAACGGCACGCGTAGCGGCCTGATATCGCCCTCTACTGGCGCAAGCGGTTGATTTCACCCAGGCCTCTTGCGCTATACTGAGCGCCCTTTTTGCTACGCATTCAAAACAATTTTATGATGGAACGCTTGCTAGAAAACGCGATGTACGCCTCCCGCTGGCTGCTCGCGCCGGTTTATTTCGGCCTTTCACTGGCCCTGGTCGCCCTGTCTATCAAATTTTTTCAGGAGATCCTGCACGTCCTGCCCAACATTTTCTCCGTCGCTGAAGCCGATCTGATCCTGACCCTGCTGTCGTTGGTCGACATGGCGCTGGTCGGCGGGCTGCTGGTGATGGTGATGTTCTCCGGGTACGAAAATTTCGTCTCGCAGTTGGATATCACCGAAGGAAAAGAAAAGCTGAGCTGGCTGGGCAAAATGGACGCCACCTCGCTGAAAAACAAAGTCGCCGCGTCTATCGTCGCCATCTCGTCCATCCATCTGCTGCGGGTGTTTATGGACGCCAAGAACGTGCCAGACAACAAGCTGATGTGGTATGTGATCATTCACCTCACCTTCGTGCTCTCCGCCTTCGTGATGGGTTATTTGGACAAGGTGACCCGCTCCAAGCACTAAACGCGCCGCCACGCCCGATCGTCAGGATCGGGTGTCTTCCCCTCCTTCGCTGTTTCCCAACCGTCGCCGCCATCATGTCTTTCATCTGGCAAATCTGATGATAATTTTATTATAATGTCATTACACTCATTATGGACCGAACGCCGGCCATCGCGCCGGATTCGCCGCAGACAGGATCACGCTCCCCCATGCCATTACATGGTCACCCCCTGCAATTCCACGATATTCAGGCGATTCTGCCTCATCGCTATCCCTGTCTGTTGGTCGATCGCGTGCTGCCCGCCGGCACCTGCATCGCCGAAGGGCGGCTGAGCGCCATCAAGAACATCACCGCCAATGAGCCGACGTTCTGGAGCGGCCATGCGCGCTTCGCCGGTTTTCCTGGCGTGCTGTTGGTGGAAGCGCTGGCGCAAAGCACCGGTCTGCTGGCGCATTACTATCTCGGGGCGCTTAACGAAGGGGAACATTACTACTTCGCTTCCATTCAGCGGGCGCGGTTTTATCGCGCCGCCCGTCCCGGCGACCAGGTGTTGATGGAGGTCGCCTTTGTACGCCGGCGCGGCGCGATCGCCCGCTTCACCGGCCGTGCCAGCATCGATGGCCGGCGCATTTGCACCGCCGATTTCATGTGCGCCCGTAAGTAAACAGGCCGCTTGCCAAAGGAGCCCTGCGAATACCATGTCTCTGGTTGACAGCTTACTCAGAACCCTCGATTTCTCCCCGCGTGGCCAGGTGATCGCTCGCGAAGCCGACGCCTGGGGCGAAATCATCGTTTCCGATCACAAGGACTACCGCACGCTGCGGTTTGACGGCATCTGCGAGCAAAGCAAGATGAGCCTCAGCAACCCCGCGCAGCCGATCCACAACTACATCAAAGCGATGCTGATGGCGGTGGCCTGGCAGCCGCCGACGTCGGCGTTGATCCTGGGGTTAGGCGGCGGCAGCCTGCTGCGTGCGCTGCACGCGCTCGATCCGGCTATGCGCCTGGAGGTCGTCGAGCTGCGCGCCGCGGTGATCGCGGTCGCGCGCCGCTATTTTACGCTGCCGGCCACCGACACCATCAGCCTGCGCACCGCCGACGCCATGGACTTCGTGCGCCCGCCCGCCGAAACGCGTTACGATCTGATTTTCTCCGATCTTTATTCGGCGTTCGCCATGGATCCGCAGCAAGGCACCCAGACATTCCTGGAGAACTGCGCCGCGCGGCTGAATGACGGGGGCTGGCTGGTGCTGAATTACCACGATCTGCCCGACGAAAACAGCCTGCTGTACCACAGCCTGCACCGGATATTCGCCACCGTGCTGTTTTGCATCGCCCCCAGCGGCAACGTGATCATTTATGCTACGCCGGCCCAGGTGTCGCTGCCGCTCAGCACGCTGCGCACGCTGGCCGCCGGCAGCGGCGAGCTGTTCAACTGCGAACTCGGCTACCTGTCACGCAAGATAGAGCGGCTGCATTTCCGCTAAAGACGAGCGGCGGCGCGGTCTGGCTGGCCGCTTCGCTCACATGGTATTATCATTCAGTCATCATTCTCTGGAGGATCCTGATGGAAAAGAAAACGGCGCGGCTAACGGTGCTGATTGACCCGGACAAAAAGAAAGCCCTGGAAGAGCTGTGCCTGCAGCAGGACGTCACCCCTTCCCAGGTGGTGCGCCAGCTGATACGCGATTATCTGCACAAGCATCAGGTGGATTATCCCAGCCAGCCGACCCACGCCAATCCTCGCGTCGAGAGCAATTGAGGCGGCCCGCCCCACAAACCGTGAAGCGCGCTTTGCCCCCCTGCGCGCGTCCCTAATCCGAATCCTCCACCGCGGTCTGTCCATCCTGCGCTATCGCTGCTACTGTTTTATCCGTTCATTATTCTCTCTTGGGAAAGGAAACGCGCCATGTTCAGCCATATTACCGTCGGCGTCAGCGATCTGGACGCCGCCGCCGCGTTCTACGACGCCATTTTGTTGCCATTGGGTTTACAACGGCGGGAAGTGACGCCGGACGGCGGCCCCGCCGCCCGCTGCTGGGTGATGCCGGGCCAAACGCTGCCGCGGTTTTATGCCTACCAACCCTTCGACAGACAGCCCGCCAGCGCCGGCAACGGCAGCATGTTGGCCTTTCTCGCCGCCGACGAGCTGGCGGTTAAACGCGCCTACGCCGCCGGCCTGCTGGCGGGTGGCAGCAGTGAAGGCGAACCCGGCGAGCGCGCGCACTACGGCAAAGGCTATTTCGGCGCTTACCTGCGCGATCCCGACGGCAACAAGGTCCATGTGGTTTACCGCGGAGATCTCGCCTGATGAAATGCTCGGTTTACATCGCCACCAGCGTAGACGGATTCATTGCCGGCCCCGACGGCGACATCGATTGGCTGCTGCGGCCCGAGTACGCGGTGTCGTTGCTCAATGGCCTGAGTTTTGAAGCGTTTATCGCCGACATCGACGCGCTGGTGATGGGCCGCCATACCTATGAAAAAGTCCGCGCCTTTCCCGAATGGCCCTATGGAGAACTGCCGGTGGTGGTACTGTCGACGCAATCCGCACCGCACGGCGCAGAGCCTGTCCGCTGGATGAGCGGCGAACCGGCCAGCGTCGTGGCGCGGTTGGCCGAGGCCGGCTGCCGTCACCTGTATATCGACGGCGGCCAGACCGTGCAGCGTTTCCTGCAGGCCGGATTGATCGACGAATTGACGATTACGCGCGTGCCGCTGCTGCTGGGCGGCGGCATTCCCTTGTTCGGCGCCGATGCCCCTGAGCAGCGCCTGCGTCTACTCGCCGTCACCCAGTCGGACAACGGTTTCGTGCAAGAACGCTACGCCGTTCAGCGCGCGTCATAACGCAGCGCCAGTCGGCGGCCGCCGAAGGCGATAAGCAATGCCGCCAACGCCAGCAACGCCGCCGCGCCGTAGGTGACGCGCATGCCGTAAGCCGCGGCCGCCGCGGCGCCCGCCACCCGCTGCGAGGCCAGATAAAACAGCGCCCCCATCGCCGACGCGCCGGTGATCGCCCCCAGATTGCGCGCCAGATTGACCATGCCGGCGATCAACCCGCGTCGTTCGGGAAACAGATCCTTCATCAGCACCGTGTTGTTGGCCACCTGAAACAGCGCATAACCGGCGGTCAACAGCGCGATCGGCGCGACATAGCCGAGTACGCCCCAGCGGCCCAGCAGCGACAGCAATCCCGCCCCGGCGGCCACTGCCGCCAGCCCAAGCTGGGCGATGCGTTGCGATCCAAAGCGATCCACCAGATAACCCGCCGGAATACCGGTCAGGATCGCCACCGCCGGCCCTGCCGACATCACCAGCCCCACCTGCGCGGCGCTTAACCCCAGCGCGCGCGACAGATAAAACGGCCCGACCACCAGCGTGGCGGTCATCACCGTCATGACCAACGCGCTGGCCGCCAGCCCCGCCGTCAGGGCCGGATGGCGAAACATCGTCGGCGCCAACAGCGGCGACACGGCGCGGCGTTCCACGCGGATAAACAACCCTGCCGCCAACAGAGCGCCCAACATCAACGCCAGGTTAAGCGCGCCGAAATCACCGCGTCCCAGAGTCATCGCCAGCGAGTAGCAAAGCAATGCGCCGCCCAGCAGCAGCGTGCCGGCGCGGTCGAACGGTTCAGGGCGCGTCGCCGCCCGCGCCCCATTCGGCAAGTATCGCCAGGCGAGCCACAGCGCCAGCAGCCCCAGCGGCAGGTTGATCAGGAATATCGTTCGCCAGCCGAAGCCGGCGATCAGCGCGCCGCCCAACGACGGCCCCAGCGCGGTGCCCACGGCCGACATAGTGCCGAGCAGCCCCATCGCGCGGCCGATCTTTTCCGTGCCCAGCGCCTCGCCCGCCAGCGCCATGGTGATTGACATCATGACGGCGCCCCCCAGCCCCTGCGCCAGGCGCGCCGCCAGCAGCAGCCACAGCTGCGGAGCCAACGCACAAGCCAGCGAAGCGGCGGTAAACAGCGCGATGCCCGTCAGCAGCAGGCGGCGACGATTGAGGCTGTCGCCCAAGCGGCCGATGCCGATGATGCAGGTGGTGACGGCCAACAAATAGCAGAGCAGCACCCACTGCACTGCCTGGAACGAGGCATGGAATGCGGTGGCGAGCGCCGGCAGCCCGACGTTGGCGATGCTGATGCCGAGCGATGACAGCAGCATACACAGAGAAAGTGCGGCCAGTATGCCGCGGACGCCCTGCGGCGAAGGATGGGATAACATGATAAGCACTCCTGACATAGACTGAGGCTTAGCCTATGTCAGGGGTTGGGATGGCGGAAGACGCATGCGATGCACTGTATCAATGCATCTGACGCCTTATCTGGCGCGATGCGTTACCAGGCGGCGATCTCCGCCTCGGTGAGCGGCAGCGTTTGGGTTACGCCGGTTTCCGCCGCCAGCGTGGCCGCTTCCAGCACCGCCATCACCGCCAGCGCCTGCGAAGCGGTGACCGGATTGGCGCCGGCGCCGCGCAGCGCGTCACGCACCTGGACGTAATATTGGCGCTGATCGCCATCCGGCGTCGGCAGCGTGCGCACCGGTTCCGTGCCGATAAACAAGCTCATCGCGTCGTCGTCTTTACCCCACTCAGCCGAACCCGGCGTTACGCCGGTCAGCAGTTGGCTCTCCTGCCCGTCGGCGCGCGCTTTGACCACGCTGCCTTTATCGCCGTGCACGGTAAAGCGCGCGACGCCGCCCGCCACCAGCATGCTGCCATGCAAAATCACGCGGTGCGTCGGGTAGTTCAGCACCACATGCGCCCAGTCATTGATCTGCGCATTGGCGCGCAGCGTGGCGATGTTGGCCTGCACGCTGTGCGGCAAACCGAACAGCTGCAGCGCCTGATCGACCATGTGCGGCCCCAGATCGAACCACAGCCCGCTGCCCGGCAGATTCTGCTCGCGCCAGCGCACCCGCACTTCGGGGCGGTAGCGATCGATGTGCGACTCAAAGTGCGTTACCTTGCCGATCAGTCCCTGCTCGATCACCTGCTTCACGCCCAGGAAATCGCTGTCCCAGCGGCGATTCTGGAATACCGACAGCAGACGGCCGTGCTTCTCCGCCGCCGCAATCAGCGTGCGCGCCTGCGCCAAATCCAGCGTAAACGGCTTATCCACCACCACGTGCTTGCCCGCTTCCAGCGCAGCCAGCGCCAGCGGCGCATGGGTGGCGTTCGGCGAAGCAATCACCACCAGGTCCACTTCCGGCAAGCGGATCGCCTCCAGCGGATCGGCGATCACGCGCACGTGTGGCAGATCGGCATGGACTTTGGCGGCATCGCGCGAAGCCACCACGCTCAGCGCCAGACCCGGCACCGCGTTAATCAGCGGCGCATGAAACGCCTTGCCGACAAAGCCGTAACCAATCAGCGCCACCTGCAACGGTTGAGCGTTATCGTTCATCAGGGTTCTCCTCTAGCGGTCGTCGGCGACGACACAAAGTTCAATCATTGATTGCTCGTCCAGGTTATCCCACGGGCGATCGGTAAACAGGCGTTGGATCTGCGCCAGATCCGCCACGTGATGCGGCTCGCAGCGATCCAGCTTCATATGGTCGGCCACCAGCCAGCGCTCGCCGCTGTTGGCCAGCATGGCGCGTTTGACCTCTGCATCGGCCTCTTCGCCGGCGCTCAGCCCCAGCTGAGAATGCACCGCACAGGCGCCCAGCAAAGCGATGTCCGCGCGGTAGCGTTCCAGCAACGCCAGCGTCGCGCTGCCGGCGAACAGCCGTTGGCGCGCGTCCCACTGGCCGCCGAGCAGGATCAGTTGGATCTCCGGCTTATCGCTCAGGCACTGCGCGATATCCAGCGAGGCGGTGATCACCGTCGCCGGGCCGCGCAACGCTTGCGCCACCGCCAACAGCGTACTGCCCGCATCCAGCATCAGGGTACTGCCGGGCGGGATCTGCGCGGCCACCGCGCGGCCGAGCCGCTGCTTGACCAGCGGCAACAGCGCCGCGCGCGCCTGGCGCGGCATGCCGGACGGTTCGAGCGCTATCGCGCCGCCGTGATGTTTCTGCGCCAACCCCTGCCGCTCGAGATCGGCCAAGTCGCGGCGCACGGTATCGACCGAAACACCGATGGCGCTGGCCAATTCCGCCACCGCCGCCTGCCCGCGTTCGCTGAGCAAATCCAGTAAATGGCGCTGTCGTGCCGCTTTGTGCATGGGATTATTCCGCATTAAAAAAGCATAAAACGGCAATATACAGCAGATAACAGCATTGGAGAAGCCGCAATTGTGCGCACCGGAGATCAAACATCTTTTCCCCTGCGGGACGATGATGAAGACATAACGCATAACAATCCGGAGAAACGCATGAACATCGATCTGACGTTTGAAGACCTGAGCGCCCGCGCCGCGCAATACAACGCCCGCGCTTCGGTGGAGGATTTTGACGCCTGCATGGCGGACTATGCCGCGCTGGCGCAGCGCGCCAAAGCGCAGACGCCGGGCATTTACGATCTGCGCTACGGCATGAGCGCCGCCGAGCGTCTCGATCTGTTCCCGGCCAGCGCACAGCCCGCCCCGCTGCTGATCTTTATTCATGGCGGCTACTGGCATTCACAGCGCAAAGAGGAAGCCTGCTCGATGGCCGCCGCGTTCGCCCGCCGCGGTGTGGCGGTCGCCACGCTGGAATATACGCTGGCGCCGGAAGCGACGCTGGCGGAGATCGTGCATGAGGTGCGCAGCGCCGTCGCCTGGCTTTATCATCACGGGGCACCGTTCGGCATCGATCCGGCGCGCATTTTCGTCAGCGGCAGTTCGGCCGGCGGCCACCTGTGCGGCATGCTGATCGCCGACGGCTGGCAGCAACGCTATCGCCTGCCGCCCGATGCAATCAAAGGCGCGCTGGCGCTGAGCGGCCTCTACGATCTGCGCCCGCTGTGCGATATCTACATCAACGACTGGCTGCACCTGACGCCCGAACAGGCGCAAACTCTCAGCCCGCTGTTTTTGCTGCCGGCGAAAGCGCATGCGCCGCAGATCCTGCTCGACGTCGGCCACCGCGAAACCCAAGGCTTCAAAAACCAGACGCAGGCCTATTATGACGCCTGCCTGGCGCGCGGCCTCGACGTCCACCTGCTGGCCGACCGCCACTGCAATCATTTTACGCTGGTCAACGAGCTGGCGGATGCGGAAAGCGCGATGTTTCGGCAGGTGATGGCGATGATCGACGCAACGGCGCGTTCATAGAGAGAAAGGGGGAAATAAGGGAGTTATAGCCGGGGGCCGATAGCCCCCAAGCATACAGATTCAGCCGTTTTTGCGGCCGATAGCGGAAAAGACGTTGAACACTTCACCCAGGCCGTAAATCGCGCCGAGCAAGACGGCCACCATTACCGGCACCAGGACCACCACGGTGGCCAAGCTTTCAATCATTTCTAACATCGTTCTCTCCTGGTTTATAAGCACAGCGAATCTGCGCCGGAAGAAAAGGTTTCCGGCCAAACGGTCGATTATCGTGGGGAGGCAGTCTAAAACGTGAGCTACATCACACTTGATGCGAGCTAATGTAACTTACACAATTACATTAACGCAATGCAAAAAATGCTCTGCGCGGAACGGGGTTTGGCGTGATTTTTTATTGCGTATCTGCTTGATATTGCGGTGAACAAGGGACAAAGGGATAGCCGGCGCGCAGCTCAACCTGCCCGGCCATTTCGGCGATGCTGGTCTGTGCCAGGCTGGCTTCCAGCGCGTGGCCGACGCGCGCAAACTCTTGCTCCAGCACCGGGGTAATGGCGTGGCCGATATAGCACGCCTCGTTAGGCCGGGTGCGATGCAGCGTGAAATAAGGTTGATCCTCCACCGCGCGATACACGTCCAGCAGAGAAATCGCTTCCGCCGGCCGCGCCAACAGCGCCCCGCCGCCTTGCCCCATCTGTGAATAGGTCAGCCCCGCCTCCGCCAACGCCCCGAGAATGCGCCGCACCACCGTCGGATTGGTGTTGACGCTGCGGGCGATATCTTCGGAACGCACCGTCTGGCCGCGACACAGCGTGATGTTGGTCAGAATATGGATGGCAACGGCAAATCGCGTAGAGGTAGACACCTTGGCACCTGCTCAGAGTTTCGCTTATGTCGGATTAAAACATAAGGAAAGCGTATCAATTTCCGGTAATACACATAATGAGTAGGGATAAGTGGAATGTCAACCTGCCCCGCCCGAAGGCGGCGGCGGCTCAGGCTTCGGTACGGATCGCCGTGACTTTGTCGGGATAAAATGCCAGATGATCCTTGATCGCCACCACGGCGTTGTAAGGCATTTCATAGCTCCAGGCCACATTGTCCCCCTGTGGGTCGTTCAGCGTGAGGGAGAAATAACTGCAGTCGCCCTTATAAGGGCAGTAGCTCACATGCGTGCTTTTATGCAGCAGCCGCATATTCACATCCTCACGCGGAAAGTAAAACACCGGCGGATAGTTGGCTTCCTGCAAGATGAGCACATGACGGCTGTCGGCCAGGATTTGGCCGGCGCCGCGCACCACGACCCGCGTCGGATGGCGGGTCAGCGTAATCGGATGGTCCGGGCCGGGAATTTTCACCGGTTTGCCGGATGCGGAAACGAGCTCGGACATGGCGGCCTCCAGCGTGTACGCCCCGCCCCTCGTGAGGCGTCTTCCCAGTATAGCCGAACGGTTTTGCCGACGGCCGCACATTCGGCGAGCGATCGCTTTTCACCGCGCCAAAATTAAGAATTTTTACCTGTTCGATTTTCTTTCGGAGGAATACATTCATCCCAACTTCTACCGGCGAGTTAATCGGATTATTTTTAATCCATTAATTAGCCAATTTACCAGGAACTCATTATGAATATTAAACGTGCCGCGGGTGTGTTGGTGGTGGTAATGGCGACGCTTTCCGTTACCGCATGTGGGCATATGTCCAATCGCGATCGCAACACGGCGATCGGTGCGGGCGTCGGCGCCGTGGGCGGCGCGGTATTGACCGACGGCAGCACGCTGGGCACCCTCGGCGGCGCAGCGCTGGGCGGCATCATCGGCCACCAGACCAGCCGTTAATTCTCCCGCCAAAAATAACCTCCGCAGGCCGACGCTTTTTTAATCCACACGCGCCGGCCTGCTTTATTTACTCCGCTGAAATTCCTCAGGGAGCGAACCTAAATAAATAACGTTAAGCGCGGCTTTATTATTCATTAACCTGCGCCAGGGTTATTTATTGCGCCGGCAGCCTGAAACGCGCCATCGCTTTTTCCAATCGTTCCGATTCGCCCTGCAGCAACTGCGAAGCCTCGGTCACCGCGTTCACCACGGCGCCGGTTTGCCGCGCCACCTGATTCAGCCCGGCGATGCGCGCCGTCACGTCCTGAATGCTCTCCCCCTGATTGAGCGACGCCAGCGAGATCTCCCCCATCAGTGCGCTAAACGTGTTCACCAGATCGATAATTTGACGCAAATTGCCCGCCAGCAGATCCACCGCTTGCGACCCCTGATCGATTTGCTGCAACGAGCGGTTGATCAGCTGCTGAATATCGCGCGTAGAATGGCTGCTCTTCTGCGCCAGCAGGCCCACTTCTTTAGCGACAATGGCGAAACCGCGGCCGTGAACGCCGGCGTGCGCGGCCTCGATCGCCGCATTCAGCGCCAGAATATTGGTCTGAAACGCCACGCTGTCGATCAGCGCCACAATGCCGCGCATCTCGGCCGATTGGTTGACGATCCCTTGCATCGAGACGTTGACGGTTTGCATCATCTTTTCACCGGCGCCGGCGCACTGCCTGGCCTGTTCGGTGCGTTGATTGGCCAGCTGCGCGTATTGGCCGTTTTCTTCCACCCGCGCCGCCAACTGCTGCACGTGCTCGGTCGCCAACTGCAATTCGCCGTCCTGCTTCGCCGACTGCGCCGTCAACTGTCGATTGCCGTCCGCCAGCCGCCCGACGCCGTTCAGGATCCCGCTCGCCGCATCGCGCACCTCACTCACCAGCCGCTGCAGGCCGTTTTGCATGTGGCCAATGCTGGTTTGCAACTGACGCATTTCGCGGTTAACCGCCCGTTCAGGCGGCAACGGCCGCGAAAGATCGCCGGCGGCCAGCACGTTGAGATGGGCGATCGCCCTTTGCAACGGTGCGATCACCCAACGAGCAACGCCGAACCACACGCCCAAGGCGATCAGCGCCAACGCCGCGAGCGCGCCAAGCGCATAGGTTTTGGCCTGCTCCAGCGCCGCCAATTGCCGCACGTTGACGTCATCGCCGCGTCGTTCGTTCAGCGCCTGATAAGCGAGATACTTCTCGTTGAAATCTGCCTGAAAAGCCTGGATCGGCACGGCGAAAAACGCATCGATGCTGTCGCTGCGTTGCAGCCCTTGCGCCTGCTCCTTCAGACCGTCATAGAACAGGCGATAACTGCCTTTCAGGGCGTCAGCGGCCTCGGGCGCCGTCGCGCTCAGGCGCTCAAACCGGGCGAAGGCCTGCTCTGAAGCCTGCAACGCCGCCAGCGATTCATCCAGCAGGCTATGCCAGCTGCCGTCGGAGCCGGTGGCTTTATCCTGCAGATAGTAAATGCCCGCACGGTTCAGGGTATCGCTGGCCGTCAGCAGCGACAGCCTGGCGCGATCCATCGCCGCCTGCTGGCGATGCAAGGCGTCGCCCGTCACCAGGTTAATCTTGGCGTCGCGCAGAATATTGGAAATAAATACGGTGGAAAACAATTGCAGCAGAGAAAATAGCGCGATAACGCAAATTACGCCGCTTAATAACCCCATGCTTTTGCCGAAGCCAAACGCGCGCGGCAGCGCGGGCGCAGGTTTTGCCCCGCGGCCAAGTGTCAGTTTTATGTTCATGATTTTTAGTCGGTAATACCAGGATGCCGCGAGTCTAACGAGCATTGATGACACGACGATTACAGCCCCCATAGACGGGTGTTGCCGGGTTCGGAATGCGTTGAAATCATGTTAAGGCGTGAACGAAAGAGGGAATTGTCTTGGTGAGAAAATAAGCTTCTCTGCGAATCGCCAAATAAGAAATATTATTTTAGAAACAGAGAAATTCATTCAAGTCGAATATCAATCAATATTTCAAGGCATATCCATAATAAATACTGCCGTAGGTTAAACTCGTTGTATTGAAGCGTGGGTCAGACATTTTCTGACCCACTCACTTCCCGCTTAAATCCTCACCCTTTAACCGACGACACCACATTGAGCGGCTGGGCATCCGGCAGGATATTCATGTGCTCCAGCACCTGGGCCATGATCTTGCCGAACACCGGCCCGGCTACCGAGCCGCCGAAGTGCTTGCCGGCTTTCGGGTTGTTGACCATCACCACCAGCGCTACCTGCGGATCGCTGGCCGGCGCCACGCCGGCGGTATAGTTGATATAGCCGCCGTCGTATTTGCCGCTGGGGCCCATTTTCTCGGCGGTACCGGTTTTGATCGCCAAACGGTAGCCGGGCACCGCAGCGCTCACCCCACTGCCGCCCGGCAAGGCGTCGCTTTCCATCATATGCACCACGGACCTGACCGTATCGGCCGGCAAAATGCGTTGCCCCATCACCGGCGGCGTCACCTTAGTGATCGACAGCGGCCGATAAATGCCGAAGGAACCGATCGCGGCATACTCGCGCGCCATTTGCAGCGGCGTCACGCGCAGCCCATAGCCGAAGGAGAACGTGGCGCGTTCGATATCGGCCCAGCGCTCGCGATGCTGCGGCAGGTAGCCGCTGCTCTCGTTGCCGATGCCAAGCTCGGTCGGCCGCCCCAGGCCAAAGCTGCGGTAGACCGCCGGCAGCACCGTGGCCGGCAGCGCCAGCGCAATGTGCGATACCGCGATGTCGCTCGATTTTTGCAGCACGCCGGTGATGGTCAGCTTCGACCAGTGGCCGACGTCCTTAATCAGGTGACCGTTCACCCGATACGGCGTGGTGTCCAACACGGTATCCGGCCGAATCAGCTTATGTTCCAGCCCCACCATCACCACGACCGGTTTCACCGTCGAACCCGGTTCGAAGCTGTCGCTGCTGCACACGTTGCGGATATCTTTCGCCGGCGTGCTGCCATAGTTGTTCGGGTTGAACGACGGGTAGCTGGCCATGCCGAGGATTTCGCCGGTGTCGATTTTCACCAGCACCGCGCAGCCGGAGTCGGCCTGGTTAGCCACCACGCCGTCGCGGATCTGCGCATAGAGCACGTACTGGATAAATTTGTCGATGCTGAGCGTCACATTCGGCGGTGGAACCGGATCCACGCTTTTAATCACGCCGATCACCGCACCGCTGCCGTCCTTCTGGTAGACCCGCAGGCCGTTTTTACCCTGCAGCAACGGGTTGAAGCCCAGCTCGATGCCCTCCAGCCCCTGATTGTCCTGGCCGACGATGCCGATCAGGCCGGCCGCATCCTGGCCCATCGGATAGAAGCGGCTGAAATCCTGCTCGGTGCTGACGCCGGTCAGGTGCAGTTTGCTGATATAAGCGGCGTTGTCGTCCTCCACCTTGCGCGCCAGGTAGACAAAGCGTTTGTGCGCGTTGCTCTGGATCAGATGCTGCACGTCCGCCAGCGGGATCTTCAGCACGTTGGCCATGCTCTGCCAGCGTTCGTTGCCGGTATCGGTCTGGGTATCGAGAATATGCTTCGGATCCAGCACGATGTCTTTCGACGACACGCTGACCGCCAGCGCCTCATTGTTGCGATCGGTGATCATGGCGCGGTTGGTCGGCACTACCTGGGTGCGAATCGAGCGCTGATCTGCCTGGTTCGCCAACTGCTGGTGTTCCAGCAGTTGCAGGTAACCGACCCTGAACGCCAACAGAAAAAAACAGACCAGCATGCCGGCGCAAATCCAGCCGAAACGAACTGTGGAATAGGTTTTACCGCTCTTTTTGGTCGATGGCGCCACTGTTGTGTTAACCCTGCGTTTTTATTCGGTTTATCGTGTTATTTCAGTCTACCTTGCCGGAAATGGTCAGGAGATTGCAGTTTGTAAGAAAGTAAAAACAAACCGCATCACCGTTGCACATCCGCACTGTCGTTTAACTGCGGTTTAGTTTGCGCCGCGTCGCCGGGCTGGGGCGCGTTGGCCGGATCGAAAATGTGGTCGAGGATCGCGCGTGCGGTCGGCCCCGCCACCACGCCGTCGCCGCCGCCGTTTTCCAGGATCAGCGCCATCGCCACCCGGGGGTTTTTGTAGGGGGCGAACAGCGTATAAAAGATGTGATCGCGCAGCCGCACCGGAATCATTTTGGCGTTGTAAGTCTGGTTTTGCTTCAGGCTGAACACCTGCGAGGTGCCGGATTTAGCGGCAATCTGGTACGGCGCGGTATGGAACAGCTTGTATCCGGTGCCGTTCGGCAGGTTGGCCATGCCATACATGCCGTTGCGCACAATGCCCCAGTAAGGCGAACGGGGATCGCCAATCTGCAGCGCCTGCGTCGGCGGCTGATAACGCGTGACCCGGTTGCCCTGCTGCAGCGAATACAGCAGGTGCGGCGTTTTCACCTTACCGTTGTTGATCAGCGTAGTCAGCGCTTTCACCATCTGAATAGGCGTCGCCACCCAATATCCCTGGCCGATGCCGACCGATACCGTATCCCCCTGATACCAGACTTTTTTGTGCACCTTCAGCTTCCAGTCGCGGCTTGGCAGCACGCCGCGGTACTCTTCGTTCAGATCGATGCCGGTCGACTGGCCGTAACCAAACTGGCTCAGCCAATGGTGAATGCGATCGATGCCCATCTCATACGCCACCTGATAAAAGAAGGTATCGGCGGACTCTTCTATCGCTTTGGTGACGTTGAGCATGCCGTGACCGGTCTTCAGCCAGTCGCGATAGCGCCGCTCGGTGCCGGGCAGCGTCCAGGTCGGCGCGCCGAAAAAGGTGGTGGTGGGCGTGATCACCCCGGCAAACAGCGCCGAAACCGCCATGTAGGGCTTCACCGTCGACGCCGGCGGGTACAGCCCCTGGGTGACGCGGTTGATGAGCGGCAGATCCGGGTTGCGGAGCAGCGCCTTATAGGCCTGATAGCCGATGCCTTTGACGAAGGGATTGGGATCGTAACTGGGGCTGGAGACCATCGCCAGAATGCCGCCGTCGCGCGGATCTTCCACCACCACCGCGGCGCGTTGCCCCTTCAGCACCGATTCGATGTACTGCTGCAGCGGCAGATCCAGCGTCAGGTAGATGTTTTTGCCGGCCTGCGGCGGCTGCTCCTTCAGCAAGCGGATCACCCGCCCGTGGTTATCCACCTCCACCTCCTGATAGCCGGTGGTGCCGTGCAGCTCGGACTCGTAATAGGCCTCGATGCCCTGTTTGCCGATGTTGCGATCGGCGGCATAGTTCTCGCTCAACCCGGCCTTGTCCAGGCGCTTGAGATCGCTGTCGTTGATCTTCGACACGTAGCCCAGCACGTGCGCCAGCTGCGCGCCGTAAGGATATTCGCGCTGCTGATAGGTATCGATAGTCACCCCGTCGAAACGGTATTGATTGACGGCGAAACGCGCCACCTCGGTGTCGTTCAGCCCCGCTTTTAGCGTTATCGGCTTGTAGCGGCTGTTGTGGTGCATGTCGTCGCGAAACGCGCTGATATCTTCCGGCGTCAGATCGACGATCGGCGTCAACGCCTGCAGCAGCGCCGATATATCGGTGATTTTGCTGGGCGTGATCTCGATGCGATACAGTGTCACGTTTCGTACCAGCGGAATGCCGTTGCGATCGAAGATCAGCCCGCGGCTTGGGGCGATCGGCAACATCTTGATGTCATTCTGGTTGGAGCGCGTCTGGTAAAAGCCGTGCTGGCGAATTTGCAGCCGGTAGAGGTTGACGACCAGCGCGCCGAAACAGACCACCACCAGCGCCAGCGCCACGGCCGCCCGGCGGATAAACAGCATCTCTTCCGCGGAGTGGTCGCGAATTTTTTCTTTTAACAGGGCCATGCGGAGCCGATACCTTTTGCGTCACATTTCCCCGCAAAATCAGGGAACTGAAAAGCCGGCAAGCATAGCGTTATCGGGCGCGACGCCCCATGAAAAGGTTGCTAATGAAATGGCATAACTGTTTCAGCATATTGGAATGTTACCGGCGGCGATTTTTTCACCGCGCGCCCCATTGAGCCGCCGTTCCTCTCAATGCTACAATGTGATCCTTATCACACTATTACCGTTATTCTCCTCCGCATTTTCCTGTCGGCGCCCTGCCGGATGCGGCTTTTTGTTACATAGGATCGAGTTCGATGAGTACCATTGCCACCGGTTTAATCATGATGCGCTGGGAGTTGCTGAGCGCCGTGATGATGTTCTTCGCCAGCCAGTTAAACGTCGTTTGCCGTAAAACCAGCCGCAATGGCATGGCGTTCATGTTCAGCAGCCTGGGCCTGTTTACCGCCTGCTGGTTCGTGATGGGCCTGATGGGCATTCACTTCACCCTCGAAGCCTTCACCCAATTCTGGTCATCGGCCTGGGATCGCTACGTGGACGTGGTCAGCACCATGCCGGTCGATTGGCCGATGCCGTAATCTCGCCGCTGGGGGGCAACTCAGGCCGCCCCTGCAATCAGTTCGCTTCCGCAGACGGCGCCGCCGCCAGCCGCGCCATCAGCGCCCCCGCTTCGAGCAACAGCGCCTGCTCCCGCTCGGACAGACAGCTTTCCATCGCCGCCAACAACCACGCCTCGCGTCGGGCGCGGCTTTGCTGCAGCAAACCCAGCCCGGCGGACGTCAGCCGCACCCGCACCCGGCGTTTGTCTTCGGCATCCGGCGTGCGCACCAGCAGCCCATCGGCTTCCAGCTCGCGCAACGCGGCCGCCAGGTTTGAGGAGCGCATACGCTCCGACTCCGCCAGCAACGACGGCGTCGCCTCGCCGCCATGGCGATCGATAGCCCCCAACAGCATCAACTGGGCCCAGGATTTTTCGTCGCTGCGCGACTCGCGCCGCATGCGGCGCACCAGCGACATTAACTGCGTGCGCAGCAGCGTCACGTCTTCAGGATGATCTTTTTTCATTGGCATCAGTCGATAACGTCCAGTTTGTCCCTACTTTCACATCGCCGGATCGCGCCGTCAATGGCGCCCCGTTCGGCCACCGCGCGCTTCTGGCTTAACCCATTTATCTATGATAATATAGCTATTAATATATAGCAAAAAGACACTGCAGCCGGCAGGGTTACGTTTGCTCACGCATTTGCCCCCTCGCCGACTAATTTGCAGTGTTATTATTATTTTGCTTAACAAATCCCTCCTCATTCAACGTGGTACGATAAGCCGATGGAAGCGTGGAAAGTCAATCTGATCTCGGTCTGGCTCGGGTGTTTCTTCACCGGGCTGGCGATGAGCCAAATCCTCCCTTTTCTGCCGCTGTACGTCGAACAACTTGGCGTCAGCGATCATCAATCCCTCAGCCTGTGGTCCGGGCTGGTATTCAGCGGCACCTTTTTGGTCTCGGCGGTGGTGTCGCCGCTGTGGGGCAGCCTGGCCGACCGTAAGGGCCGTAAGCTGATGCTGCTGCGCGCTTCGCTGGGCATGGCGATCGTCATTGCGCTGCAGGGGCTGGCTACCAACGTGTGGCAGCTGTTCGCGCTGCGCGCCCTGATGGGGCTGACGTCCGGCTATATTCCCAACGCCATGGCGCTGGTCGCCTCGCAGGCGCCGCGCGATAAAAGCGGCTGGGCGCTGGGCACACTCTCGACCGGGCAGATCTCCGGCGTGATCGCCGGGCCGCTGCTGGGCGGGTTGATGGCCGACCATCTGGGGCTGCGGGTGGTGTTTTTCGTCACTTCCGGGCTGATGTTCGTCAGTTTCCTGGTGACGCTGTTCCTGATTAAAGAGCGGCGCATCACGGTGAAAAAAGCGGATCAGCTGAGCGGCAAGGCGGTATTCCGGTCGCTGCCCTATCCGGCGCTGATCGTCACCCTGTTCGTTTGCACCCTGATGATCCAGCTGGCCAACTCCTCCATCAGCCCGATCCTGACGCTGTTCATTCGCGAACTGTCGGGCAACGTCAGCAATATCGCCTTCGTCAGCGGCATGATCGCCGCCGTGCCCGGCATCGCGGCGCTGATCTCCGCGCCGCGCCTCGGGCGGCTCGGCGATCGCATCGGCACCGCGCGCATTCTGATCGCCGCGCTGCTGTTCACCACCGGCCTGTTCGCCGTGATGGCCTGGGTGAATACGCCGCTGCAGCTGGGCATTCTGCGCTTTCTGCTGGGCTTCGCCGATGGCGCGCTGATGCCGGCGGTGCAGGCGCTGCTGCTGAAGTATTCCTCCGATCAGGTGACCGGGCGCATCTTCGGCTATAACCAGTCATTTATGTATCTGGGCAACGTGGTCGGCCCGCTGCTGGGTTCGGGCATTTCGGCGATGATGGGGTTCCGTTGGGTGTTCGCCGTGACGGCAGTATTGGTGCTGTTCAATGCGCTGCAGCTGCGCCATCAGTTCAAAAAAGTGCAGCCTAAACGCGCGGGATAGCGGGGAATGCGAGGGAAGCGCCTCAAGCAGTGGCGGGACAATGACGCCCATCAACCGTGCCGCCACTGCCAAAGGCGGCCGTAGCCTACTCGACGCGATGAACGTTTGGTATTTATGTAAGTAAATAAAGTGTTGCAGGCGCGTAGAGGGCCGCCGCAGCGGCCCTTTTGCATCAGAACATGGTGTTGTCGTTGGCCGATTTTTCCGGCACATCCTGATTGACGTCCCAATGCTCGGTGATTTTCCCCTGATCGTTCACCCGATAAATATCCACGCTGGCAGTGCCGCGATCCTGCGGGTTATTTTGATATTTGACGTGAACGTAGACCAGATCGCCGTTGACCGCGCTGCGGTATATTTTAGCGCTGTACTGCGGGTTGTCTTTGAAGGTCTGGCTGAAGAAATCGAGGAACGGCTTGATGCCGTCGCCGACGAACGGGTTATGCTGCTTGTAGTTTTCCACAATCAGCTTCCGCGCCACGCCGATGTCATGGCGGTTGAAGAAGCCCGCGTACAGATCTTCCACCACCTTCAGCTTTTGCTGAGCATGATGATAACCGCCCTTGCCGGCCGATTTGTAAGACGCCGCCTGATCCGTTGACAGCGCCGGGTAACTCGCCAGCAGGCCGCCGACGATCGCACAGGTGATCAATGCCTTTTTCATAACTGCTCCTTAGTTTCCTGAGTGACCTACAATTTTCAGCTGCCCTTTCAGATGGGTGAAGCTGCCGTCCTTGGCGGCGATGTTGGTGTACACCTCGCCGCGCTCGAAGTCCTCGATATGCGTCACGTTGTCACCGGACTGCGGCTCATGCCAGTAGACCATGTAGACCTTCGGCCGAATTTCCACCGCGGTGTACTGCACGGTATCGGTGATGCCCTGCGACGCCTCGCCGATGCCGGTGAAGGTCATGGTCTTGTCATCGGTAAAATCCAGCTTGAAGGCGAAATCGCCAAAGGTCACCTGCACCACTTTACCAACCGCAATAAACTGCCCGTGTTTTTCCGTCATCGTCGCCGCCTTACTGTTTGTCAGGGAGGTTTGCGCCGCCGTAGCGGCAGGCAATGCCAGGGGGAAAGTCAGGGCTATCGCCAGCGCGATACCCGTTCGCTTCACTGTTTTCATCGTTCCTTCTCCTTTCCGTGGTTGAAAACGAGAATCATTATTATTTCTTAACGGTTAGCGGAAATATAAGAATAATCTCTATTCCCATCAGGCACCTGACGACACCAAAAGAGGGTGAAAAATCGCCGTGAAATGGCGTGGCAATAGCGCGTTCTGACCCTTGGTTTTTACGCAATGAACGGGATTACTGTTTTCAGGATGAGGGATAGCTCGGGGATTCGGTAGGTCTATAGCGCAGATAGCTTTAAGCTAATGCGAATTTGTTCTTAAGCCGCCCGCCGCAGGGAAACGGTGGCGGGCGGCGCGGCGTTTAACGCAGCCAGGGCGTATAGGTGACGCCAACCAGCAATCCTTCCGGGCTGAGCAACCGGGTAACGCTTTGCCCCCACGGCTCTTCACGGTTGGCGACCAGCAGCCGATAACCGCGATCGATTAGCCCTTGGGTGGCTATCGCCATGTCGGCCACGTCAAATTCGATCCACGCCTGCGGCGCCGCGAGATCCGCCGGCCAGCGCTCGTCGCCAAAACAGGACTGCGCCGCCTGCGCCAGCGGCCACAGGGCGAAGTGTTTCACCCCGTCCAGCGCGCCCTGCTCGGCCAGCAGATAGCTCTCGTTGCCCGGCATCGGCTTGAGCGGCAACCCCAGCGCCTCGACATAAAACGCCTTGCTCGCGTCGCTCTCACGCGTGATCGGCCCGAATCCGGCGACGAACAACACGCCCAGGCCCGCAAATTGTTGATCCATGCTTGCACTCCCTTCCGGTTAGCGCCCCTGCCGCACCTGCAGCGGAGCAAATCCATAGGCCGCCTTGAAGCGGTTGCTGAAATGGCTGGCGGAGCTGAAGCCGCACGCCAGCGCGATCTCGGTGATCGGCTGTTGGCTATGCCGCAACAGCTGTTCCGCCCGTTGCAGCCGCGCGCGCATCACGAACTGGTGCGGCGCCAGGCCGGTGGCATGCTTGAACATGCGGGCGAAGTGGTACTCGCTCAATCCGGCCTGCGCCGCCAGATCGGCCAGCAGCAGCGGCCGATCGAGATGGCTTGCGATATATTCCCGCACCCGCCTGGCTACCGCGGGGGCCAGGCCGCCGCGCGCCTGCGGCAGCGTCCACTGCAGCTGGCTATAGCGTTGGATCAGGTGCGACATCAGCAGGTTCGACGCGCTGCTGAGCGCCAGCAGATTGGCGCTGTCCCGCCAGTCGCAGTTAAGCAAAAACTGGCGATACAGCAGCGTAATTTGCGGATCTTCGCCAAAGCTGCGCGGCTCTACGTTGATCGCCGCCGGGCTGCGATCCCAGGTTTGCTCCGCCAGCCGGCGCAAATGCCCGTCGGTGCAATACAGATGCACGAACGACAGATCGCTGCGCACATCCCAGGTAGATGCATACTGGCGCGGCATGATGCAGAACCGATCCGGCCCGCCGCCGTTGCGCCAGCCGCCCGGCACCTGCTGGTAACACTCATAGCCGTCGGCGACGTACAGGCTCAGGGTGTGGTGGTCGGCGCTCTCCTGCGTGACGCGATCGTTGCAGTTGGACCAGGCGGCCAGCTCCACGCCGGTGCCCAGCAGCACGCTGCCGTGCAACCGCGCTTTATGCTCACGCAGTGTTTCAAACGCCTGATAGTTGGACATCGCCGGCCCCGTTGTTCGACATGCCGACAGTGTAAAGAGTGGCGCCTCGGCATGCCAGCGGCCGCCCCGCGCTTTTGGCAAAAAAAGCGCAAGAATATGCAACTGGGCGCAAGGCGCTGCAAGCGCGGCCGCACGCCAAAGCGGATACTACGCCATCGGCTTTTTCGGAGTGAATAGAATGAATGCGCTGTTGTACCTCGCCGTGGTGCTGATTTGGGGCACCACCTGGATTGCGATCACCCTGCAACAAGAAGGCCCGGTGGCCATTCCCGTCTCGATCGCTTACCGCTTCGCCATTTCCGCCGCGGTGATGTTCGCCGTGCTGTTGCTAACGCGCCGCCTGCGCCGCATCGCCCCGCGCGATCATTTGTTCTGCGTGTTGCAGGGCTGCTGCGTGTTCGGTTTCAACTTCTTCTGCTTTTACCACGCGGCGGCTTATATCAGCAGCGGGCTGGAATCGGTGATCTTCTCGATGGCGGTGCTGTTCAATGCCCTCAACAGCCTGCTGTTTTTCCGCCAGCGCCCCAGCCCCAACCTGCTGCCGGCGGCGCTGCTGGGGTTGACCGGCATCGTGGCGCTGTTCTGGCAAGATCTGGCCGCCACCCGCATGGCGCCGGAGCTGCTCAAAGGCATCGGTCTGAGCGCGCTCGGCACCTACGGCTTCTCGCTGGGCAATATGATCAGCGCGCGTCATCAGCGCCGCGGGCTGGATATCTTTTCCACCAACACCTACGCCATGACCTACGGCGCGATGCTGATGGCGCTGATCGCCCTGGCGCAGGGCGCATCGTTCCAGATCGAATTCAGCAGCCGCTATATCGGCTCCCTGCTGTACCTGGCTGTCTTCGGATCGGTGATCGCCTTCGCCGCCTACTTCAGCCTGCTCGGCCGCATCGGCGCCGGCGCGGCGGCTTACAGCACCCTGCTGTTCCCGCTGGTGGCGCTGACCATCTCGACGATCTACGAAGGCTACCAGTGGCACTTCAACGCCGTGCTGGGGCTGTGCCTGATTCTGCTGGGCAACCTGGTGATGTTCGCCAAGCCGGGGCTGAGGTGGCGACGGGCAGGTATGCCAAAACAAAATTCAACCCTTTGAAGCCATTGGCGAATATCGTTATCATCAGGTTTTGTTGATAACGGATGATGGCCAATGCTCAGAAGCGATGATGTGACACCCCGCGCCTACAAACAGGTGGACGTTTTCACCGCCACGCCGCTGCTCGGCAATCCTGTGGCGGTGGTGCTGGAAGCCGAAGGGCTGAACGACGCGCAGATGCTGGCATTGGCCCGTTGGACCAACCTTTCGGAAACCACCTTTGTGCTTAAACCGACGCACCCGGCGGCGGATTATAAGGTGCGCATCTTCACTACCGAAAAGGAGCTGCCCTTCGCCGGCCACCCGACGCTGGGCACCGCACACGCCCTGCTGGAAGCCGGATTGGCGCCTAAACGCCCCGGAACGGTGATGCAGGAATGCGGCGTCGGCCTGGTGGCGATCAATATCCTGCCGGAAGGCGCATTGGCGTTCGCCGCGCCCGAAGTCAGTTTTCGCGCGATGGCGGTTGAGGAAACAGAACGGCTGATGGCCGCTTTACAGCCGGCGGTGATTGAAGCCGATACCCTGCCGGTTATTGTCGACATGGGCATCCGCTGGCTGATGATGCGCCTGCCGGATGCGCAATCTTGCCTGGCGGTGATGCCGGATCAGGCTATGATCGAACAGTTGCAAACCGCCTGTGATGTGGATGGCGTAGTGATTTATGGCGCCTGTTCTGCGGCCGAACCGGCAGATTACGAAATGCGCGCATTTATGGTGGAATGCGGCGCCTTGATCGAAGATCCGGTAACGGGCAGCGCCAACGCCTGCCTGGCGCGCTTGCTGAAGGCCAACCGCTTCCCCGACGGCGACCGAACCGCGCAGGGCTACCTGGTGCGCCAGGGCACCCAACTGAAGCGAGATGGCCGCGTGAGCGTGCGCTTTATTGACGGCGAGCCCTGGATCGGCGGGCAGTGCTGCACCCTGATTAACGGCACATTGGGTATTTAGTATGCCTCCTACCGTTTCGAACTTTTTCTGCGGCACAAAATGCCGCCATTATTCATACAATATTTTAAAACTACCTGTAACATCGAAAACATGATCATAGGTACTTAACGCAACCCTTGCTTTTCCTGAACTGTATTCCTCCAGCAGGTCAAAGCTTGACTCTGAATACTTCTCATAAGGATAGTCATCGACTTTATAGATAGACATCCTTTCTATATCACTAAAAAAGAACTCTATTTTCACATCAGCCTCATTCAAAACCTCTAACTCGCATGCCGATGACGAAAGCAACGCTTTAATTTTAAATGTGAAAGGAGAAAGACTCACTTCATGTTCAGAGATAATCAAGGCATCTCGCCCTTGAATGATCCCATACTTAGTCTTTATTGCTTGCACCTTCATCTTTAGCTCACTCTCTACTTAAATGATAACTAAGAAAGACATTGCGCTGTATATTCCAGACAAGCTAGTCGTCATATCGGTTAATTTCAATACCGCACTTTTCAGAAGCATTTTATCCCCTGGGAGTTGGTCTCTTCTGCTACTCAATCCCAGCGGATCCACCCACATCCGCGGGTTCGTAGTAGCTGAACTGTAGTGCAGACCGCTTTCGTCGTCCTGATATTGCCCGGCGTAGCACAGCGGCTTCTGGTATTGCGCGCCCTGTCGCTTCGCCGCGTTGGTTACCTCCAGCGGCGCGCTATTCAGATCGGTTTGATACCAGTAAATATCCGCCGAGCGGCTGTCACCCGCCTGCTCCAACGCCGCCAGCGGGCTCTCCGCATCGTTATTTAAAAGTCCATCAGTGCATAAAGCCGAGCATTTAAAATTAGTATATCAAAATCAGATCAATAATCTTTATAACTAAGTTCTAAGCAACGATACAAACTCTTTAAATGCTTCTATTACAGTTTCCTCGTCTGATAATTCTCTTCGTTCATTAATTATATAGTTCCCGGTTTCAACATCAATGATCTCCAACATACAAGATGCATCATCCCACACCGTAAAACGCGCAATCTTCGTATCGTCATCTATATCAACAACCAGACTATCTGTAAAATCATTAGCATTGTACTTAACTTCATAATGGCTATTGGATAAGATACAATCACTTATTTTTTTGAGCATGTTGAAGTTCCCGTTGTGCTTTGCACAACCTTACCTGTGGAAACCTTTTTTTCATATTCTGCCGGTCCCATCCAGCGACCAACAGTAACCTCAGTCAACCCATACGGGTCCATCCACATCAGCGGGTTCGGCGCATACTGATACAGGTTCAACCCGCCGCGCAGCCCTATCGGATCCTGCGTGGTGAAACGCCCCACCTCGGGTTCGTAGTAACGGAACAGGTTGTAGTGCAGGCCGCTTTCGTCGTCCTGATATTGCCCGGCGTAGCGCAGCGGTTGCTGATATTTCGCGCCCTGCCGCTTCGCCGCGCCGGCCACCGTCTGGCCCTGCAGCTTGCCGAAGGTGTCGTATTGCCCGGACCAGCACAGGTTGCCCGCCGCGTCGGTCACCTCCAGCGGCGCGCTGTTCAGATCGGTGTGATACCAGTAAATATCCGCCGAGCGGCTGTCGCCCGCCTGCTCCAGCGCCGCCAGCGGGCTCCACGGGCTGGCCGGATCGTAGCTCCAGCTGCGGCGGCTGCCGTCGTCGCGCTGCTCCTGCAGCAACCGGTAGCCCTGCCACAGGAAACGGGTCGTCTGTTCGGTTTTGCCCTTGTAGCACACCGCCTTGCGGCTGCGGCGGCCCAGCGCGTCGTAATGATACTGCGCCTCGAATTCGCCCTGCGGGCCGCGGCCGTGCGCCTGCACCAGCCGGTTGTCGGCGTCGTAGCGGTAGTGCTGTTCGTACAGGCCGTTGCGCCGGCTGATCAGGCTGCCCCAGGCGTCGTAACGGTAAAACAGTTTTTGCCAGTGCGTCAGGCGGTTGTCGGCAATCGGCGCCAGCGGCAGGTGCGCGTCGATGTCGTTCTGCGGGCTGCGTTCGCCCAGCAGGTTATCCGCCAGATCGTACACCAGGGTTTTCCCTGATTGGGCTCACGGTGTTACAGCAGACTGCCTGCTCTACAATAAATACTTGGAATATTAATTTTCTATGATTCTTTATTTTTAAAGAGCTGAAGATTATCTATTCACATTTTAATTCTTTCATATAAACCAGGTATTATCTGAAAGCAGACCATTATAAAAAAGTTACTCATTAGCCACCGATAGACAACACTCAGCACAAAAAACCTTGATTTAGTGAATTCATTGCTTCCAATGAAAACCCGAAAAAAATGAGTGTGCGGTTGCGGCTAAACAGAGCGTCGCAATGGTCTGACATGCCAACTCACCTCTAAAGAACGCTCTATTTAAATTATTAAAAAAGCGTCCATTAATTCAAAGTCGAGCACCTTTTTAGTACATTTTTCATTTAACCAAAAGTAATAGAATCAATGCTTCGTCACCAAACGAGATAGCACCCCTATTGACAGCCTCTACCGCCAATAAAAAATTATATCTAATATCGTCAGGCAGCGAATTTATTCCATTGATTTTCATCAGCAAATACTCATCCTTATCTAAGTGTATGCTAGTCATCCCATCATCAGGAAATCTAAGACTATTTAAACAGTCAACAAAAGCGTTGAAGTTATTCCCATAAAAATCTGGAAAACCAAAAACCCTATTCATTTCATCATGAAATTCATCATCCGTATTTATTTCTGAAAAATCAACAACTACTCGTTTAAACTTCATCATTTCCACCCTGAAAGATCTATTTCTATAAAGGAATCGTAATGATCATGACTGTAGTAAGCTTTCCCTGTCGCTTTATCAACAACAATACGTCTTGTACCTCGATTACCAACACCAGGGGTCTTAACTGTCCATTCTCTATATGGCCCACTACCTGTATCTAGTCGTTGGCTATTCGGTGATATACGATAACTATTTTCAAATTCAATACCATCCCTTGCATAAGCTGGCCTATTCAATTTGATATTGTCTACCGTTTTATGTAACTCCTTCATTTCTTTAGGAGTCATATCGTGTCCCCATTTATCCTTTATAGCAGCGTGAGCCTGCTTAGGATTCTTAGCAGAATGGCTACATGTCAACCCAAACGGATCCACCCACATCAGCGGGTTCGGCGCATACTGATACAGGTTCAACCCGCCGCGCAACCCTATCGGATCCTGCGTGGTGAAACGGCCCACCTCGGGTTCGTAGTAGCGGAACAGGTTGTAGTGCAGGCCGCTTTCGTCGTCCTGGTATTGTCCGGCGTAACGCAGCGGCTGCTGATATTGCGCGCCCTGCCGCTTCGCCGCGCCGGCCACCGTCTGGCCCTGTAGCTTGCCGAAGGTGTCGTATTGCCCGGACCAGCACAGGTTGCCCGCCGCGTCGGTCACTTCCAGCGGCGCGCTGTTCAGATCGGTGTGATACCAGTAAATATCCGCCGAGCGGCTGTCGCCCGCCTGCTCCAGCGCCGCCAGCGGGCTCCACGGGCTGGCCGGATCGTAGCTCCAGCTGCGGCGGCTGCCGTCGTCGCGCTGCTCCTGCAGCAACCGGTAACCCTGCCACAGGAAACGGGTCGTCTGTTCGGTTTTGCCCTTGTAGCGCACCGCTTTGCGACTGCGGCGACCCAGCGCGTCGTAATGATACTGTGCTTCGAACTCGCCCTGCGGGCCGCGGCCGTGCGCCTGCACCAGCCGATTGTCGGCGTCGTAGCGGTAGTGCTGTTCGTACAGGCCGTTGCGCCGGCTGATCAGGTTGCCCCAGGCGTCGTAACGGTAAAACAGTTTTTGCCAGTGCGTCAGGCGGTTGTCGGCGATCGGCGCCAGCGGCAGATGCGCGTCGATGTCGCTCTGCGGGCTGCGTTCGCCCAGCAGGTTATCCGCCAGATCGTACACCAGCCGCGCGCCCGGTTTGCCCTGATTGGGCTCGCGGTGTTGCAGCAGGCGGCCTTCGGCGTCGTAACCGTAGTGCACTTCGCCGCGCAGCGCGTCGCTCACCCCGGCCAGCTCGCCGCGGCCGGTGTAGCGATAAGCGCGCCACAGCACGCCGTCTTCCGGCCGGGTCAGTTTGTCGTGGCCAAAGGCGCTGCTCTGCCAGCTGCGGCGGCCCATGGCGTCGTAACGCCGCTGCTGCTGCAGCGCGCCCTGGCTGCGGCCGGTTTCCCGGTGCAGGCGATCGCGGGTGAACTCGCTCACCACCTGCTGGTTGAATTTGATGGCGCTGGCGTGGCCGGAACCGTAATACAGCCACTGCAGGCGATCGCCCTGGGGCAGCGTCAGCGCCTGCAGGTTGGCCAGCGCATCCCATTGGTATTGCAGTTCGCCATTCACGCCCTGCTCGCCGAGCAGCCGCCCGGCAGCGTCATAGCGCATCTGCACGCTGTCCGGCTCGATGCCCAGCGCCGCGCCGCTCGCCGTCGGCAGGCGGTTCAGCTCGCGCAGCCGCCCCATGGCGTCGAAACGGTAATGCCATTCCGCGCTGGCGTTGCCGCGCCAGACCAGTTGCCCGGCCTCGTCGAAGCGGAAGCGCTGTTCGCGCTGCGTCAGCTCGCCCGCGCTGCCCGGCAATCCGACCTCACGGTGCTCCTCCAGCAGCCCGGCCGCGCCGTAGCGATAATAATGGCGGGTGTCGTCCGGGCGCTCTTCGGTCAGCACGCGGCCCACCGCATCGTAGCTGAAGCGGTAGTCGCCGCCGTTGCCGTTCTCCAGCCGCGTCAGCCAGCCCTGCGGGCTGTAGTGATAGCGCCGGGTGCGGTTGATGCGATCGGTGATGCTGACCGGTAGCCCCAGGGCGTTGTACTGCCAGCGGGTCAGGCTGCCCAGCGCGTCCTGATGTTCGGCCAGCTGGCCGTGCGCGTTCCAGTTAAAGCGCTCTTCGCCGCCGTCCGGGTGGATCAGGGTATGCAGGCGGCCGCCGTTATCCCACAGGTAGCGCGTCTGGTGGCCTTCGGCATCGGTCTGCGCCGTCAGTTGCCCCAGCGCATCGTAGGTATAAGCCGTGACGCTGCCGGAACAGTCGGTGTAGCGCGTCAGCTGGCCACGGGCGTCCCACTCCAGCTTCACTTCCCCGCCCAGCGCGTCGATCACGCTGGCCGGCAGGCTCTCTTCGTCATCCGGATAGCGGTACAGCGTGGCATTGCCCAGCGCATCGACATAGCGCGTCGGGCGCCCCAGCGTGTCCCAGTGCTGCGCTTCGCTGCTGCCGTCCGGGTATGCGACGGCGAACAGCCGGCCGCTGTTGCGCGAATATTGATAGCGCGTCACGCGGCCGAGCGGATCGGTCTCCGACAGCAGGCGGCCGTAAGGATCCCATTCGCTCCGGCGCTGCGCGCCGCCGGGCAGCAGCACGCTGCACAGTTCGCCGCGTTGGTAGATAAAGCCGTAGCGGCGCTGGTCGAAATCGGTGTACTGCGCCACGTTGTCGTCGTCATCCAGCCGCCACTCCGCCCGTTTGCCGTCGCCGCGCACCGCGCTGCGGCGCCCGCCGGCGAAGTCATAGCCGAACTCAAGGGATTCTCCGGCGCTGTTGCGATAGGCCGTCACGCGCGGCACGCCGTCGATCTCTTGCCATTGGTATTCGTTCAGCAGTCCGGCGGCGTCCTGGTGGCTGATCATCAGGCCGTCGCGCCAGCCAAAGCGGCGCGTTACCTCACCGGCGCGGTTGCTCACCGTCGTCAGTTGGCCCTGCTCATCGTAACCGTAGCGCGCCAGCGTCCGTTCGCCTTCGGCGGTTTGCAGCGCCACTTCGCACAGGCGGCCCTGCGCATAGCGGCACATCAGGCGCTGCCCGGCGCTGTCCACCAGTTCATTCAGCAGCCCCTCGTCGTCGTAGAACAGCGAGGTGGCGTTGCCGATGGCGTCGGTGATCATGCTGAGCCGGCTCGGCCGATCGCCCGCCAGCGGCGGATAGTGGAAAATCTGTTCGCCGACGTCAAACAGCTGCCAGCTGCCGTCGTCGTTGTGCATCAGCCAGCATTTTTCGGCTTCGCAATAGGTTTTGTGGCCGCGCGGCACCCTAGGGAAAGCGACGAAGTCGCCGGAAGGCGCGCGCCACACCAGGCCGTCCTGATACGGCTGCAGGCTGCTCTCCCAGAACAGGTTCCAGCCGCGGCCCAGCACGCCGTCGCCGGGGTTACCGCTGCGCCAATAGCGCTGCCAGGCGACCGGCAGGCGCGATGGCAGCACGAAATCGAGATCGTCTTCGCCGTCGAGGAATTTCTGGCCGCTGACGATATCCACCGGCCGGGCGATAATGCCGACCGCGGCGGTCGCGGTCATCAGGGTGCCGGCTCGGCAGGCGATGCGCGCCAGTTTGTTGATGCCGGGCAGTTTGCCCAGCAGTTTGCCGAGCGCCCCCAGCTTGCCGGCGCCGCCGCCCACGCCGCCCACCAGGCCTGCGAACAGCAGCGTCAGATCGGAGACCTTATACAGCCAATCCGGCACTTCGGGCTTGATCGGCAAGGTGGTGACGGTGCCGCCGCCGATAAACACGTTGGGCGAACCTTCCATCACCTGCGCGTCGCAGTTGGTTTTGTCCCCCACGCGCGAGGCGGGCTGGCCGTTGATGCTGACCTTGTCGGAGCCCTGCGCCATCTGCATGCTCGGGCCGTCGTCGCTGCAGGCCACCTGGCTGTTGGTGGCGAGCGCGGCGGGTTTGCCGTTGATGAAGACGTTGGGGGAGCCGGTGACGATATTGCCTTTGGGGGTCAGGCTACCGGCACCGGCGTCGGCAATGCCGTCGCGCGCCGCGGTGGCCGCCTCCCCGGTGAGATACCCCACAGCCAGGCTGGCGCCGATAAGCAGCACGCCGACGCCGATACAGGAAGCCGCCAGGCCGGCGACGAACAGCGCACCCGCCGCCAATGCGCCTGCGGCGGCGATCAGGCCGCCGACAAGGGTGCCGGCAATCATGCCGGCCAGGGCATGGGAGTGCCCGATGGTATCGCCGACGCGGGCCGCTTCGGTCATCGTAAGTTCCTTTTACGCAAAGAGTTCATCGTTAGGCCGCCCGGTAGCTGTTCAGCACCTGCTGCAGCAGCGCGTCATCTTGCGGCGTCAGCTTGCGCGCCATCGCCAGGGTGAACACCAGCACCCGGCCTTCCGCCAGCGCGAACACCGCCTGGTTCTGCCAGATGCGTTTGCCGTCGCGCAGGTAGCTGGCGCGTACCCACTCACCGGCGGCCAGCCCATCGCCCAGCGACGCCGGCTCGCGGCTTTTGAACGCCCAGCCTTTCAGCCCCTGCGCCAGCGCATCAAGCTGGCGAGTGACGTAGCTTTCCAGATTCTCCGCCGGCTGCAGCGCATCGCGGGAAATATTGACTGAGGGGGAAACATCGTCGCCGGCCAACAGCACGTTGACGGTGCGATCGGCATAGCCTTCCGGCAAAGCGACGCTGCCTTCGCTGAAAGCGCAGCGGGATAAAGCGGACATGCGAGGATCCTTTTGCATAAATAATGCTTAAGCATCGCATAACTTAGCCTTGAAATAAAACCATCAGATACAGCGAATGTTGCACGGCGTGACCCCGTTCACTGTGAAAAAGAGCGTTGTCGGAAACTTGCCGGGAATCAAACCTTAATATTACAGAATTATCTGAAACCACTGGCGCGCCGACGCGCCGATTGTGGCTATACTCGGCTATCGCCCTTTTCAGGAGATCAGGATGCTGAGATTAACCCGCCGCGCGCTGCTGTGCGCCACGTTGGCCGCGTTCACCGCCGGCGCTGCCGAAACGCCGAAATTCGGCCCGGAGCTGCAGGGCTTTCACTACCCCTACCCGTTGCAACAATTCAGCTTCACCTCGCAGGGGCAGCCGTTAAAAATGGGCTATATGGACGTGCCGCCGGAAGGCGCCGCCAACGGCCGCACCGCGCTGCTGCTGCACGGTAAAAACTTCTGCGCCGCCACCTGGCAGGACACCATCAAGGCGCTGAGCAAGGCCGGTTACCGCGTCATCGCGCCCGATCAAATCGGCTTTTGCTCCTCCACCAAGCCGGCGCATTACCAGTACAGCTTCCAACAGCTGGCGCAAAATACCCACGGCCTGCTGCAGAATCTGAACATCAGCAAGGCCATCGTCATCGGCCACTCCACCGGCGGCATGCTGGCCACGCGCTATAGCCTGATGTATCCGCAGGCGGTGGAACGGCTGGTGATGGTCAACCCGATCGGTCTTGAGGACTGGAAGGCGAAAGGCGTACCGTGGCGCAGCGTCGATCGGTGGTTCGAGCGCGAGCTGAACACCACCGCCGAGGGCATCCGCAACTATGAGCAGCGCACCTACTACGGCGGCCGCTGGAAGCCGGAGTACGATCGCTGGGTGGATATGCTGGCCGGGCTGAACAACGGGCCGGGCCACCGCCTGGTGGCGTGGAACTCGGCGCTGATCTACGACATGATCTTCACCCAGCCGGTGTATTACGAGTTCAAGGATCTGCAAACGCCCACCACGCTGATGATCGGCACCGCCGACACCACCGCCATCGGCAGCGATATCGCCCCGCCGGC